>ERZ724527.337-NODE-337-length-23721-cov-6.329925_pt1 | contig 23721 bp, 16 predicted proteins | sample MGYA00376060_ERZ724527 | MGnify/ENA primary metagenome ERZ724527 (study PRJEB28724, sample SAMN07190886) | activated sludge metagenome | isolation source: activated sludge of sewage treatment plant in Hong Hong | place: USA: Christiansburg, Virginia | collected...
CCCAGTGCGCGCGACCGGTCGTATCGGTAAAGGCGGCCGGCATCATGATCAGATCAACCGGTGCCAGCGCCCGATAAAGCTCGGGAAAACGCAGGTCATAGCAGATTGACAAGGCAATGCGCCCAAAGGGGGTATCGACCGCCGCCAGCTGATCGCCGGCTTCGATAAAAGCCGCTTCATCGTAAGCCTCATCTCCCTTTTTGAAACCGAAGAGATGGATCTTGTCGTAACGTTTTACACATTCACCAGCCGGGTTATAGACCAGGCTGGAATTACGCATCTTGTTCGCAACTGTTGCGGTCAACGGGAGAGAACCGGCAAAAATCCAGATGCCGTGGCGCAGGGCGGTTTCAGCCAGCCAGTCCTGGACCGGTCCGTGGCCAAAGGCCTCCCTTGCCTGCACACGGTCGGCATCGGCGGCGCCAATGATGGGAAAGTATTCAGGCAGGGCGACCAGTTGGGCACCCTGCGCCACCGCCTCATCGATCAAGCGGCCGGCACTGCGCAGATTTTCGCCAACGCGTGGCCCGGAGATCATCTGCAGCGCAGCGATACGGCAATTCTGCTTGCTCATTCCTTGGGCTCCTCCTTGGCATCATTCGGGGTATTGATATCAAAAGTCGGGAGTCTCACCTCGGTCTGCCCGGCCTTATCGACCAGCGGCTCACTCCACGTGCCCGTCACGTGATATCGGTAGCTGAACAGGCGGTTAAGCGGATTCTGCAAGACACTACCAGCCAGCAAAGTCGCAGCCCCGGCCACCGGATTGATCAATGCCACCCCGACGGCAGCGACGGTACTCAAGTCGGGGCGGACCACCACCCGCATATCCTGGGTTTCATTTTTCAGATCGACATCGCCCTCCATCTCGATCTGCGCCGCCGGCCCTTTTATGCGCAACGGCTCGCTGGTCCGCATGATGCCTTTTTTCACCAGCAGCTTGCCTTCTATGCTGTCAAAGGCCAGGCCGTCACTGAAGATATCGCGAAAATCAAGAGTCAGGCGACGCGACAGAGATTGCAGGGAAATCAAGCCAAGCAGCTTGCCAACGCCGGGCTCCAGCTTGTTGAACTGGCCCTTTTCGGCATTGACGTTGAGTTTGCCACTCATCGAAGGATAGTGCAGGCTAGTTGGAGGGCCATCCCACTCAACCATGCCACTCAAGCCGCCAGTCCCGCGCCGCACACCATCGCCATAGCCGAGGCGATCAAGCAGCTTGCCGAGATCCGTGGCGGTCAGATCGAAATCCAGGCGCATCTGCTGGCGCCCGGTGTTGCGCCAGACACCACGACTGCGCAAGCTGCCATCGGCATTCTTGAGATTCAGCACATCAAGCTGCCATGCCCCTTTTTCGTTGCGCGCCTTGAGATCGAGTTGCCCCAAGTGCTTTTCCCCAAGATAAAAATCGTCCACGGCGAGATTCATGCTCGGCAGGCTATTGATCAGCGGATTGGGGGCGGCACCGGCCGCTTCACTCGCCGGACGCAACACCAGGCGCCGCAAACGGCCCTCCAACGAACCTTCACCGGCACTGCGCCAGACCAGATCGCCTGCCGCTTCACGCATATTCAAGCCAATTTGCCAGCCACCTTCACGTGGGCGCAAGGTCAAATCCGCCTGACTGAAGTCTCGCCCCAGCAGGTGCAATTTTGGCGTCTTGACCGACACTTGTGACAGGGAAAATCCACTCTGCCCTCCCGCTGGCGAACCGTCAGCAGAGAACAGATCCTTCCACGGATCGGCATCGAAGCGCGGCCCCGCCACCATGACCGCCAAGCCTTTTTCCGGCAAACGCAACTCACCATCGCCGAGGGCGATCACCGCGCGTTCAGCGCGCATCTCATTGCCATCCTGTCGACGCACCACCTGTGCCTGGGCAATCTTGTTGCCCACCGTCACCAGATACTGCTCGCGCGTCGCATCGGGCGCCGTCCGCTCGATGCGCAGGGGCCAGCGTGCCTCTGCCGCCTTGTTCAGGGGTTCCGGCAAAGTGGCACTGATTCCGGTCAACGGCGATTCGATGACAAAATCTGCATTGCGACCGCGAATATTGATGTCGGCAGTCCACGGCGCGCTACCGGCCAGATGCTCCATCAAAGGCCAACGAAAATGCTGGGTTAGATCAAGCGCCTTGGCGCTACCCGCCGCCTGAATGCCGATGCGCCCGCCTTCGCTCTTGATCGCCACCTTGAGCGGGCCACCGAATACCTGCCCGGCAAGATCACTGGCAGCGATCGACTTCTCGGTAATCACCAGACGGCCACCAACACCGGTAATCGTCGGCAGCGCGGAGACAACATCCACCTGATTGTTCTGTAACTGGTACACGCCGCGCAATTTGGTATCAAAAGCGTGGCGCAAGGGAATATCGAGCGTCAGGTCGAGTTTGCCGTTGCCCACCGCCTTCATGCCTTCGGTAAAACGATCAATCATTTTGCTGACCGGACTCTGTTCTATGTAACGCAAGAACTCACTGGTTGCCCCTTGGGCAATGCCACGCACCAGCAGTTGCTCCTCATGCGATTCAAAATCCGGTATTTCAACGATCACCTCAGACAGCTTGGTACCAAGAATCTGTCCCTTGTCTGCAGTGATTTTCATGCCGATACCGAAGCTGAGATCCGCTTCGATATTTTCTATAGTTGGCCAACCCGGGATGTAATCCACCTTGCCCTCAGTCGCCTTGGCGGTAACCAGGAACTTGCCTTTGGCCGGATCGCGGAAGGGAAAGTCGGCCAGGTTGCCCTTGAGCACCAATTTGCCGTCATGCCCCTTACCGGCAACCACACCGCGCCGCACCCAGTTGCGCGCCTCGGCATTGACCGCATGCGGCAAATAACGCCAGACTGCACGCGCGTCGGCACGCGCTATATTGGCGCCGAGATCAATGACACCCGGCCCCTTGCCGTCGTAAAAATAAGTGCCGCTCGCGGTTCCTGCGGCATCAGCCCCGTCAAATTGCAGGCGCTCAAGCTTTATCGCCAGGCCAGCCGGCTCGGCTTTCCAGGTAACCCGCGCCTTCAGTTGTTCAAAGTCGATCTTCGGCTCAGGGAATATCGCGGGCAAGGCAAGCCCCGACTGACCGGCCTCCAAGGTAAGCTCACCGGCCTTCTCGTTGAGATCAATCAGGCCGGCCAGCCCATCAGCACCGGGAAAATAGCCCCCGGCATGCATCCCCAAGCCACTAAAAGTAGCTTTCAGGGCGTAGCGCTCGAGTTGTTCATCGGCCAGTTCCCAACTCGTGCGTAGCTCTGAAATCCGCCCCTGCGGTTGGTGTTGCCCCAGTAACTGACGACTGCGAGCATCAAGTGGCAGGAAAGCGGCGAGTCGCCCGAGCACGGCCAGATCAAGAAAGCTGGCGCCGGCACTACCTATCAGGCGGCCATTCGCATCCTGCTGCCAGCGGGCATTGAAGTCGGTCGGTGCGACACGGATACCGTCCACTGTCAGCAATTCAACCTTGTGCCCATGCAATACCCGCTCCCCCCCTTTGTAACTCGCCTCCAGGCGGCCGCGCATCGAGGACAAATCCAGTTCGGGCAGGTGACGCCCCAGTCGTACACGCAACTCTTCGAGAGCAACATCGGCCGTCAGCTTGCCGGCGCCGTCGGCGAGATCGCCCCAGACCCGCAGCGCACCACGCCCTTGCGGCAAGTGGATGGGGTAATCGACCCACTTCCGCCAGGCAGCAAGATCGGCATAATCGACTTCCACAAATATTCGCCCGGCAAGATGCTCCAGCACCTCACCAAGATCACCCTTGATCTCACCACGGACGTCAATACGCGCCGCCAATTCGCTCGGTGGTGCCGCGGAAAGACCAAAACGGTGATGACTGCCCCGGTTATCGAGCCCGAATTGCAGGTCTTCCAGAATCAGCGGGGGCGCCTTGCGCAGGCGGTCGTCCCAAACGATGGTTGCATCGTGAATGCGGATCCGTGGCTGCTCTAGCACCCATTCGGCAAATGCCGGGTCACTCTCCCCCTCGGTCTCCAGTCCGGCCACCATAATCCGGCCATTGCTCTCACGACGAACATGCAACACCGGTCCGTCAAAAGCCAGCAGGGAAAGCGTAGGACGCATGCGCAGCAGGCTTTGCCAGGAAAGAACACTCTCCACCTGACGCAGTGAAAAGGCCGTTTGCCCCTGCTTATCAGCAATCGTTACCTCTTCAAGCAGCAGATCCGGGTTGAGTCCGCTCCAGCGGGCCGTAATTTTGCCGATTTTTACCGTTTGCCCGACAGCATTGCTGGCCGCCTGCTCAATCTCGGTCTGATAGTCGCCAACTTTCGGCAAAACCACATAGCGCATGGCCAAGAGTAGCGCCACAAACAGCAGCCAAACAACAAACAGCGTCCACCCCAAAGCGCGCAGCGCACCCCCTACCCCTGGCCTGGCCAGCCATGGCCACAACCAGTGCAGCCGGTAATAGAGCCCCGTGCGCAATTCGCGTTTATCCACAGATCAAACCGTTTTGCAAAAGAGGGAAAGAGATCACTAGAATGGAGAATTCGCCAAAACTCTAATTCTATCCTTTTCGGCCGATCTGCCGCCCGGGGAATCCCATGGAACACACACCCGACCCACGCTGGAAAGCAGCGCTGGATCATAGTCACTATCTGCGCAATCTGCTCAACAACCAGCCGGGACTAATCCCGGAACTGCTTGCCAGCTGGAACCAGCCACTCTCTGAAGATCTGCTGCTGGCGCCACTCAAACAGGCATTTGCCGATGACGATGCGGTCCGGGCTGCGCTGCGCCGCCTGCGCCAGCGCGCCATGGCGCATATTGCATTGCGTGATTTGTGCGGTTTGGCACCGCTGGGCGAAATTGTCGAAAGCATGACCATGCTGGCTGACGTCACCACCAATTTCGCCCTTGATTTTTATCACCGCCAACTGGTCACCACCTACGGCGAACCGCTGGACAAGGCCGGCCAGCCACAACGCCTGCTGATCATCGGCATGGGCAAGCTGGGCGGGCGTGAGCTCAATGTTTCGTCCGACGTCGACTACATTTTTGTGTACCCGGAGGAAGGCGACAGCGCCGGCCCCAAAAGCATAGAAAATTATGATTTCTTTAACCGCCTCGGCAAACGGGTCATCGCTGCGCTTGGCGATTTGACCGCCGATGGCCAGGTTTTCCGCGTTGACATGCGCCTGCGCCCCAACGGTGACTCCGGGCCACTGGTCTGCTCGCTCGACGCGCTGGAAAACTATTTCATCACCCAAGGCCGCGAATGGGAACGCTACGCCTGGATCAAATCACGCGTCATGAATGCCGGCCCGAATGCCGACGGTGCAGCCCTCGGCGCCTGGATGCTCGCGCTGCGACGGATTTCACGGCCCTTTGTCTTTCGCAAATACCTCGACTTCGGTGCGATCAACGCCATGCGCGACCTGCACGCGCAAATTCGTCGTGAAGTCGCGCGCAAGGACAAGGTCGGTCACATCAAGCTGGGCCCAGGCGGCATTCGCGAAGTTGAATTCATCGCCCAGGTCTTCCAGTTGATCCGCGGCGGGCGCGACCCATCGCTGCAGATTCGTCCGACACTCTCCGTGCTCAAACTCCTGGCCGAACGCAAGCTGATACCGGCCGAGACTGAGCGAGAGTTGCGTGAAGCCTATGTTTTCCTGCGTCGTGTCGAGCATCGTCTGCAATACGTAGAGGACAAGCAAACGCACACCTTGCCGGAAGAAGATGACGCCCGCGCCAGCCTGGCACGCAGCATGGACTTTGCTGACTGGCCGGCCCTGCTTGCCGTTCTGGACGAGCACCGGCAGAAGGTCAGCAGTCATTTTGAAGAAATCTTCTCCGACCCCGAGTCGGGCGAGCATGCGCTGACCGGGGTCTGGCTCGGCCAGCACGACGAGGAAACTACCCTGGAAATGCTGGGCAACCTGGGCTTTCGCCAACCACGCGAGGCCATACAGCGCCTGGCCGAATTGCGTGCGTCCAGCCGCTACCTGCAACTACCGACCACCAATCGCTCGCGCATCGACGCCGTCGGCCCACGGCTGATTGAGGCGTCGGGGGCAACCAGCGACCCCGACACCACCCTCGCCCGCGGCCTTAATTTTCTCGAAGGCATCAGCCGACGCGGCGCCTACCTCGCCCTGTTACAGCAGTACCCGATGGCCCTGCGCCGCGTTGCCGACATGATGAGCGCCTCCTTTTGGGCGGCCGAATACCTCAACCGCCATCCGCTGCTGCTTGATGAGCTGCTCGACCCGCGCCTTTACGAAATTGCTACCAACTGGGCCGGGTTTCGCGAAAATCTGCGCCAGACACTGGCGGACCATGCCGGCGACACCGAGCGCGAGATGGATATCCTGCGCGAAGTTCACCACGCCCAGGTCTTCCGCCTGTTAGCGCAAGATCTGGCTGGCCTGCAAACCATAGAAAGTCTCTCGGATCACCTGACCGAACTCGCCGACACCATCGTTCAGGAAACCCTGCCGTTGTGCTGGGGAACGATCAAGAAGCGCCACTGCGCAGTGCCAAAATTCGCCGTCATCGGCTATGGCAAGATGGGTGGCAAGGAACTGGGCTACGCCTCCGATCTCGATCTGGTTTACCTGTTTGAGGACGATTCACAGGAAGCCGAAGAAAACTACAGCCGGCTCGGACAACGTCTCAACACCTGGCTTGCGAGCCAGACGCCAGCCGGCATCCTGTTTGAAACCGACCTGCGCCTGCGTCCGAACGGCGATGCCGGCCTGCTCGCCGTTTCGGTGGACTCATTCCGCGACTATCAGTTGAAAAACGCCTGGGTCTGGGAGCATCAAGCGCTGACCCGTGCCCGCTTCTGCGCCGGTGACCCCGCCGTTGGTGAACGTTTTGAGGCGATCCGCATTGAAATCCTGCGCCAGCAACGTGATCTCTCGAAACTACGTGAGGAAGTCATCGCCATGCGGCGCAAGATGCAGGACGCGCATGCCTCAAACAGCACAACCGGGTTTGATCTCAAGCAAGACCCCGGCGGCATCATCGATGTCGAATTTATCGTCCAGTATCTGGTGCTCGGCCACGCCCATCAATATGCCGAACTGTCCGGCAATCTGGGCAACATCTCCCTCCTGCGCATCGCCGGCGAACTGGGCCTGATAGATCCGCAACAAGGCAAGGCGGCGGGCAATGCCTACCGGGAATACCGTCGCCTGCAACATGCCAAGCGCCTCAACGCCAATCCGCAAGCGCTCAACGACCGTGAAAGCCTGGAGGCGCAGATTGTTGCGGTCAACCAGCTCTGGCAGGCAATTTTTTCGGCCTAACCCAGACTTTGATCAACAAAAAGCCGCTTTTCCAGCGGCTTTTTGTCATCTGCGAAAGCGACTATTTTTTCAGTGAATCGCGGATTTCGCGCAACAGGACGACATCTTCCGGGGTCGCCGGCACTTCCGGCTCGGCGGCTGGGGCTGGTGGCGTCCGCAGGCGGTTCAACTGCTTGACCATCATGAAGATGATGAAGGCGAGGATGATGAAGTTAACCAGAATGGTCAGAAAATTCCCGTAGGCAAAGACGCCAATCCCTGCCTTCTTGAGATCAGCCAAAGTCGTCAGGTTGTTCGGATTGTTGCCGAGAACGACGAAGAGATTGGAAAAATCCAGATTACCGATCAGACGACCAACCAGCGGCATGATCAGGTCGCCAACGATGGAATCGACAATTTTGCCAAATGCACCGCCAACGATGACACCGACGGCGAGATCCATTGCGTTGCCCTTCACGGCAAATTCCTTGAATTCCTCAAGCATACTCATGGTGTTTCCTTTGGTTAAAGTTTCGATGGGCCAATAATCGACGACTGACAACGCATCGTCAAGCCGGTCTGCATAATTTAACGCTGCTTTACAAACGCCTTACAAAGCCGCTCTGCTGCACTGATCAAGGTCTCCTCCTGCTTGGCAAAACAGAAGCGCACCACACGATCATCGCGCCCATTGGCATAAAAGACCGAGATCGGAATAACCGCCACCCCCACCTCACGCGTCATCCACTCGGCAAACGCACGGTCTGGCAGATCAGAAATGGCCGCATAACTGGCCAGTTGGAAATAGGTGCCACGACAGGGTAACAACTCAAATGGCGTTGCCGCCAGCAAATTACGGAAGAAGTCGCGCCTCTCCTGATAGAAGGCCGCCAAACCGAGATGCCGGGAGGCGTCCTGCATATATTCAGCCAGCGCCAGTTGTGACGGCGCGTGTACGGTGAACACGTTGAACTGGTGCACTTTCCGGAACTCAGCCATGAGAGCCGCCGGGCCAACCACATAACCAATTTTCCAGCCGGTGATGTGATATGTCTTGCCAAAGCTGGAGACGACGATACTGCGTCGGGCAAGTTCCGGATGCCGACAAATGCTGGCATGCTGCGCGCCATCAAAAAGAATGTGTTCGTATACCTCATCAGAGAGCACGACAATGTTGCCACCACGGACTAGCGTAGCCAGCCGATCCAGATCGGCCAAGGTCAGCAGACTGCCGCTCGGATTGTGCGGCGAGTTGACGATGATCATCCGCGTCTTTGGCGAAATCAGTTGCGCCACCTGCGCCCAGTCCGGCGCGTAATCCGGGAAGTTCAGGCGGGCAAAAACTGCAGTACCGCCGACGGTTTCTATCGCCGGCACATAGGAGTCATAAACCGGCTCAAAGACGATAACCTCATCGTCCGGCCTGACGAAAGCGGCAATCGCCGTGAAAATTGCCTGCGTTGCCCCGGCGGTTACGGTCACCTCGGATTCAACATCGTAACGCGGGCCATAGAGCGCCTCGACCTTGTCCACGATGGCCTGGCGCAACTCCGGCAAGCCGGCCATCGGCGCGTACTGATTACGCCCGGCCAGCATGTGTTTATGGACCGCGTCAAACAGGGCCGGCTCGGCCTGAAAGTCAGGGAAACCCTGTGACAGATTGACGGCACCACATTCGGTGGCAAGCCGCGACATTACAGTAAAAATAGTCGTTCCCATTTCAGGAAAGCGGGAATCGATACAAACGGAGGTTTCCATGGCGCCAGGGCACTCAAAAATAGTCAAATCTTGCGGCATTGCCGCAAGATGAGCAAGCATCCGAAAGAGGAGCGCTAGAGCTTGGCCGCCATTGCCTGCAAACGCTCCAGACGCTCAAGAAGTTCCGTCAGGCTGGCCATGCCGCGACTCAATTCATCGACATTGGACAGGCTCTGAGTCACCTGCGCCTGTTCGCGCGCGGCATCATCAGTCATCTTTTCAATCTGACCCGATGCCTCCTCACTCTTGGAGATCAGCTCATTGATGGCAACCAGGGTCGTCGTTGCAATCTGCCGTATCCGTGCAATGGTCTGCACCGCCTCCTGGATACTGGACGCCGTCGCCTCGGCCTGATTTTTGGCCGATTGAGCCAGTTTACGCACCTCGTCTGCGACTACCGCAAAGCCACGTCCGGCCTCCCCCGCCCGCGCCGCTTCGATGGCTGCGTTCAGAGCCAACAGGTTGGTCTGATCGGCAATCGCGCTGATTCCTCCGGTTATCGAGCTGATTGCTTTCGAGAGCCGTTCAAGATCATCCAACCCACTACCCAGATTTGCCTGCGAGACCTGCGAAACTTTTGCCGAGGCACCAACCTCGGACATCAGCGACAAGGCCTCACCCAAGGTATCTGCCTGATGCCGGAAACCGGTCGCCAGCGACGGCAGGGTATCCACTACCGGCTGCACCATCCTTTCGTAACGCAAGACCTGATCGACCATCCCGCGCTGCATGCCATTCAGCGTGATCCAGCGCTGCAATGCACGCTGCGTGTAGTGCGACGAAAAAGCCGCGTAGTGCACCGGAAAAGCACTCATGAAGGCATCCGTGTAGGACGGTGACTCCCTGAAAAACACCAAGGCCGAGAGGGTCTGATTCATCGGAATACCGAGGATTTCACCGAAGGTGGAAAATCCGGCAGCCGGGATTTCGGCAAAAAATGACGCCTGACCGAGCTGCGTGGTATTGCCTAGCCGACGCAGCACGCAGTCGTTGAGCAGCATGGCCAAGGGGGTGCCCTTGCCAGAAAGAAATTGCTGCCAGTCACGCTGCGTCGTGCCGATGAAATCAGTAACCTTCAACAAATGAAGGTAATCGCCAAACTCGATATCGCAGAAGAAGCTGGTCTTTTCGGCGCCAAGCGCGGCAATAGAGCGGATAAACATCCCATCATTGACCGAAACTGCGAAGGTGTAGCCAACCAGATTCTTCTCGACCTCGCGCTCGGTACAGCGAAAATAAGCTGCCAGTGCCGACTGGAAACCTTGGCTCCGGCCATCATCGGTAAAAACACTGGTTAGCGTGCGGGCAACCGGGTCTGCTTCGGCAACCAGCCAGCTCTTCCCTGCCGGAACAAAGTTCTGTGACTTGAAAGGCGAAAAACGGATTCCAGGCCGAACTTTGCAGAAAATCAGCATGGCCTGACCAGTCAGCATGGACTTGCCGTCATGCATATAGGTACCGGAAAAATCCAGCTTGCCTCCGGCCGAACCACCGATGGCCAGACAGGGAAAGCGCTGACTTTCATACCAGGCTCGCATCAGAAAACCTTCTGAAGCGGAGAGGCCATCGCAGAAAATCAGGGCGAAGGTATCCTGAGCGTTGATCGGAAAAGACGGATTTATTCTGGTCAATTCCTGAGCAATTCTGCTCACCCGCTCACCAACGGTTGCCCCCTGCCCAATATGGAGATCAATACTAAGCACCTCGCAGCGCTCGATAATTTCATCCGACAGCCAGAGAAAACTGCCTTCGCGATCACCGACCTCAGCACCACAATAGCTCGAGGCACCACCGCTACACAGCGCCCCCATTGACGACAAGGCGGCAAATGTGGCCTTGCCGGGCGCCCCGGCAACGAGACGACTCAAGCCCTCCGCGACCGCCGAAAAATTGGCATAGGGAGGGATGAAGCTAACCAACAATCCACCAGCTGAATCAGGCAACCCAAAGTCGCCAAGTTTTTGCGGCAAACGATCTACGTCAAAACGACCATGGGCAGCAGCCATCGGCTTGGTGGAGGCCAGGGGTTTTCCCTGCGCCGCTCCCTTAGATCCAAAAAAAGAAAACATGGTTTCTCTCCCCTTTTTTGCGCAACCTCATAAACAGGCCCATTGCACGCCTAATTCTCTGCCGCGTCAAACGCAAAAACAATTTCGATTTTCCGTAAGCGAGAGCCGGCAACAACGATGGCATCAGGAGGTTCCGAGCCACACGCAAAAAAACTTTGGCCAATTCACCGCCGGACTTCCTTGATGTTGCGGAGCAGCGCAGAATATCGGGCATCATGGGTAGCCGCCCCTTTTCCAACTTCTCCGGCAAAACGAATCAGTCAAAACGAATGAACATCGACGGCATACCTACCCGCACCCTGCGCGCCCATCCTGAAAAGCACGTTATCGACATCATTGACCAGACCCGTCTGCCACATGCGCTGCATTGGGTTCGCGTCAGTAACCTGGAACAGGCGGCGCACGCCATTCGCGCCATGCAGGTACGTGGCGCGCCGCTGATTGGCGTCACTGCCGCTTACGGACTGGCAATTGCACTGAGCACAGACGCCAGCGATGCACATCTGCGCAGCGCGGCTGAAATGTTGCGGTCAACGCGCCCAACGGCGGTAAATTTGCATTGGGCCCTGGCCCGTATGGAAGGCGTGCTTGCCCAACTACCGACGGCACGGCGTGGTGCCGCGGCCTGGCAGGAAGCGGCGGCGATCGCTGAAGAAGACGTGGCGCAAAATGCCGCCATCGGCCAACATGGCCTCGCCCTCTTGCGCCAGATTAAGCGGCAGCGGAGCAGCACGCTGAACATCATGACCCACTGCAACGCCGGCTGGCTGGCAACGGTGGATTGGGGCACTGCCCTGTCGCCGGTTTACGCCGCCTACGATGCCGGCCTGCCGGTGCACGTCTGGGTCTCGGAAACCCGACCGCGCAATCAGGGCCTGCTCACCGCCTGGGAACTGGCGCAGCATGGCGTCCCGCACACGGTGATTGCCGATAACGCGGCTGGCATCCTGCTGCGCGCCGGCCAGGTCGATGCGGTGATCGTTGGCGCCGACCGCATTGCCGCCAACGCTGATGTCGCCAACAAGGTCGGCACCTATCTCAAGGCACTGGCCTGCGCCGACAACGGCATTCCCTTCTACGTCGCCGCACCACGCTCGACGCTCGACTTTGCCTGCCCGGATGGCGCAACGATTCCCATCGAGGAACGCGATGGCGACGAGCTCCGTCTGCTTCATGGTCTCGACTCACGTGGCGTACCATCTGCCCTGCACCAGTTGCCGGAGAAAGAAGCAGTCGCCAATCCGGCCTTTGACGTCACGCCGGCACGACTGGTCAGCGCCCTCATTACCGAGCGCGGCACCTGCCCGGCAAGCAAAGCGGGTTTGAGCACGCTTTACCCGGAGGTGGCCAATGCCTGATCTGCGCACCCAATTGATCGCCAGTGCCCTGGCCATGGGCAGTAAAGGCCTGAATCGCGGCACTGCCGGCAATCTCAGCGTGCGCTGCGCTGAAGGTTTCTACATCACGCCAACCGGCATGGCCTACGCCAGCCTGCAGGCGGAAGACATCCCGTTGATGGCACTCGATGGCTCCCATCAAGGCCGCCGCAAACCTTCTTCAGAATGGCGTTTTCATCGCGACCTCTACGCCAGCCGCCCGCAAGTCGGCGCCGTCCTCCATGCCCACTCCCCGTTTGCCGTCAGCCTGGCCTGCCTGCGGCGCGATATCCCGCCCTTTCATTACATGATTGCCCGCTTTGGTGGCGAGAGCATACGCTGTGCCGACTACGCAATTTTTGGCTCAAATGCGCTGTCGACCGCAGCACTTGCTGCCATGCACGAGCGCAAGGGCTGCCTGCTGGCCAATCACGGCCTGCTCGTTGCCGGCCGCGACCTTGATGAAGCACTGAATCTGGCCATCGAACTGGAGGAGCTTTGCGAGCAATACTGGCGCGCCTGCCAGCTTGGCGCCCCGGTCTTGCTGGACGCCAGCGAGATGAGTGAAGTACTGGAGAAATTTGCCAGCTACGGCCAGCAATAAGCCGGAATCAGGCCTCAGCCTCAACTGGCTCAACCGTCGCGGTAAAAACATAGCCTTGCGAGCGCAGGGTCTTGATAAAACTACTGCCATCCGCCTGCTTGCCTAGCAGACGACGGATCTGGCTGACATGAACATCAATGATGCGGTCGTAAGGCACATACTCGCGCTTGAGCGCTCGCGACAGATGCTCACGGGAAAGCGGCTGGAACGGGCTGTCAAGAAAGGCGCAAAGCAGGGCAAAAGCGGAAACCCCCAGCGCAACCGGCTCGCCGTCCTTGTTGGTGAGCGCCCGGCTGGCTCTATCCAGTTTCCAGTCACCGAAGTGCAAACGATAGCCAGGCCGGCCACCATTCAACGAAGGGCGCCCCTTCGCCCGACGCAACAGACTACGCACACGGGCCAGCAACTCGCGCATGCTGCACGGCTTGGGCAGGAAATCATCGGCCCCGATCTCAATCCCGATAATCCGTTCAATCTCCTCCGAACGTGTCGAATGGATCAGCACCGGCACATCGGATTGCTGGCGCAAGCGGCGCAGCAGTTCGAAACCGTCGGCATCGGGCAGACCGAGGTCAAGAATCACGACATCCGGACTTTCGCCCATTTGTCGCCACATCGCGGCAGCGGATTCGGCAAACAGACTCTCGATCCCGGCGCTCGCCAGCGTCGTGGCGAGAACATGGCACGTTGCCGGATCGTCTTCAACTATGAGTGCAATTTGGCGCATGGCGTCCGAAAAGGGGTAAAAAAATGGGAAAATCAAAATGCCACAGGGATTTAACGTCTATTTTTGTTATTTTACAAGTTTGGCTGAAGTGCTAATCCAAGAAATTTCACCATGAACCCTGCCTCATTCCCGCCCAAAACCTCTGAACCACCCACGGCAATCGCCGGCTTCGACGTTGCGCAAGCCGTCGCCCGCATGCTCGGCCAACCCACGCTATGGTTTGAAGCGCTGCACCTTTTTGTACAGCATTTTGCCAACTGGGAGGTTGATTGGCAAAAAGCCCAAGGAGATGATGCGGCCGAGCGAAAGTGCGTTCACGCCCTGCGCAGCGGTGCCGCCAATATCGGCGCCAATCAGTTGTCTGCTGTCGCTGCCGCCCTCGAAGAATTCCTCGCCCTGCGCTGTGCGGGGCAGACCGAAGTCATTCCGGAAAGCAGCAGAGCCGATCTGAAAGAATGCTTCCGCCAAGACTGGCAGGCCGCCGCCGACGCCTGCCACTGCTCCCGCCCGGCAAATGGCGCGGCGTCGTGATCAGCGCTGAACAAAAAAACTCACTGCAGGCACGGCTGGCGACTATCAATTTCCGCATTCTGGCGGCAACCATCATCTTTATCAGTTTCGTCATTCTGCTGACCTCAAGCTGGTTTGGCATCGAAAGCCAGATCAACGAGGGCAAGCTGCGCCTTCATCTGATCAATGACCCGCTTGCCGCTGCGCTACAGAACAACGACGCGGGCGCCGCCGCCACGCTCCTGGCCTCACTCGGTTCGCTGCCGGACATTGCGGCAGTCGCCGTTTTTCGTATTGATCGCACACTCCTCACCTCGTTTGAGCGCAATCGCCAAGAGCCGCCAGCGTCGCTACAAGAGACCCCGCCCGGCCATGTTATCGGCTGGGGCAGCATAGAGTTTCTCGACCCGGCCTATCATGGCCAACAGCAAATTGGCTGGATCAGGCTCACCCTCGACCTGATGCCGATAGTTCGGCAGATAGCCTTTTACCTTGGGCTGATCATGATCGAGATGCTGGCTGCCCTGGCCATTGCCATACGCTTGCAGCGGCATCAAGTGGCAAAAATCATCGCGCCACTGGAGATGCTGACACGCAACATGGAAGAGGTATCGCACGGCCAACTCGACATCCAGGCAGCGCCAAGCAACATTGCTGAACTGGACATTCTGGCCGAAGGCTTCAATCGCATGGTTGATCAAATTCGCGAGCGTGATCACTGGCTGACCTCACACCTGAGCAACCTTGAGCAGATGGTCGAACAGCGTACCCGCGAGTTACGCCTTGCCAAGAACGCGGCAGAAGCAGCCAACGCGGCCAAAAGCGAATTTCTGGCGACGATGAGCCACGAGATCCGCACCCCCATGAACGGCGTCCTTGGCATGACCGAGCTTCTGCTCAGCACCGGGCTCAATGAGGTACAGCGCAGTTACGTGCTGGCGGTCGACCGCTCGGGTCAGCATCTGCTCGGCATCATCAATGACATACTTGATTTCTCGAAAATCGAATCGCTCAAACTGGAACTCGATTTTTTACCAACCGATATCGCCCGCTTGATCAGCGAAACCTGCGAACTGTTCCAGCCGCCAGCCACCAAAAAGGGCCTGCAACTCAGCTGCGAAACGCCACCCACTGGTCAGCTGATCTTGATGGTCGACAGCCTGCGCCTGCGTCAGGTGCTCGCCAATTTAGTGAGCAACGCCATCAAGTTTACCGAGCACGGTCAAATCACCTGCCGCTTGACTGTCCCTGAAACGCTGGACACCATGACGCGAATTCGCATTGTCGTTGAAGATAGCGGTATCGGCATCCCGACTGACGCCCAAGGGAAAATCTTCGAACGCTTCTCTCAGGCCGATGGTTCGACCAGTCGAAAATATGGCGGCACCGGCCTCGGGCTGGCGATCAGCCGCAACCTGATCCACATGATGGGTGGCGAACTGACCGTGCACAGCCAGCTCAATGCCGGCTCCAGCTTTGAAATTGATATTTTTCTTGTCACCGCACCAGCACACGTAGAGCAAGAAATTAGAAAGCAGGACAGGGTGCTGCAGGCACGAAGTGCCACGCTAGCAACGTCGGTAGCCGGCCACGACGTCCAGTTTGTTGGTCGCGTGCTGCTCGCCGAAGATAATGAAACCAACCTGATTGTCGCCCGTGCCTGGCTGGAAAAAGCCGGCCTTGAAGTACGCACGGTGGAAAATGGTGAGCAGGCACTGCAACTGATCGGCTCAGAGCACTTCGATGCCGTTCTGATGGACTGCCAGATGCCAGTCCTCGACGGCTTCGCCACCACCATCGCCCTGCGTCACAAGGAGGCCAGTAGCGGGTCTCACCTGCCGGTCATCGCCCTGACCGCAAATGCCATGGAAGGCGACCGCGAACGTTGCCTGCAGGCAGGGATGGATGACTACCTGGCCAAACCTTACAGTGGCCCGGAACTGAGAAACCTGCTACTGCGCTGGCTGCCCACCATTGATCCCGCCCTGCCCGCCAAGCCGCAAGCCATACCACCACGCCCCGGCTTCATCGCCCTTGAACCCAAGGCAACCCGCCACCCGGCGCTTGACCCAAAAATACTTGCAGCGGTCCGTGAACTGGCGCCGGACAACAGCAGCGAACTCATTTGCAGTCTGATTTCCGCCTACCGCAGAACCGCCCCCACGGAACTTGAATTACTCTACAGCGGCCTGGCCACCGGCAATGCGGAACAAATAGCGGGTGCCGCCCACAAGCTGAAATCGAGCAATCAGAATATTGGTGCAACGACTTTGAGCGAAATTTTTGATCATCTTGAAACTCTCGCCCGCCAGGGGGATTTTGAAAGCATACGGCTACGCATGGCCCCACTGCAAAAGGAGTGGAAGCGTGTCGATATTGCGCTCGGCGAGCTACAACAAAGTGAGCAGTCATGAACGAGCAAACGGCACGCATCCTGGTTGCCGATGACGACCCTACCGTTGGCTTGCTGATGAAAGCGGCGCTGACCCGCGCGGGCTATACGGTGACGACAGTCAGCAATGGCCTTGATGCACTCGTCAGTTTCGGCACGGAAGCATTTGCCATGGTCCTGCTCGATGTCGAGATGCCGGGACTGGATGGCTATCAGGTATGCAGCGAACTGCGGCGGCTTTATGGGAGCGCACTGCCTATCGTTCTGATTACCGGGCACGATGACCAGAAGGCCAGCGCCGCAGCTTTCAAGGCCGGCGCCAGTGAGTTCATCAGCAAACCGGTGAATTGGACAACGCTGGGCGAGCGCCTGCGCCCATTATTACTGGCTAAAACCTGAGCCGACTCAGTATTCGTGCAGCATCGCAATTTCGGTATCAGCATGGCGCAAGCGTAGTGCCAGGGTACGCGAGATTGCCGAGAGCAAGGTCAGCGCCAGCCGCTTGTGCTCTTCAGAGATGGCGTTGAACTGCTCCAGCGAGAGCACGAAAAACTCTGTCTCGACTGCCGCAATGGCATCGTTACCGCGTGGACGACCATCGAGAAAAGCCAGGCCACCAAAGAAGTCGCCACGCCCGAAAGTCGCAATATGGCGAGTGCGCCCGGCACCGATCGGGGCAAAAATTTTCACCGAGCCACGCCGAATCATGAACAGCGCATCGCCCGGCTCACCACGTGAATAAACCGTTTCACCGGCGGCACAAAGGCGGCTCGTCAAGCGGGCTTCGAGATCAACCAGCGTCTCATCCTTGCGTCCCTTGAACAACTCCATCTCGCTCAACAACATGGCCGCTTCCGGCTCAGGCACGACGCGCTCGACTTCACCGAGGATGCGGTCCTCAACCCACTCGATGGCACTATCCAGCTCGGGGAACAGACGTACCGTGTCGTGCTTTTCGGTGACTCCGGTCTGATCGAGGAAGGCGCGAAGATTACGGCCATTCGGGAGATTTTCGCGAACATTGGAGAGCAGCAACATGGCGCCCGTCTCGGACAATGAATCACGCAACTGATTGAGCAGGTGTGCGGCCGTCACATCAACGGACATCACGCGTTTCATATCAAGAATGATGAATTTTCGGGTCTTGATTTCGGCCTCGATCAGGCCATAGAGTTGTTGCGTCGTGCCAAAAAACAGGCTGCCCTGCAGTTCGAAAATAACCGCCTGATCGCCCTTTTGCTCAAGAATGCGGGTTTCCGATTCGGGGCGGTGCCAGTTGGACGACATCTGATTGACATAGAACTTGTGGCGTACCACCGTGCCACCAATTTGTTCGCGTAGAAAAAGCACAATGGCCAATGCGACGCCGACGCCAGACGCAGCAATCAGGCCAATACTCAGCGCGACCACAACGACGGCAACGACGACGCCAAAATCAAAGACCGTCGCCGAAGACTGAATGAAGCGCAGCGGCTCGCGGTCTATCATGCGAAAGCCAACGACAATGAGGCCGGCAGCCAATGCCGAAACCGGTATCCAGGCAATGAAATTACTGAGCAACAGCGCCGAGAGCAGGGCCAGCACGCCCTCGACCAGCCCTGAGGCACGCGTTGTTGCACCACTGGACAGATTGATCAGCGTCGCTCCCATGGTGCCGGCACCGGGGATGCCACCGACCGAGCAGGAGGCAATATTGGCCGCGCCCTGAGCCACCAACTCACGATTGGGGTTGTGCCGACTGCGCGTCATCTGATCGAGAACGACGCAGGTTTTGAGGGTGTCGATGGAAAGCAGTACCGCCAGCGTCAACGCGCTGCCAAACAAGGCGCCAACCTGCGACAGACGAAGATCTCCGATCTCGTGCCAACGCTCGGTGATCGAGGCGAAATAGCCTTCGCCGCTGACCCCAAGGGGGCCGATGATCAGCGGATTATTGGTCACTTCGAGCAGACTGGCATCCTGCATGGCGAGAGCGAAATAAGTCAGCACGCCGGCCAGCACGCCGATGATCATGCCCGGCAGACGCTTGGTAATGCCCGGCCCGAGCAGTATGCCGGCAATCGTTGCGGCGCCGACCACCAGCGCCTGCCAGTCCCACATCCAGGGCGAAATCAGGCTCTGGTGCCAGGGGGTACCACTTGGCGCCCCAACCAGTTTGGACAACTGGCTACCGATAATGATCAGGCCAACCCCGGTCAGATAGCCGCTGACTACCGGGTAGGGGATGTATTTGATCAGCTGACCAATGCCGACAAAGCCGAAGAGCACCTGAAAGCCACCGGCCAGGATGCCCAGCATGAGCAGCATGAGCACGATATTCCCGGCGGGCACACCATCGTGCACCATGCCAATCGCAAAAGCCGACAAGACCGCCGCCGCCGGGGCGCAGGGGGCGCTGATCAAGCGATCGGTGCCGCCGAAAGTTGAGGCCATCAGGCCAATGACCGAAGCGCCAACGATCCCGGCGAGAGCGCCAAGTGCCGCATGAGTCGGGCCTATCGCGGTGTAGATAGTGACCCCGAAGGCAATGGAGGCGGGCAGCGCAACCAGCATGGCGGCAAAGCCGCCCCAGAAGTCGCCCGCCTGATAAAGCTTCTTGAAGAACTCTGTCATCGCCCCCTCCCCCACTCAAACCACCTGTTATCAGACGATCTTACTGCGATTTTCTGTCTAAAGCCCGTGCGGAGTTTGGAGAAGCCTGTGGCAGAATTGGGACAAACACAATCTCACATCCACCAGCCTGTGCGGAAACGAGACGGCCTTAGGCCATAACAGATGGAGAGGATCACCATGCCACGACTATTTCTCACCCTGAGCCTGGGGTTATTTTTTGCCCTGTCTGGCGTGTCGACCGCAACATTTGCCCAGGAAGCACGCCCGCTGACCAAAGGGCAAACAATTTACCTGCCGATCTACTCGCACATGCTTTACGGCAATATCGGCAAGAGCGGCAAGGCCTCCTACGCCCAGCTCTCGGCGCTGGTCAGCATCCGTAACACCGATGGCAAGCGCCCCTTGCGCATCCTCTCGGCGCGTTACTTCGACACGCAAGGCAAATTACTGGCCGAGCGCGTTGCCACCCCGGTCATCCTCGCCCCCTATGGCACGCTCGAACTTTTTGTTGAACTCAATGATGCCTCGGGTGGCTCAGGCGCCAACTTCGTCATCAAGTGGGAAGCTGAACAGGCGATCAACCCGCCACTGGTCGAATCCCTGCACGCCAATATGGATGGCGGCAAGGCAGTTATCTTCATGACCCAGTCGGTTCCGGTCAGCGAATAGGAACAGCACTTTGTCAGTCATGAACCCGACGCAGACGGGCTACATCATCCGCCTGCTGTATTTCGCCATTTTTGGCATGTTCGCCGTTCATGTTTTCGGCACCGTCGGCTACATGCTGCTGACTGATGGCAAATATTCGTGGTTCGACTGCTTCTACATGACCTTCATCACCGTCGCCACCATCGGCTTCGGCGAAATCATCGACATGACGAGCAACCAGCCGGCGCGGATACTCACCGTCGTCATCGGCATCCTGGGCGCCGGCAATCTCTCCATGCTGTTCTCGGTGGTGACGGTGGCCTTGCTCGAAACTGACCTTAACGGAACCTTGCAGAGAAAACGCATGGAAAAACAGATCAAAAAACTCAAGGGCCACTATCTGCTATGTGGCTTTGGCCGGGTCGGGCGCAACATTGCTCATGAACTGACCTCAACCAACCGGCACTTTGTGGCGATCGACGAAGAAAGAGCCATCCTTGAGGAATACAAGGAGAAAAACCCCGGTTTGCTCTATCTGCACGGCGATGCCAGCGACGATGACACGCTTTTGGCGGCAGATCTTGAGGATGCCAAAGGCGTCTTTGCTGTCACCGGGGACGATTCACGCAATCTGATGATCGTTATCACCGCCAAGCAATTGAAACCGGAAGTACGCGTCGTCGCCCGTTGCCACGAAACGCGCAATATGGAAAAAATGCGCAAGGCCGGTGCCGATGCCATCGTTTCGCCCGACTTCACCGGCGGCATGCGCATCGCCTCGGCAATGATTCGCCCGCACGTGGTGTCTTTCCTCGATGAAATGCTCAAATCGCAGAACAACCTGCGTGTCGAGGAAATCCCTGTCCCTGCCGGCTTCATCCCGAAACCGATTGGCTCCTTGCGCCTGCGCAGCGCCAATTACGTACTGCTCGCCGCCCGTGAGCGCAATGGCACCTGGCAGTTCAACCCGGAGCATGACTTCCTGATTAAACCAGGCTTCATGCTGATCGCCATGGCCAGCCCGGTTGGGCGTCAGGAGATCGAGGCGCTGTTGATCGACAACCTGAGCTGAAGCCCGGCTTACATCCCCATGCTGTGCTGCAGCAAGTAGATACCGACGCCCGAAAAGTAGCCAATCAAGGCCAAGCCGCTGATCTTCTTGACGTACCAACCGAAGTGGATTTTTTCTAGGCCCATCGCCGCGACACCGGCGGCTGAGCCGATGATCAGAATAGAGCCGCCGGTTCCCGCGCAGTAAGCAAGAAACTCCCACAGGAAGGAATCTGTTGGGTAATCAGCCAGGCTGTACATACCCATCGAGGCGGCCACCAGCGGCACGTTATCGACGATGGCACTAACGAGACCAATGATAATGACGATCACATCCTGACGGCCGACCGTCTGATCCAGCCACTTCGCTAGCGAAGTCAGGATATGCGTGTGTTCCAGCGTGGCAACGGAGAGCAGAATGCCGATGAAGAAAACGATGGAACTCATGTCGATCCTGCTCAAAGCATGAACCAGCGTGAACTGCTGCTTGACTTCGTCGTCCTTGCGGCGATGCACCAGGTCACCCACCAGCCAAAGGATGCCCAGACCAAAGAGAATGGCCATGAACGGCGGCAAGTGTGTAATGGTCTTGAAAGCAGGCACGGCGACCAGAATGCCGATCCCCAGGAAGAACATCAGTTTGCGTTCAAATTCGCTTGTCTCCGAACCATACTCACCCGGAACAATCTGCGGGCTGACCACTTCCTTGCCGCGCATGCCGTAAGCAATCAGCGCCATCGGGATGACCATGCTGGCCAATGCGGGCAAAAACACGCCTTTCATGATTTCCAGGGTGGTGATCTGGCCACCAATCCACAGCATGGTAGTGGTTACGTCACCAATCGGCGACCAGGCGCCGCCCGAGTTGGCAGAAATCACGATGATGCCGGCGAAGAACAGGCGGTCATTATGTTTGTCGAGCAATTTGCGCATCAGGGAAATCATGACGATGGTCGTCGTCAGGTTATCGAGCACCGCACTCAGGAAGAAGGTAACGAAACCAACCAGCCACATCAGCGAGGCCAGTTTGGTTGTCTGAATTCGTTTGGTGATGACATCAAAGCCGTTGTGCGCATCGACCACCTCAACAATGGTCATCGCCCCCATCAGGAAAAACACAATCTGCGCCGTACCGGTCAAAGACTCGCTGAGTTGTTCGCCAACCAGATGGTGATCGCCCGTCCCCACTGCATAGATCGTCCACAGCAAGCCGGCACCAATCAGCGCGGAAGCCGATTTATTAATCTTGATCGGGTGTTCCAGCGCAATGGCGGCGTAGGCAATGATGAATATCAGAACGATAGCGGTCAGCATGTCGGCGGATCTCAAAAGATTGAACCATTGCTGCGCGATCGCACCAACAGTTACATTGAATGGAAAAACTCGGTCAAGGTTACCGCCTGACCATTGTGCATTGCAACACCACCGGGGGAAATCCCTACCCATTGCGCTGCATATAACGGACTTTAGGAATGAATCGATGTTTTCAGCCATCGCAATCATGGTTATCCTGACGCCTTTACTGACTTCGCCGATTTTCACCGCATTGCTGCGGGAAAAATCTTAAGCAATCACTTGGAGAAAAAATGAAAATCATTCATCTCGGTTTGATCGCCGCCGCCCTTTCCCTGGCCAATCTTGCCCAGGCTGACGAAGCGCTGGCCAAAGCAAAAAACTGCACCACCTGTCACGGCATCGACAAGAAAATCGTCGGCCCCGGCTACAAGGAAATCGCCGCCAAACGGAGTGGCGAAAAAGGTGCCGAAGCCGCGCTAACCGCAAAGATCAAGGCCGGTAGCAAGGGCGAATGGGGCCAGGTGCCGATGCCACCAAACAATGTCACCGATGCCGAAGCAGCAACGCTGGCCAAGTGGGTTTTGTCGATCAAGTAAGAACGGCAAAGAGCAGCACCGGGGCGAAGCCAAAGGCCGCCCCGCCCCGAACAAGGGGCAAAAACAATTACAAAACAACCTAGAGAGACAGCATGCAACACCTGACCCCAGAACAAAAGCGTAGACGCTGGTTTGCGCTCGGCATTGCCGCCACCGCCTTCGTCCTGTCGTTTTTCCAGCGCTTTGCACCGGCCGGTATTGCGCAGGATCTGGCGGTTTCCTTCCAGACCTCAGCCGCCTCGCTAGGCGTCCTCGCCGCTACCTATTTTTACGTTTACACGGTGATGCAAATCCCCACCGGTATCCTCGCCGACACCCTGGGGCCACGCCGCATTCTGATGATGGGCGGCATCATCGGCAGCCTTGGCAGCTTCCTTTTTGGCTTTGCCCCCAGCCTGGAATGGGCCTTGATCGGGCGCACGCTGGTGGGTCTTGGCGTCTCGGTCACCTTCATCGCCATGCTCAAGCTGATTGCCGTGTGGTTTGAAGAAAACCGCTTCGCCACCCTGGTCGGCGTCTGCATGCTGATCGGCAATCTCGGCTCGGTGCTGGCTGGTGCACCACTCTCGGCACTGGCTCAGGCCAGTGGCTGGCGCGGCGTATTTATCGCCGTCGGCGGGATTTCGCTGGTCCTCAGCCTGGCCTGCTGGATCATCGTCCGTGACCGCCCGGATAGCGCGAGCAACACCTCGCCCCCCAAATTCGACCGTACCGTCGTGCTTTCCGGCCTGCTCGCGGTTCTCCGCAACCGTGCCACATGGCCGGCAGTGCTGGTCAATACCGGCATGACCGGCTCCTTCTTCACCTTTGCCGGCCTGTGGGCGACGCC
>ERZ724527.340-NODE-340-length-23687-cov-4.612517_pt1 | contig 23687 bp, 13 predicted proteins | sample MGYA00376060_ERZ724527 | MGnify/ENA primary metagenome ERZ724527 (study PRJEB28724, sample SAMN07190886) | activated sludge metagenome | isolation source: activated sludge of sewage treatment plant in Hong Hong | place: USA: Christiansburg, Virginia | collected...
TTCCCGAACCCTTCTTCGGATGAGCTCGTGGTCCTTCTGCCTGAAGAACGGACGAACGTCCGTCTACAGCTCTGCGACCTCCAGGGCCGGACCATCGTTGCAACACGTTCGAACAGCACGCGCACCAGCTTTGATGTGAGCCAGCTTCCTGGTGGCGTCTATGTGCTGCAGGTCGGTGATCTGCGGCAGCGCGTGGTGGTGGCGCACTAAGGCGTTCAGGTCGTCGTTCGGCCTTTCGTCAAGGCATGCTGGATGGCCGAAGCGGCCAGCCGGCCTGTTGAGAAGCAGCCCTGCAACAGGAAGCCACCGGTCGGCGCGTCCCAGTCCACCATCTCACCCGCGACGAAGATCCGTGGGTGCTTCTTCAGTGAGAGGTCATCGTTCAGTTCATCCCATGGAATGCCACCGACCGTGCTGATGGCCTCGTCGATCGGGCGCAGCGCGCGGACCGGAACGCGCAGCTGCTTCACATCCGTGATCAGGGTCGAACCATCGATGAACCTGTGCATCGGCGTAAAGGCCTTCAGCAGTGCCACCTGCACACGATCCAGTTTCACGGCCGCCATACGCTCCTTCCAAGCCGCGCCGGACAGTCTGCGTTCGAGCTCAGCTTCGGTCAGATCCGGTTTGAGGTCGATGACCAGCGTGGCCTCCTCCCCATGCGCCAGAGCCTCCCGGATCGCAGGCACGACCGGGTACACCGCATTCCCCTCCAGGCCGTGCTCGGTCAGCGTGGCTTCACCTCTGACGCTGCGATCACCAGCCGATATGCGGATGTTCTTCAATGGCTTACCGACATGCACCCGCAGGGCTTCCGACATCTCCAGCTCCACACCGCAGTTGCTGGCTGCGAACGTAAGCGTGCGAACGCCCAATGCATCGAAGTACTTCGTCCAGGCTCCCGTTGAGCCGGTCTTCGCCCATGAAGCGCCACCCAACGCAAAGAGGTAGTTCTCCGCTTCGATCACTTCTCGCTGGCCATCGCGCTCGACGAGCGGACGTGCGTTCTCATCGAAGCCTACGAACGTGTGCTGCACGTGAAGTTGAACTCCTTTCGCCGCAAGCCTGTCGACGATCGCCTTCAGCACCTCCGCAGGCTTGATGCCCTTCTCTGGGAACACCCTGCCACTGCTGCCAATGAACGTGGGGACACCAAGATCGGCAAGCCAAGTGCGCAATTCCGCAGGGCCGAAGGCCGCAAGGATGGGTCGCAGGCGGTCCTTCGGGGCATACTGCCCGAACACCTCCTCCCCGTCCACACGGTTCGTGATGTTCAGCCCCCCTTCTCCAGCCACCAGGAACTTGCGACCCATGGTTCGGGCCTGCTCGTACAGGTGCACTTCGCAGGTACTCGCGAGCACATCCGCTGCGATGAGCCCTGCCGGACCTCCTCCAAAGATCGCGACGTGTGGTTTGCTCATGGCTTAAAGGTCGGGGGCATATCGAATATCCGGTCGTAGGCGGCAAGCGTGTCATCCATCGTGAAGCCGGTCCAGGAGCTGAGCGGAGCGCGTCGGTGAAGGAACGCTTCAACGGCCGAAGCCATGGCCTCGGGATCAGGCACCACGCTCCAACGCTCGCTGGGAGTCGCGATGCCAACGGGATAAGAAACGATGGACATGCCTTGCATCAAGGCCTCCAGGAACACGTAGCCCTGGGACTCATAGCGCGAAGGATGGACCAGCACCTTGCTGCGGGCCATGAGCTTGAGCATTTCCGTTCGCGGCACCTCACCGAGAACATCAATGGTCGCGGAGAGCCCCGCGTTCGTGACGAGCCGATCCACGTGCGCATTGCCAGCTGGGATACGAGCACCTGCCATCACGGCTTTCACCGACCGGTGCTGAGCTATCCGTGCGACCAGTTCGATGAACAGTTCAGGTCGCTTCACAGGGATCAACGAACCCGCGAACAGCAGATCGATGTCGCGCTTCGAAGCAGAGGAAGCATCACGAGGATCGATACCCCATGGAATGACGGCATCCGGCGATCGACCGGTCATGGTCCTGAAGGCCTCTGCATGCCGCTCGCTGAGAACGACGTTCCGCGTGCCACTGCCATTGACCATGCGCCACCAGTTGCTTTCATCGCGCGCATCCTGGCCCATGAGCGTGAGCACATGATCCGCCTTGTTGTGCTGCGCCAGTCTCCTACCGATCCAGGCGCATTCCCCAAGCCAGAAGCTGTGAACGCGATGGAACGGTCGTTCGCGATGAAGTCGAGCGCCGGTCGAAAGGGCGCGTTGCCAGGACCATGGCTTTGCCCATCGCCGGTTCGCACCACCACAGGGATGCACCTGGACCCCATGCCACGCATAGGGCGTTGAGCTGAACGGATACTGTGTGGTGATCACGCGCACCAGCGCTTCCGGATGGTGCAGCAAGTATGCCTTGACGTAGGCTTGAAGCGGCGGTATGCAACCATCATCCGCTTCATCCTTCGGGAATCCCGGAGCGATCACCAAAAGGTCCTTCATTCGGCAACGAAGTTGCTCAACGGCAGGTCACATCCGGCACGGAACACCTGACGAGCATCATCCCGCAGCAGAACGTGGCACCCCAGTTTTGCGACATGGATCCGGTCCTGCTGCGCAAATACAACGTTCCCGGCCCACGGTACACAAGCTATCCGGCCGTGCCCCACTGGACCGACTCGCCTTCCCGCACTACATGGGAAGAGCATGTCACAGCAGCGTTCGATCGGAGCAATGCGGAACAGGGCATCAGCCTTTACATCCACCTGCCCTATTGCGAAAGCCTCTGCACCTATTGCGGATGCACCACCCGCATCACGGTGAACCACGGTGTTGAGGCACCGTACATCAACGCGGTGCTGCACGAGTGGCGGCTCTACAAGGACCTGTTCAACGGGGTTCCGCGCATACGTGAGCTGCACTTGGGCGGAGGAACACCCACCTTCTTCTCTCCGCAGCAGCTGACCCGACTGGTGAACGGACTGCTGGAGGGCTGTTCACTTACACCTGACGCGGAACTCGGCTTCGAAGGCCACCCGCGAAGCACGAGCAAGGAGCACTTGCGCGCGTTGTATGACCTCGGCTTCCGCCGGGTGAGCATCGGCATCCAGGACTTCGACCCGCGCGTTCAAGTGGTCATCAACCGGGTGCAGCCGTTCGCGGAAGTGCAGCGCGTGTTCGACGACGCGCGGCACATCGGTTACGGTTCGATCAATGCGGACCTGATCTACGGTCTGCCCATGCAGACGGAACGGAGCATACGGCTCACCATGGGGCGCACCTTGGCCTTGCGGCCTGACCGGATCGCGTTCTACAGCTACGCCCATGTGCCTTGGATCAAGCCCGGCCAACGCCGCTACACGGAGTCGGACCTGCCTGCCGAAGCGCAGAAACGGGCCTTGTACGAACTCGGCCGGACCCTGCTGGAAGAGGCAGGCTACGAAGAGGTGGGCATGGACCATTTCGCCTTGCCTGGTGAGGCCCTGCACACCAGCATGCACAACGGCACGCTGCACCGCAACTTCATGGGCTACACGCCGGTGCGCACGGAACTGCTCCTTGGCCTTGGCGTCTCCTCCATCAGCGATGCTTGGACCGCCTACGCCCAGAACGTGAAGGTTGTGGAGGACTACATGAACAGCCTGGGCCGGAACGAGCTTCCGATCTTCCGTGGCCATGTGCTTTCGGAGCAGGACCTGGTGGTCCGCGAACTGATCCTCGACCTCATGTGCCGCTCGACCACGGACCTGAAACGCCTGGGATGGGACCGTGAACGTGTGAAGCACGAATTGGCCGCACTGGCCAGCGATGGGATCGTCATCGTGGAAGGCACGCAGGTCCGGATCACTGATGAGGGCCACCCCTGCGTGCGCAACGTTTGCATGGCGATCGACCCCCGAATGAGCCAGCTCGGACAGGGGGGCCCCGTTTTCTCCAAGACCATCTGACAGAACCAAAGAACAAACCGTTCGCCCCAGGTCGAACGCTTCGCGTAGCGTCCAAGGACTTCTTATCACAACTACATCTTATTGATCGTCAGCGAATTAAGTCGCGACCTTTCGAATGTTCGTGTTCCGGAACGTGACCTGTATGCGTGCATACGGTCTAAATTTGCAAACTCCCCATCTCTCCGATGAACATGCTGATCGAAACGCGCCTTGCCACGCTGGAGCAAGTATCACCCGACCTGATGGAGGTCCGCTTCAAACCGGACCAGAAGATCGACGTACATGGGCTCGACGAGATCCTGCAGGAGCGTCAGCGCATGTGCCCTGGTAGGTCCACGGCCATTCTGGGCATCTTTCCCCCTGAAGTGGATTTCGACCTGGACGTGATGACCAGGGACCATTACCAAGGTCGTGGCTTGGAGAACTGCACGAAAGCCTTGGCCATTGCTGCGGGCAGCACCTTGAACGAGCGTATGGCGGGGCTCTACTTCGCCTACTTCCCGCAGCAGTTCAGTACGAGCGTGTTCCTGATGGACACCGAAGCACGGAGCTGGCTCGCCGGACAGTTGGCCGAGCGCTCCATGTCCTGAGGGCCTGTTCAGTCCTTCACCAGATCGTACAGCTCGCGCAGGTCCGGCGCCAGAATGATCTCGATACGGCGGTTCTTCGCCTTGTCGTTCGGATCCAGCGGAATGTACTCCCCACGGCCTCCGGCGGTCACGCGTTTAGGGTCCAATCTGGTCCCTTCCTGCAGGATGCGCACCACGCTCGTGGCCCGCATAACGCTCAGGTCCCAGTTGTCCTTGTAGGAAGCACCAGGCAACACCTTGTCCGTATCGGTGTGGCCCTCCACCAGAATATTGAGGTCCTTCTCGTTCTCGATGGCCTTCGCCAATTTCTGGAGGGCATCGCGGCCCTGCTGATCCACCACTGTACTGCCGCTGGGGAAGAGAAGCTTGTTCTCCAGGCTGACGTAGATCTTCCCTTCGCGCTGTTGCACGGTCAGGCCCTTCCCTTCGAATCCGACCAGCGCCTTGCTGACCCGCTCCTTGATGCCTTTCATGGCCTGGTCCTTCTTGGCAAGCTCGGCTTGAAGTTCCGCCAGCTTCGCTTCCCGTTCAGCAAGGGAACGGCCCAGGCCGACCAGTGAATCCTCCTTCCCCATCAGGTTGAGCCGGACGGTCTCCAGATCGGTCAGCAGCTTTCTGTTCTCGGAACGATCGCCTTCCATGAGCTTGGCGTACTTGTCGAGCAGCTCGTTGTTCAGCTCATTGAGCTTGTCATACTTGCGGACGAAGTCGCGGTGCTCGGCACCAAGCTTGGCCGAATCGGCCTGCAGTTGTAGCAGTTGCGCTTCAAGTGCCTCGTGTTGGGCGGTCAGCTCCGCCAGCGAGGCGCTTGCCTGTTCAGCCTTGGTCAGCGCGTTCGCCTCATTGGCCTTCATCTCCGCCAGCTTCGCCTGCGACTCTTCGTACTTCCGAGCGGGAACACAGCCGAACAAGAAGAGAGCGGGAAAGAGGATCTGAACGAGGACCTTGGATGTGGACATGATCGGACGGGGCTTTCTGGTCTCAAAGGTGCCATGGGCACGGGTGGATCAGCCTTGACCACGCAACCTTTTTTTAAACATTGCGTTCCTTGGTAAGGATGAGGCCCGCTGCTGAACACGGACTTGAACAGGATTGGCTTCTGGCCCCCGGCTTCGATCTGGAGTTGAAGCAGTATGTGCTGCTGGGTTACCTACAGCGCGTGCGGAAACGATTCAGCGAGCGCAAATTGTATCCGCACCTGGATGAGCTCTGGATCCATGCTGAACGTCTTGCTCGGCTGCGAGATGACCTTGGGAACATGAGCGACGCCTTGAGCGGCGGGGTGATCGCTGTGGACCTGGAGCGTGCTGAGCTTGTCCGTGCCAAGGCCCAGGAGAGCGAGTTGATGAATGTGATCCGCGACGTGATCGACTTTGCCCTGCCGGAGCTTATGCTCAGACTAGATGAAGGCCGCGAGCTTCGGCGTTCACTTTCATCGCGTATCCAGTTCAGCCCGGTAGGCCTGCTGCCGATCCATACGCACGAAGGCTACCTGTTGCTTCGCCAAGGGCATGAGGCACGTGTGTATGAATACCGGATCCCGTTGTTCCACGGGACCGCGCACGATCTCCAGTACCACAGTGTCCGCACCCGCTACTTGGACTCGTACCAAGTGAGCCTGGCGTATACGTACGAGCAGATCAAATCAGACCTCGTGCGTCGTGCCCACCAACTTCCGAACCCGGCGACCTTCGTGTTCGAGGCGGACATCGGCCTTCCGCACATCGAGACGTTCATGCCTTTGGCGAAACAGCTCGTGCAACAGGAGCTGGAACGCACGATCCGTTAATTCCGCTCTGCGGGATCGAACCACACGCCTTCCAGGAAGCGCAGGTCCATGGCATTGACCGGCATGCCTTTCACCCATGGTTGCAAGAGTCGCACAGTGCGCTCGAAGTACAAGGGCGCTACGGTGACATCCTGCATGGCCTGATCCTCGGCCTGTGCGAGCAAGCGCATCCGTGTGGCGTGGTCCGAAGTGGCACGGGCGGCCAGGAACAGGGAGTCGAAACGGGCGTTGTGGTAGCGCGTGGTGTTCAGGGCGCTGGGCAAGGTGGAGTCCAGCACGGCATTGCGGCCATAGAACAAGGCCAGGAAGTTCTCCGGATCCGGGTAGTCAGCGGACCACCCTTGGCGCCAGAGCTGCGCCTGCCCGAGGTCCACACGGTCGTAATGCTGATCCACCGGAAGCACCGAGATGAGCAGGCCGATGCCGAGGTTCCGTTCGATCATGGTCTGCACGGCTTCTGCCACACGGCCGTAACCGAAGCCATCATTGTTCACCTGGATGCGGACCGTCGGAAAGCCCTTACCGCCGGGGTATCCGGCCAAGGCGATCAGCTTGCGTGCACTATCGGGGTCGAACGCCAGGCCAGTCACCAGTTCCTGCGGATAATCATTCAGACCCGGAGGCACGACTCCGTGATCCGAGCGGACGGCGGCACCCTTCAGCACGCTATCGGCCAGGTAGCCTTGATCGATCGCCAGAGCGAAGGCACGCCTCACACGCACATCATCGAACGGCGGGTGCTGCGCGTTGAAACCATAGAACTGGACCGAAAGACCGGGGAGCCGCTGCATGACGAAGGGTTGAGCGGCGGCCCCTGCCTGCGCAGGAGGAACCAGCTCTCCCAGACGTTCCACCGGCGGGTCCACCATCAAGGACAGGTGGCCGGCCAGGAACTCATCCAGCTCATGGGACTTGTCGTGATCGAAAGTGACCCTGACGCCATCCAGGTAGGGAAGAGCATTACCGTACTGGTCCTTTTCCCAGTAGTGAGCGAAGCGCTCGAACACCAGAGGACCATCGCCTCCGGTGTTACGGAGCACGAAAGGGCCGGTGCCTTGGGCCAGCGAAGTGACGCGGCGGGCCGAACGGGGCCGGTCACCATAGATCCAGCACCCTTGGTGCGCAAGCACTTGCAGGAAGAGCGGTTCGGGGGAGACGAGCTCGACCCTCACGGTGTGCTCGTCGACCGCGCTCACACCCGGTAGCGCTTTCGCTGGCTCGCCTCGGAGGGAGGCCGCATAGTACTCATCGGCCCCCTTAACCCGGCCTTGGAAAAGCCAGAACATCTGATTCTCCGGCGCAGCGGTGCATAGTTGGCGGAAACAGGACACCACATCCTCGGCCAGCAGTGGCCGCAGCTCCTCTTGGATGGCACTCGAATCGGGGTGGAAACGAACGTCGCTCCTTAATGTGAACGTGTAGACGGTACCCGTGGGGTCGACCTGCCAGCGTTCAGCCAGGCACGGCTTCACCGAAAGGTCGTTCGGGTCGAAACGGACCAGACCTTGGAAGGCAAGCGCGGCAACCCGGAACTCCGCTGTCGTGGCCAGGCTCAACGGGAACAGGCTGCGGAGAGTGCCGGCCTCGTTCCAATTGAAGATGCCCCCGTAGTGCCGTCCACCCTTGCTTTGGGTCGCCGAGGGAACCTCCGCACCTCCACAGGCAGTGAGAAGAAAAGACAGGGCCAGAGCGGGAGGCAGAAAGGAGCGCATATGGAGCGGACCAAATGTATCCGGGACCCTTGTGGGCAACAGGAGCGCGTCCGCGGCGTTACGAACATGGCGCTCTTGATGGACATCTTCGGGACACTGGACCGCATTGGGATAATTTTCAAGCCCTTGCGACGCGACCCTCAGGTGGCCGAACCCACTCCGCCCAACACCAAGCCACGCTTCGGGGTCCGCACCCTGATGACCATCGCCGTGGGGTTGGTCACCCTTCATGTGCTCGGCCAGTCCGGCAGCAACCTGCGTGTGGCACAGGTGATCTTCGCCAACGACAGCATCCGGTTGGACAGCTTGAGCATCGCTCCCGGGAGCTTTTCCCTTTGGGACGAGAATGTCCGGATCGAGCCATCCGCATACACCGTGGACCCCTACGGCGCCTGGCTTGTGCGCAAGGACCCTGCGTTGACCGATACGCTTACAGCGCGGTGGCGGGCCCTACCCCTCTTGTTGGGCGGCACCTATCGGCACAAGGACCCTGATCGGCTGACGAAACTCTCCGGTGAAAGACCCGACCCCTTCAAGTACTCGCCATCGAGCAGCGTGGAGGATCCCTTCGGCATCAGCGGGTTGAACAAGAGCGGGAGCATTTCGCGGGGCGTGCTCGCAGGGAACAACCAGGACCTTTCCGTGAACAGCACCTTGAACCTGGAGCTCAGTGGAAGGCTCACGGACCGGATCAGCATACTGGCTTCGATCACCGACAACAACATTCCGATCCAGGTGGCGGGGAACACCCTGGAGCTCCAGGATTTCGACCAGGTCTTCATCAAGCTGTTCGATGACCGACAGGAGCTTGTGGCCGGCGATTTCGTGCTTCAGCGCCCGAACAGCCATTTCCTTACGTACCTGAAGAAGGCCAAAGGCTTGAGCTACGGCACCAAGCTCGGCCCTGTGACCAAGCCGAACGGGCAGCTCGGGGTGAGCGCCGCAGTGAGCAAGGGCAAGTTCGCTCGGAACGTGATCCAAGGTACGGAAGGCGTGCAGGGCCCTTACCGACTGCGCGGCGATGCAGGGGAGAACTTCATCATTGTCCTAAGCGGTACCGAGCGCGTGTTCATCGACGGGCTTCAGCTTTCACGCGGGCAGGAGAACGACTACGTGATCGACTACAACACCGCCGAGGTCACCTTTACGGCCAAGCGCCTAATCACCAAGGACCGCCGCATCGTGGTCGAGTTCCAGTACAGCGAGAAGAACTATGTACGCTCCCTGTTGCGCGCCTCCTTTGATCGCTCCTTCGCCAAGACCGATGTCCATTTCAACCTGTACACCGAGCAGGACCACCGCAACCAGCCGCTGCAGCAAGAGCTGAGCCCTTCGGACCGCACCGTGCTCACCGAAGCGGGCGATGACCCATTGGCCGCCGCCACACCGGGGGTGGACACGGTCGCCTTCAGCACGAACGAGGTGCTGTATGCCAAGCGCGATTCGTTGGGCTACGATCCGGTGTACGTCTACAACACCTCTCCGGACAGCGCTTTCTACCGGCTCACCTTCACCACGGTGGGGACCGGCAACGGCGACTATGTACAGGACAGTTTCTCACCGAACGGTCGCGTGTTCCGTTGGGTGGCCCCGGATACGGTGGATGGGAACATCGTACGACGTGGTGACAGTGCACCCCTGCGGATCCTGGTGGCACCACGGGCGCAACAAGTGCTGGCCATGGGTGCCGAACACCGCTTCTCCGCCCGCACCAAGGCTTCCGCAGAGATCGCCTTGAGCAACAACGACGTGAACACCTTCTCCTCCATCGGCAATGGCGACAACAAGGCACCTGCGTTCCGCCTTGGGGGCGTTCACCAGATCCCACTTTCCGCCAAGGACAGCACCTGGCGCATGGAACTGACCACGGAGAACGAGCTGCTGGGGCGCGACTTCAAGTATGTGGAACGTTACCGCGCGGTGGAGTTCGAGCGGAACTGGAACGCCTTGGGCATCGCGCTTGACGGTGATCAATTGCTGGCCAGTGTCGGGGTCGGCGTTCGCAGCTATCGGGGTGGTTACGCAAGGCTGACCGCCAACACGTTTCAAGTCCGCGATCGGTACATCGGGTGGCGCGAGCGCTTGGAGAGCGACCTGCACCTAGGCCGCTGGGACCTTGTTGGGGAAGCCAGCCTGCTCAGCACCACCGAACCCCGTCGTACACAGTTCCTCCGGCACAAGGGCATGCTTCGCCACCGCACACGCGACCTGGCGTTGGGGGTCAAGAGCGAGCAGGAACACAACCTGTTCATGACCCAAGGTTCGGACTCCCTTATGGCCGGTAGCTACCAGTTCCATGACTGGGAGCTTTTCGTGCAAAGCCCGGACAGCTTCAAGACACGCGTACGGCTTTCGGGCGGGCAGCGATATGAGAAAGGCCTGCGGAACGGCATGCTCTCGGCCAGCACGGTCGCCACGGCGTACGGTGCCACCCTTGACCTGACCAAGGACCCACGCAATAGGCTCAGCACGACCTTCACCTTCCGTGAGCTGCGCATCGCGGACAGCACCATCACCGTTGCGAAGCCCGAGGAGACCTACCTGGCCCGCGTGGACTATGACCTGAGCCTGTGGAAGGGCGCCATGAACTGGGACATGTTCTACGAGTTCGGCAGCGGGCTCGAACAGCGCCGCGAATACATCTACGTGCAGGTGCCGGCCGGTCAGGGGGTGTACATCTGGATCGACTACAACGGCAACGGCATCAAGGAACTCAACGAGTTCGAAGTGGCCAACTTCGGCTACGAGGCGGACCACATCCGGGTCTTCGTGCAGACGAACGACTACGTGCGCACCTTCAGCAACCAGCTGAGCACCTCGCTCGACATGCGCCCTGCAGCGGTCTGGGAGGACACCAAAGGCGTGCGACACTTCGTGGCGAAGTTCAGCGACCTGGCCTCCTTCCGCACCGACCGGAAGACCGGCGCGGACGACCTGGGGCAGGCCGTGAACCCCTTCAAGCTGGACCCACTGGACAGTGCCCTGACAGCCTTCAACAGTTCCGTGCGCAACACCTTCTACTACGACCGCAGCAGCCGGATCTGGAGCGTGGACCATACCTACCAGAACGACCGGACGAAGAGCCTGCTCCAGAACGGCTACGAATCGCGCACGCGGGAGGGCAACACGTTGCGGCTTCGGGTGAACGCGACCCGACATTGGACCTTGGAGATCGAGAGCGAGCGCGGGCGTTCCACCAGCAACAGCGACCTGATCGAAGGGCGCAACTTCAAGGTGGACCAGGAGTCGATCCGGCCCCGGCTCACCTGGCAGCCCGGCACGCGGTTACGCGCCGTGGTCACCTACAAGCTCACGCGCAAATTGAACGATATCGACCTGGGCGGTGAGCAGGCCGAGCTGCAGGACCTCGGAGCTGAACTCCGGTTCAATGCGGCGGGCAAAGGCACGATCCAGCTGAACGGGAACCTCGTGGGCATCGCCTTCGATGGCACCGAGAATTCGGTGATCGGCAACGAGATGCTCGGCGGCTTGCGGGCAGGCACCAACATCACTTGGAGTCTCGGGATACAGCGGCGGTTGAGCGACCACCTGCAAGTGGACCTGACCTACAACGGTCGCAGCAGCGAAGGGGTGCCCACCGTACATGTGGGCGGCGCGCAGGTCAGAGCCTTCTTCTGACCCGGTGCGGGATCACTTCAGGTCGAAGGTGGTCTTCGACACCAACGCACCGGCCTCGTAAAGCTCCACGATGTACTGGCCGTTCGCCAGTTTGCCCGTGGCCGTGTAGAACATGCACACGTCCAGCGGTTGGTTCTGGTAGTTCACCTCGCGCTTCACGCTGTACTCGCCCTGTACACCGTTGTAAGTGAAGCGGTTATCGGCATCACCAGCGGGCAGCACCGAGCCATCGGGACTGATGATGCGCATGTGGATCATCTTGTTACCTGGCATGGTCACGCGGTTCTCGCCCAGAACGAAACAGCTCTTCACCATCTCCGCCTTGCTCGCACGATCGGTGTCCACTTGCTTGCCGTTGTTCCGCAGGAAGAGCGCTCCGGCCGTATGCGTGGTAGCGCTCAGGATGGAGCCCTTGGCGATCAACGCCCGCTGTTCCTCGGTCTGTTGTTCCAAGGCCACTTTCTGCCCGGTCACCTCACCGAGCTGTTGCTTGGTCTGTAGGTTCTCGGCCGTCAGTTCCTTGTTCAAGGTGTTCAGCGAGTCGATCGTGAACACATAGCCCTTCATGATCTTCTTGAGCGTGCTGACCTCCTTCTCTGCGCGTGCCAGGCTGTAGGTGCCGTTCTTCACTTTCTGCAACAGGTCCTCGATCTGCTGTTTCTGCGCGCTGATCTCCGTGCGGAGCTGCTCGTTGTCCGTGTTGAGCGTATCATACTGCGCCAGCATGTCCTCCAGCAACTTGGTCACATTGTCCTTGTCGCTGGTCACCTTGGCGAGTTCCTGGCCTGTGGTCTGCACATCCTTGTTCTTCTGCATGAGCAGGTAGAGCATCACCACGTTGCTGATGAGCAGGAGCACCACCAAGGCAAGGAGTGCGGTATTGGAGCGGCCTTTGGACTCGGGGGTGTTGGGTTGCTGTTCCATGCAGGAAAGAGGATCTGACGAAAAGGTGCTGATCGCGAGCGGCTAAGTTATCTTGGTCGCATGCCCGGCCCTTTCAGCAACGGCGCACTTTTCAACAAAGTAGTTCACCCGATAAGCCAGGGTGTTGGCTCTGTGGTGGACCTGTTCCTGCCTCGCTTGTGCGCTGGCTGCGACGCTGCGCTGATGTCGCATGAAAAGGCCCTGTGCCTCAGCTGCACGGAGGACCTACCGTTGACGCGTTTCCACAACGACCCTACCAACCCGGTGGAACGCGTGTTCTGGGGCAAACTGGAATTGGAAGCCGCGACCGCACTGTTGCACTTCGACAAGGGAGGCATGGTGCAGCACATGCTCCACCGCTTGAAGTACAAGGGCGACAAGGAGATCGGACTGGAATTGGGCCGCCACATGGCCAAGGCTCTGATGGACAGTCCGCGTTTCGGTTCGGTGGACCTATTGCTTGCCGTGCCTTTGCACCCCCGCAAGGAGCGGCAGCGCGGGTACAACCAAAGCCAGGTGCTGGTGGACGGCATGACCGAGATCTGGGGACTGCCACCGGCGCAGCAACGGTTGATGCGTGTGGTGCGCACCCCCAGCCAGACCCGCAAAGGCCGCATGGACCGGTGGTTGAACGTGAAGGAGGCCTTCGACCTGTCCGATGCTGCGGCCCTCGAAGGGCGCCACGTTCTGTTGGTGGATGATGTGGTGACCACCGGTGCAACATTGGAAGGCTGTGCGCGCGCGCTGCAGAAGGTGAAAGGGGTTCGGGTCAGTGTCGTTACGGTGGCCTTCGCTTGAAGCGGCAGGACCTTTGCGAAGCCCGCTAGATTTGCCGCCCCATGTCCGAGACCCTGCAACTCCCCAAGACCGACGACCGCGTGGCCGTGTACTCCGCCCTGTTCCCCCAGGTGCGTGACCTGCTGAACGACGAGCACGACCTGATCGCGGCGATGGCCAACGTTTCCGCCGCACTGCGCCAAGCCTTCAACTGGCATTGGATCGGCTTCTACCGGGTGATGGGCGCTGAACTGGTGCTTGGCCCTTTCCAAGGCCCAGTGGCCTGCAGTCGGATCGGCCATGGCAAGGGGGTGTGCGGTACCGCTTGGGCCGATGAGAGGACCCTGATCGTGGCCGACGTGGACAAGTTCCCTGGGCACATTGCATGCAGTCCCTTGTCCAAGAGCGAGATCGTGGTACCCATCCGTGATCGGAGCGGGCACATCGCGGCGGTGCTCGACATCGATAGCGAGCGCATGGATGACTTCAATGAGGTGGACGCCCACGCCCTTGGCCGCATATGCACCTTGCTGGAGCCCCTGTTCGAGTGATGCGGACCTGGCAGATCGCGTTGCTCCTACCGGTGTTGGCCGGCTGTGCCCAGGTGCGCGAGATCAGTGGCGGAGAAAAGGACAGCACGCCTCCTACCCTCCTCTCGGCCGAGCCGGCAGACCTGAGCACCGGATTCCAAGGACAACGCATCGTGCTGCATTTTGATGAGCGCGTGAAGTTGGGCAGGCTACGCGAGCAACTGCTGATCTCGCCACCGCTCTCAACGCTCCCTGACGTGCATGTGCAAGGCGCCACGGACGTGGTGATCGCGCTGAAGGCCCCCCTTGAGCCGAACACCACGTACAGTTTCTTCCTGGGCAACGCCGTCACCGACCTTACGGAAGGCAACGCGGCCAAGGACCTCAGCTACACCATTTCAACCGGGGACCACCTCGACAGCGCTTATGTGCGCGGCCTTGCGGTCGACGCATTCAGTGGTAAAGTGGCGGCCAACGTGCATGTGCTCCTATTCGCCGAAGGGGATAGCACTGGGCTGAAAGCGGGAAGACCGGCCTACGCCACCCGCTCGGACAAGGAAGGTGTGTTCCACTTGAAGCACCTACGGGACGGGCGCTACACCCTGCACGGACTGCGGGACCAGAACGCCAACCTGCGCTTCGACCTGCCCAACGAGGAAGTGGCCTTTCTGGACGGGCCCTTGGCGTTGCCGGATAGCAGCAAGCAACTGTTGCGAATGTTCATCGAAAGGCCGGATCAACAACAAGTGATGGACCAGCGCGTAGGCCCTGATCGCGATTGGCAGCTGGTGCTCGCCAAGCCATTCACCGAGTTGAGGGTGCGCGACCTGGACCGAACAGGGGGCGCTCTGAGCTGGACCGTGGAGAGCAATGCCACTGGCGACAGTGTCCGTTGTTGGCCGAACGACACCACCGCCTTGGACCGCCAGACCTTCGAGATGAGCGATGGTGGAACCGTCCTCGACACGTTGACTTACAGGGTGCGCGAGAAGATGCCCTTCTACGTGTCGGCCGTCGCCAGCCACCGAGATGGAGAGCTGCTCCTTCGCGCCACGCGCCCCCTGGCGAGCGTTGAAGCTGAGCAGATCTCCATTAGAACCGACACGACCGACCGACCGTTCACTGTCCGCATGGATAGTTTGGACCGACGCTTCGTACACCTGCTGATGGACCTGAAGGCCGGTCAGGAGGCAACGGCAACGCTGATGCCCAAGGCCCTGGAGGACATCTACGGGGGCGTGAACGACACCTTGGTGCTTTCCACCCATCGCCCTGGTCCTGAGCAGCTTGGGGGGCTCACGGTCACCATCAAGGACACCTTGGCGGGCCTTTCCGTCCCTTTTCTGCTTCAGCTGTTGAACCCCGCTGATCAAGTGGTCGAGCAACGTACGTCCAACGACCTGTCCCAACCTTTCCGACTCGTGGGCCTGGGCCCTGGCAGCTATACGCTGAAACTCGTTGAAGACCGCAATAGCAGTGGGAAACAGGACACTGGCGACCTGGATGCCCACAGGCAGCCCGAGCGGGCCTGGCGGATGGCTGGGACGGTGGTGGTGCGGGCCGGATGGGACGTGGAGCAGAGCTGGGAGGTGGAACTTCGCTGAACGCTGGCAACTTTTCCAGGGCAGGGCACGTCACCCGAACGGTTCGGTGTGCCCGATCACCCGTCAAAGAGGACCGGGGGGGATGCCTAACTTGTGCGGGTTTTTCACCAATGATGGTCCCTGACCGATCGACGAACATGCTGAACAGGTTCATTTGCGCCCTTGCGATGGCGCTTGGGGTGGGGGGAAGTATCCATGCCCAACAAGGCGTGATCCCCACCATGGGTAAAGAGTTCTGGGTGGGCTACATGCAGAACTACGGGGGCGGTGGCAATCAGCACATCGACGTGTTCATCTCCAGCTATGTGAACACCACCGGGACCATTTCCATGCCCTTGCTGGGGTTCACGCAGAATTTCACCGTTACGGCCAATACCACCACCACGGTGAACTTGCCGCTTACGGCCATCCACACGGGTTCGGAGGTGGTGGACAACAAGTCCTTCCTGATCGAAACGGCGGACACGGTCGCGGTCTATGCCCTCAACTTCGAGGATGCCACGGCAGATGCGGCCTCGATCCTTCCGACGCAATCCCTGGGTACGCAATACCGTGTGCATTGCTACTACGGACTGAGCGGTTTTGGAACGCTCAACTCTGAATTCCTGATCGTGGCAACGCAGGACGGCACCCAGATCGAGATCACGCCTTCCAGCGCGACCCTTGGTGGCCAGCCAGCGGGCGTGCCTTTTCTGGTGAACCTTGACAGTGCGGAGACCTTCCAAGTACAGGCGGCCAACTCCGGCGACGACCTGTCCGGCACAACGATCGTTGGCACTGCATTGAGCGGTTCGTGCAGGCCGTTCGCTGTGTTCTCCGGCTCCGTTTGTACGAACGTGCCGATCGGCTGCTTTGCCTGTGACCACGTCTACGAACAGAACCTGCCCAGCAATGTGTGGGGCACGAAATATTACACGATCCCCTGGCAAGGCCCCAACAGCTACACGTACCGGGTGATGGCGAACACCAACGGAACGAACTACACGGTGGATGGCGTGGCCCAACCTTCGCTGAACGCCGGACAGTTCCAAGAGGTGAACTATGCCACCCAAGGCCATTGCATCGAAAGCACGGTTCCCATTAGTGCAGCGCAGTACATCCAAGGACAGGATTGCTCCGGTGGCGTGGGTGACCCGGCCCTGTTGATCCTCAATGCGGACGAGCAGAAGATCAGCAACATCAGCTTCGCCACGGTGATCTCTGCGAACATATCCAATCAGTACATCGCGGTGATCGTGGAAACGGCGAGCACGAACCAAGTGATCCTGGACGGTGCGCCGCTTCCCGCTGCGGCCTTCACCCCGTATGCGTCCTGCGCCACGGAGAGCTGGGCCAACTTCCCCCTCACGCAAGGCAGCCACAGCATCTCTTGCCCCACCGGTCTGATCGGCTACGTCTACGGCGTCGGCAGCAACTACGAGACTTACGCTTACTCCGTAGGATCCTTCACCCCGCTACCTCCACTTGTCGTAGACTCAGTTTTCTGTGGGGTGGACAGCACGGGAACGCTGACCCTTTCACCTCCCCAGCCCATCAACAATGCCTGGTGGTCGATCTACTCCAACCCAACGGACACCCTGTTCCAAGGGTTGAACTACACCTTCACCCCGCCGGGCAGCGATGTGTATGTGGTCACCGGGTCGGAGTTCCTGAGCGCCTGCGAGCAGCAGTACTTCTTCAGTGTGGAGGTCGACACGCCACCCTTGTTGACCGTTACCGCAGCGCCTAGCGTCGTGTGTGCCTATTCGCCCGTACAGCTCAACGTGACCGCGAACCCCGTCGGCACCTATCTGTACAATTGGTGGCCGGACCCTGAATTGAACGATGGTTCGTTGCCGAACCCGATCGCTACGCCTTCGGTGAGCGGTTGGTACTACGTCAGCGTAAGCTCATTGAACGGTTGTGCGGTGGCCATTGACAGCGTGTACATCGACGTGCTACCGGGTGCCGTCCTGATCCATGAGGCCAGCACTGCGGACGATGCTATCTGCTTGGGCGACAGCACCCAGCTGAGCCTTGATGTCCAGCAGATCATTGCACAGGATGCGTTGGACCTTGCTCCCGGTAGCATCTGGGCCGGTCTTGGGAACGCGGTCATCGGCAACCAGTGCGGTTCCGTATCGGGCAGTGCGCTCTGGTTCGACGGTGCCGGCCTGCGGTTCGCTGAGACGCAGCCGATGAACGTTGCCGCAGGTGGAAGCGTGCAATTCGCCATCCACATCGGAGCGGGTCTTGCCCCATGCGAAAATGCTGATGTTGGTGAGGATGTCTTCCTGCAATACAGCGTGAACGCGGGTCCATGGGTGACCATGTCGACCCTCTGGGAATACCTGTACCCGACCTTCACCACTGTAACGGTCCCGATCCCTGCGGCCGCGCAATCGCTGAACACGGCATTCCGCTGGGTTCAAACGCTTAGCACCGGAGCCGGAGAGGACAACTGGGCACTGGACAACGTGGTGATCGCTGCCAACGGGCCGGGCAACCTGCTGTTCAGCTGGTCTCCCGGAGCCACAGTGAGCAGCCCTGCTGTGCAGAGCCCGATGGCCTATCCCAATGCCCCTGGGTATTACTACATCAACTCCGTTGACGCGCTGACAGGCTGCACGTACACGGATTCCGTCTTCATTGATGTAGGCCTGCCCTTCACCATCGCTGTCACCAATGACACCGCGCTTTGCGATGTGGCCGGGATCCAACTGCACGCCACACCCAGTTCCGGAACGGGCCATGTATGGAGTTGGACACCCTCGACCAACTTGAGCGCGACCTTCGTTGAGAACCCCATCGCCACACCCACGACCACCACGGAGTACTTCGTGGAGGTGAGCACCGCTGCCGGCTGCACGGTCACCGACAGTGTAACGATCGTTGTGAACCAGTTGCTCTCACTGACCGTGACCACCACGGACGATGACCTGTGCCAAGGTGAGACCACCCAGCTCAACGCGAACGTTGCCGGCAACCCACCAGGACTCTCCTACAGCTGGGATCCCTCCACAACGGTGAGCAACGCGGCCATCTCAAACCCGATCGCTACGCCGCCGAGCACCACCAACTACATCTGCACGGTCGTGGATACGCTGAGCGGCTGTTCCCTGGTGGATAGCGTCCTGATCAACGTGAGCTCGCTGTACAATGCGGTGGCCACGAACGACACCATTCTCTGCAACCCGGTCGGCTTCCAGCTGAACGTGGTGCACAACGTGCCGGGCGCAGTGGTGGCTTGGACCCCTGCCAACTACCTGACGAACCCGAACACGAACACGCCGACCATCACCTTCGACAGCACCGCGCAATACATCGTACAGGTCACGGACCCCTTGCTGGGCTGTAGCGACCGGGATACAGTGAACATCTTCGTGCCTTTCTCGGACCTCGTCTTCATTGCGGACAGTTCGCTTTGCGCTGGGGACAGCATGCAGATCGACGCGGGCTACCCGGACGCTTCCCATACCTGGAACACCGGCCCCACCACGCAGACCATTTGGGTGAACAGCGCTGGCAACTACACGGTGACCATGGTGGACAGCACGGGTTGTCAGGTCGTGGTGACAACGACCGTTACCGTGGACCCCTTGCCAGTGGTCACACTTGGGCCCGACACCTCGCTCTGTGTGGGTGAACAATGGACACTCAATGCAGGTACGCCCGGTAGTGGCTACCTCTGGAGCACAGGTGCGACAACGCAGACCATCACTGTGACCACCAACAGCAACTACTGGGCGGAAGTGACCGACCAGAACACCTGCGTGAACAGCGACACCATCGGCGTCGTGTTCGACCCGCTGCCGGTGGTCGACCTGAACGATACCACGGTGTGCGTCAGCGAGACCATCACGCTGGACGCTGAGAACGCAGGAAGCAGTTATCTCTGGAGCACGGGCGCCACAACGCAGACCATTGTTCTTAACGATGCCACCGACACCTATACGGTGGTGGTGACCACTCCGACCTGGTGCGTGGACTCGAGCACGGCCGTGATCACCTTCATTCCCTTCCCGGTCGTGGACATTGGCCCGGATACTGCGCTCTGCGATACCGATATCCTGACCCTGGACGCTGGGAACCCCGGTTCGCAGTTCACTTGGAGCACGGGCAGCAACCTGTCCACCATCACACTCTTGACCGATGAAACGGTTTGGGTGGATGTCGACAACGGCTATTGCGTGACCCGCGATTCCTTGGAGGCGGTTTTCAATCCACTACCCAACTACATCGACGAGGAGCAGCGTGTGGTCTGCCTGGACTACCCACCGTACAAGACCGTGCTGGATGCAGGCAACCCTGGCTGCACCTTCCTGTGGAGCACCGATGCTTCCACCCAGGTGATCGATGTGGAGAGCTACGGCTGGTACATGGTGGAGATCACCACCCCGCTGAACTGCACCATTGTGGACAGTGTATTGATCGAAGAGTATTGCGCTTCGCAGTTCTTCGTTCCCAACACCTTCACGCCTGATGGCGATGGCGTGAACGACCTGTTCGGTCCGGATGGCTGGAACATCTCGACCGTGGAGATGAACATCTTCAACCGGTGGGGCGAACTGATCTTCAGTGGCAAGGACGCGGAAGCCTTCTGGGACGGCAACATGAACGGGAACCCTGTTCAGGACGGCGTCTACGTCTGGAAATGCAGCTACCGCTTCGTGGACAACGTGGAAGGCGATGTGGGTGCCAAGAAGGAGGCCGTGGGCCATGTGACCTTGGTTCGCTGATCATTCCTTCGATCTCTTCGAAAGCCGGGGCCATCACCCCGGCTTTCGTGCGTTCCGCCGGGAACCTTGACCGATCGATCGCGTATGAAGGGCGGCATACTACACCGCCTTTCGGTGGAAACGACACGACCAACCATACCCGCACCCGTGCAGCAGCAAGGCTTTCCGACCACAGGGCGCTGGCTGCTGTGGATCCTGTTCCTGGCCCTGCTGCTGTGCGCGAACATGGCCCAGGCCCAAGGCTTGGCCCCCCTGCCAACGAAAGGCCGGGAGTTCTGGCTGGGTTACATGCAGAACGCCTATGGCGCTCAAGAGCTGCGCGTGCAGATCGCTTCGCAGTACGGTACCAGCGGCACCATCAGTACGCCACGGACCGGATGGAGCAGTGCGTTCACCGTTCCCGCCAATGGCGTTACGACGCTGATCGTACCGGTGACCAACGAGCATACCGGCAGCGAAGTGCTGAGCGACAAGGGCGTGTTCATCCAAGCCAACGACAGCGTGACCGTGAGCCTGACGAGCTTCCAGAGCTTCACCACGGATGGCGCACAGGTACTACCTACGGAAGCGCTTGGCACCAGCTACCGTGCACAGAGCTATCGGGGCCTTCCTGGTTTCGCCGATTTCTACAAGAGCGAGCTGCTCGTCGTGGCCACACAGGACGATACGGAAGTCGAGATCGTGCCGAGCGTGAACACCTCCGGCGGTCGTGCTGCGGGAGTTCCCTTCCTTGTAACGTTGGATGCCGGACAGAGCTACCAGGTGCAATCCGCGCTTGCTTCGTTGGATGTGACCGGAACGACAGTGCGGGCCACTGCGAACAGCGGCCCCTGTCGACCCTTTGCGGTGTTCAGTGGCAGCATGTGCGCCAACGTGCCGGCCGGCTGCCCCGCCTGTGACCACATCGTGGAGCAGATGGTCTCCACTGACCGTTGGGGCCAGAACTTCCATACGATCCCGCTGACCGGCGCGGTCACCCATACCTACCGCATCCTCGCCGACCAGAACAGCACCTCCGTGACCATTGACGGCGGTGCGCCGATCCTGCTGAACGCCGGACAAAGCCACTTGGTCAATGGAGCATCCATACCTGTTTGCATCGCGGCCGACAAGCCGGTGAGCGTGGCCCAACTGATGGAAGGTTTCAACTGTGCCACCACGGGCGACCCCTCCATGATCGAGCTGACGCCCGATGAGCGGGTGACCACAAGTGTGGTGTTCAATACCGTGACCTCGCCACAGATCACACAGCACAGCATCAGCCTGGTCATGTCCACCGCTAACATCGGACAGCTGTTGCTCGATGGAAATCCGGTGAGTGCTTCGCTCTTCCAGCCCTTCAACGCCTGCAACGGTTTCTCGCATGTCAAGGTCAACGTCCCCGTGGGAACGCACCGCTTGGCCGCAGCGGGCGGCTTCCTCGCCTACGCTTTGGGCGCGGGGACAGGTGAGAGCTATGCGCTCACCCTGAGCAGCAAGGCGATCTCCGGAGCACCGAACGACTCCTCGATCTGTAGCTCCGGGCCGTTGGTGCTCAATGCGCCGCAACCCATTACCAATGCGGAGTGGACAGCCGCGAGCGCTCCGAGCGTGATCCTGGCGACCGGCCCCAGCTACGCGCTCACCCCCACAACGAACGAGTCCTACACCGTGACCGGCGAGGTACCCGGCAGCGGTTGCCCCGTGACCTTCACCTACCACGTTGGCCTCCCTGTTCAGCCTTCGTTGACGCTTACCGCGAACAACTTGCCCAGTGCAACGGTGTGCCAGTTCGGAGCCGTGCAATTGAACGTTTCCCCAGCGCCGGACCCGAACGTGTTCGACCTGCTTTGGAGCCCCGGCACAGTGCTCTCGGACCCTACGATCGCCAGCCCCATCGCCTACCCGCAGGCCAACACGTGGTTCCGGTTGAACGTGACCAGCCCCGTGGGTTGCGGCAGCGTAGCCGATAGCATCCTCGTTTCGGTGCTTCCGAACGGTCTGATGGCCGTGAAGGCCAGCGCCAGTGACAGCGCGGTCTGCTCCGGTGAACAGGTCCTATTGAACGCGTTGGCCGAACAGATGGTCGTGAGCGACGCGTTCAACGGCGCCTTCGGGAGCATGTGGTCCTCTGTTCTGGGCGGAGCCGTGAACAACACCTGCGGTTCGGTCTCCGGAGATGCACTGTACTTCAATGGCAACACGTTCCGGGAAGCGCGCACAACGGCCTTGAACATGGGCAGTGGTGGAGCGATCCGCTTCGCGTTGAAGATCGCCACCGGCACCGCACCATGCGACAATGCCGATCCGGGAGAGAACGTGGTGCTTGAATACTCATTGAACAACGGCACCAGTTGGTCGGCACCCTTCGCCACCTTCAACGAGAACGCTTATCCCTCGTTTACAGCAATGAATGTGGCCGTTCCCGCGGCCGCTCAATCCGCTGCCACGCTCTTCCGCTGGCGCCAGCTATCGCATAGTGGAGCTGGTCAGGACAACTGGGCCCTCGACGATGTGATCATCTCGCAGAACAGCAACACGGGCCTGAGCTTCACCTGGTCACCTACCGCAGGTCTCACGGCCCCGAGCGCCGCAAGTACTGCGTCGACACCAACGGCCACTACCAACTACGCCATCACGGCCTCCACGGCCAACGGTTGCACAGCGCAGGATGATGTGCAGGTGATCGTGCAACCCGCTTTCCAGGTCTTCGCAGGCAACGATACCACCCTCTGCACCACAGGTTCCACGGTGCTGCTGAACGCGACCGTGACCGCCGGCAACGTAACGAGCTGGGCCTGGACGCCGGCCAACAGCAGCCTCAGCAACACCACGATCCCGAACCCGACGGCGACACCATCGGCGACGACCACTTACACCATCACCGCGACAACGGACATCGGTTGTACGGACAGCGACGCCATGACCATCACCGTTGGCAACCTCACCGGACTTACGGTGAGCAGCACGGACACGCAGCTGTGCCCTGGCGAAAGCGCGATATTGAGCGCTGTTGCAACGGGTTCCGGTGCGTTCACCTATTCATGGAGCCCTACCACCGGACTGAACAATGCGTCCATCGCAAACCCTACCGCACAACCTGGCACCACCACCAACTACACCTGCTTGGTAACGGAGCCTGCCAGCGGTTGCCAGCGTAGCGCGAGCATCACCTTGCATGTGAACGGTCCGTACACAGTGAACGCATCGGCCAACGACACGCTTTGCTCCACCCTCGGCTTCCAATTGAACGTGGTGCACAACGTACCGGCACCCTTCACGATCCAGTGGAGCAACGGGCAATTCCTCAACAGCTCGTCCATCGCGTCGCCGACGATCATTGCCGACACCACTGCCACCTATCTCGTGACCGTGACCGATGCGAACGGCTGTTCATTCGTGGACAGCAGCACCATCATTTCCGCATGGGACAACCTGGTCACACCGATCAACCTCTCCGCTTGCGTGGGAACCGCCATTCCGTTGGATGGCTATCCTGGATCG
>ERZ724527.342-NODE-342-length-23631-cov-93.553996_pt1 | contig 23631 bp, 25 predicted proteins | sample MGYA00376060_ERZ724527 | MGnify/ENA primary metagenome ERZ724527 (study PRJEB28724, sample SAMN07190886) | activated sludge metagenome | isolation source: activated sludge of sewage treatment plant in Hong Hong | place: USA: Christiansburg, Virginia | collected...
CGAACAACATCTCGTATTGAGCTTGTTTGCGTGCCTTTAGTCTTTCTGTGATCATGCGTCTGTCTGTAAAGGATATAAGTGCAAGTGGATAAGAAGAGAATGGCGGACAACTGCAATCGCAGTTTCTCCTCTTATCCTGGAATGATGAGATTAGCTACAGAAGCGAACTGTACCTTGTAAGATACCCGTCTCTAATCTTTCTCTTTTCCCTAGCACATGAACGATTATAGCAAATTATATCTATTCTGTCAAAAGAAAATACAAAGAAAGATAAAGAAAGCACGAAGTAAATAAAAAATCTAGTCTGGCACTAGATTACTTTGTTTTTTTCGAGAGCTTCTTATCTATATAAATTCGCATAATATCAAATAAATTCATACGTTCTTTCCAAGCATTGATAGTTTTCTTTCACTCAATGGAATCAAGCATATTATCTTGTACCTTTGGCTTGTCCAAATCTTGCAATGGTAGCGGATATCCACGGTATGATATACAAGGTATTCACTTTGATTGCCATTCTTTTCACTTTTTGATAGTAGCCAAATAGACCTTATTCTCTTCGTACCATTGTTTTTGGTATGCTTTCTGATCAAAACCTGTAGGCTTTGGTCACATCTTCGCCCACTCTTCACGAGGCTTCTTTGGTTTATTGATTTTGTGCCATTTTACTCACGCTCTTTTCCTAGAAGATATACGTTCTGGATTGTTATGTCGTTTCTTATCATGACACGAAGTACAGAGTCAATTTCATTTGTGCTTGAATGATACTCATAGGCATCAAGTACAATAGTCGTGCTTGTAGCTCCATTTGTATTTTCAAGCCTGTACAAACAAGGTTTTAGTATGTCCGAATGCTTTCATTATCTGTTTCAATAAGTATTTATAAGCGAATCCATATCTAACTTGTCCTCTGTTGGTAGAACATAACCAAAGTCTGAGAAGAATGTATACACCTTGTTCAAGAACTCTGTAAACTGCTCTACATTGAGATACGTTGTTGATCCCATATCATAAACGTATGATATTTTCTTTTTAATGACAAGACGCTTACGCTTTGAAAGATAGAGTCTCTTCATATTAGCGTGTAGTAAGTCTGAGTTATTCCCGCTTTCCTTTGCTACAATGTCGAGCCAAGCACGATACAAGGCATTCTGAGCGAGTGTACGCTTACGCTTTGGCTTCGGTAGTATACCTTTGTCCTGTAACAATCGCACCATCCTATTGCAAGCCTGTTGTAAGTCTTCTCACTCAGAACTAATGTTGTAAGTGTAGCGAATCAATACTTTGTTCATTCCTATCTGAATATCTGCAAAGTATGTTTGATTGTCTATCTTTATGAAGTTAGGAATCATACTAAGATATAGATACAGAATATGGTATTTTTCAGAATCAATACAGTGGATCTCATTTAAAGTTTCTCGCAACAATTGAAAGTTTTGAAATATTTTTGAGATATGAGTCTTTCTTGTCTTGAATTTCATTCATAGATTCTCATTCAATACATATAACGATTGAATTTCATCTATCATTAGGATACATTTTATATTTCATAAGATATTTTCTATACATATTTATTCAATTACTTCAAATAGCCAAACAGTGATCTGATTCTTTGTTCTCGTATCGAGGAATGCTTTCTTGTAATCCATAGCAATCTCTTCCATAGTTGGGCGATCTGGTATTCTGTACCCTCGCTGGTAGCGTGGATCTTTTTGTGAGAACTTAATCTGGTTGTATCTATTGTACTTCGCTATGTTGTACTTGCGTACATATCAAAGGAGTAGCTTGTATTTTATCGGATCATTGAGGATGGTATAGAGGCGGATCATTGTAGTTTGTTTAACACGGTAAATAGTCATCTGAGCATTTGCTCTGAGTTGTTGTAGTTTCAATTTATAACCTTTTGTATTGCTTCTTCAACCTTTGGAATACGTTCAAGGTCTTTCTTTCTCTCACTTGCTCTGCGGGCTGTCTCTATTTTGAGACGTTGAGCGAGAACAGTATGGTATATTTCACGGTTTTCCGCAGAAGCGAAAGGGCTTGGATTGAACATATTTGTATTTGTTAGTGTAACCTATTTAAGAATATTTCGTAACCTATCGCTCTGGCTTTTTCGTAACCTTTCGAGTAGCACTTTGCGTTGCTTTTCTCGTCTTCCCTCTATGAATTGAGCGTGTAAGACTTTCTCTCGTTCTAGCTCGTCTCGTTCGTCAGGAGTGTGTTGTGGTAAGTCTTTCATTATTTCGGAGTAACTAAAGTATAAACTTCGCTCATTTTCTTGTATGGGCTACCTCCTTTCTTATGTTGGAGGTCAATCTCTAATTTCAATGTTTCCTCTATATCTTTTAGATGTGCTTTAGCAAGTAACCATTCAGGGCTATAGGAGTAGTCATACGATGCTTTCTGAGTCAATCTGAGTGAATATCCGCCTGATAGCTCTCAATAGGTCTCTTGACGCTGTATTGCCCCTTGTTTTGCGTGTTTCTCAACTTCGTCTATCGCTTTTTTGAGTTTATTCGTAAATACGAAGACTTTGTCCGGATTTTCTTCACATTGTGAAGTGAGATACTCCGTGAAGCCATCGATTGATTCGATAGCCTCACTCATCTCTTGTGTTGTAGCAAGTTGTAGTTCCATAACTAGAATGTATCAGCTACGAATGCTTCGTCTACTGTCGCTTCCTCGAATGGATTACCTCCAGAGAAGAGAGCGTTCAGATTGATAGGCTTTTCTTTGTATGCCTTTGTAATCTCTGGAGCTGTTGTAGATGGTGGGATAGCAGTCATTGAATATTCTGTGCTCATATCTCTACCGCTCTTTGTAATAACAAAGTCATATCTGTTAACTGGATTGCCCCACTCTGGCTCTTTTGAAGTGTCACGAATTGATTTCTGCATCTTTGCTTGTACCAATTCTAGAATCTCAATAGCGTTCGTGTTGTAGTTCCATACTGTCATTGCCCAGAAGTGCTTTGCCTTCTTGTCTTTCTCATCAATGTTCTTTTGTGCCTCACGTTGTGCTACACGGTAGTTATCCTCTGTGTATGCGAGACGTACTGGCATTTTCTTTCAGTCTTTTTGAGTCCAGTATTCCCAACCGAGTATAGGAGAAGAAAGGATTCGGAATTTGTTCTTGCCGTCTTGTAACTTCACATATCCAGAAGTAGACTTTGGTGGCTCATATGTATCAGGGAGAAATGCGTCCATGGGTGGGGAAGGGAAAAAATATATGTCTTACGCTTCGACCTCTTCCGCTTTCTCTTTTATTTCAAGCAAAGTTTCAAGTTCTGATATGAGACGTTCAGTCTCACAAGCGTCGAATGAATCTTCTACAATTCTATATATATCGTTAAGCTTTGCTTTCATATAAGCGAGGTTAGGAAGTAGTCGAATAACTTATCGACAAAGCCATTATATTCTATTTGTTGTATATTGTCAAAAGAAAATACAAAGAAAGATAAATAAATAAAAAACTATAGCCTCATGGCGGAATTACCAACAGGCAAAGGAGTCGAATTCGATCCCTTTCATTAGTTCGAATAATAGAATGGTATGGATGTCCTTGGCGGACTTGTTTCGAACGAAATACCGAGAAGAGATATCAAATTTCTGAGGACTTTTTGAATATAATAGGGGAATCAAGGAAATGTTATTGAAAACGGCTACCAGCTAGAGACAACATATTTATCTCATATAAAAGGTGGGTTTGGAAAAATGAAGAAAATTCATAAACTTTCGAGTAAAAAATTGTTTATAAATCTATGGTGCTAAAAACCACATGCAAGATATAAACTCTTACTTTTCAATAATTCAATTATGGCAACCAAAGATCAAGAACGAGCCGAGCTTCATAAGTCTATTTGGCAAATTGCAAACAATCTGCGCGGTAGTGTCGATGGGTGGGATTTTAAGCAGTATATTTTGGGTATGTTATTCTACCGTTTTATTAGTGAGAATCTTGCTAAATATATCAATGAAAATGAACCAGATGAGCATTTTGATTATGCAAAATTATCTGATTCTGATGCGGAATTTTGAAGAAAAGAAACAGTAAGAGAGAAGGGGTTTTATATTCTTCCAAGCGAGCTTTTTGTAAATGTCGTCAAGCATGCAAAAAATGATCCAAATCTCAATGAAACTCTCTCAAAAGTTTTCAAACATATTGAATCGTCTGCTCATGGAACTGAGAGTGAAGATGATATCAAAGGACTCTTTGATGATTTTAATGTAAATTCAAATAAGCTCGGAAATACGGTTGAGCAAAGAAATAAAAAACTTACTGAACTTCTTGAATCTATAGGAAATCTCAAGCTCGGAAACTATGCGGATAATACTATTGATGCTTTTGGAGATGCATATGAGTACCTCATGGGAATGTATGCAAGTAATGCTTGAAAATCTGGAGGTGAATTTTTCACTCCGCAGGAAGTGAGTGAACTCTTGGCAGAGATCACAACGGTAGATAAGAAAGAGGTCAACAAAGTTTATGATCCATGCTGTGGGTCGGGTTCGCTCCTTCTAAAATTTGCGAAAGTACTCTGAAAAGATAATGTTCGTCAATGATTTTATGGGCAAGAAATCAATATCACGACTTACAATTTGTGTCGTATAAATATGTTTTTGCATGACATAAATTACGAAAAGTTTGACATAGCTCATGGGGATACACTGATGCATCCAAAACACTGGGATGATGAGCCCTTTGATGCTATTGTTTCCAATCCTCCGTACTCTATCAACTGGGAAGGTGATGCCAATCCAATACTCATCAATGATCCTCGCTTCTCTCCTGCTGGAGTTCTAGCTCCCAAGAGCAAAGCGGACCTTGCTTTTACACTTCATGTGCTCAAGTGGCTTGCTACAAGTGGTACCGCTGCGATAGTCGAGTTCCCATGAGTACTCTACCGCTGATGAGCAGAGCAAAAAATCAGAAAATATTTGGTCGATAATAACTATATCGATGCAGTCATCCAACTTCCTCCTGATCTCTTCTTTGGGACGACGATTGCAACCTGTATCGTGGTATTGAAAAAAAGTAAAAAAGACAACAAAACACTCTTTATTGATGCATCAGCTGAATTCGTAAGAGGAAGTGCGAAAAATACCCTTTCCGATACGAATCGCAAGAAGATTTTGAGTGCTTTTATCGCTCGTGAAGACAGTGAATACTTTGCGAAAGTGGTTGACAACAGTGCTATTGCTACCAATGATTACAATATCGCCGTTTCGAGCTATGTGGAACAAAAGGATACGAGAGAAGTGATCGATATACAGGAATTGAACCAGAAAATCGCGGGAATTGTACAGAGACAAAGCGAACTGAGATCCTCTATTGATGAGATAGTTCGGGAAATCGAATCCTCCAAATAAAACGAATTTACAGTATTTTAATTTCTAATTTTCAATCTATGTCGCCAAAAGATGCAAAGATGATCGTTCAATGATATACCATAGGAATATCGAAAGACTCGGACTATATTTCCCTCACGGATATAGCGAAGAAATTCGATGACTTGGGGCTTATTGATAATTGGCTCAGAAATAAAAATACTGTGGAGTTTCTTTGAGTTTGGGAGAGGATGAATAATCCTGAATTCAATTCCCTCGAATTCGAGGGAATTATGAAAGAAGCTGGTTTGAATTACAGCCAATGAATATGACAAAAAGATACAAAAGCTCAAGCAAGAGGAACGAGATATCTATGAACAACTCAAAGACCATTCTCGATGAGATGAGGCATTCCTTTTATCGTCTTCGTACATACTGGAACTAGCAAATCGAGCTTATACGCTTTTCAAAGGTTCGCAAATTTCGAAAAAACGAGAACTCATCAATTTTATATTTGCGAACTTGGAAGTAGACGGCAGTAACCTAGTATACAAAATAAAAGAGCCGTTCAATGAACTACTCTTTTGTGGGCAAAGTTGAAAATGGCTGCCTAACTGCTCACAAATTCGAACTATCAATATAGCGTCAAAGTATAGTGAATTGAGTATAAAAAATCCCTCTCTTGCAAAGGGAATTTCTACGAATCATCACACTCTATAGATAGCACTATATCTAAACCTATCTATATCAAGCGAATCGAAAGTATTGTATAGAATAAAAATCTTTTGCAAAAAATAAATGTTTCTGTTATAATGTCTGTGCAATGTAATTAAATAGTTTTGCGAAAAATAACAATCCTGTTCTTCCTCCTAGGTTTACATTGCAAAACTAGCCTAGGGAGTTGAACAGGGTTTTTATCTATATGTTCAACGTAATACGTATACCGACAAAGTTCTCGAAAACAATAAAGAGAATGTCGAATGAGGAAAGATTGCAGGTATTCGACCTGCTAATAAAGATATGAGATTGAGGTGAAATATCACCACCGGATAATATAGTATGAGATGTAGTACAGCTGATTTATGGTGAGTGGATGAACATGGAAGCGAAGAATGGTGTAAAACGTGAAAAGTCTAGTATCAATCTATGTTCCGAGTGACCCGGAGAAGTTGTTCCGAGTGACCCGGGCACTAGAGTAGAGTATAGTAGAGTAGAAGAGAATAGAATAGAGGAGAGTAGAAATATAGTTTCTACCGAAACAAAAATAATAAAAAACGAATATCAAGAAAATATCAATTTTATGAAAAGGCAGGCAGAAAATATAAATAACTGAGTGTCTCCTGATATACCTGATTTTGTACAAGAGGTACATGAAGAAGCGTGGGCGAAATTTCTTCTCTATTGGACTTCCCCAACAAAAAGCTGAAAGCTACTATGCGAAGAAACAAAACAAAAGAGTTTCGATATAAAGCGTCGCTTTGTTACTTGGATATGAAACAACACGGCTACAAGTTCTTATTCACAACCTAAAAAAAATCTAATATGCAAACTATAAAACATATATATAACGCTATCGAAACGATGCACGGTAAAATATTCTTTACAGAAGCACCTATTGATAAGATTGAGCAATGACTCAACAATGCAAAATTCATAGAAGTATGAAGTTCTCTGATAGCTACAAATCAAGTGATAGAAGTTCGCCCTGCAAACTGACCAGAATACTTTGAGAAGTTCGTTCTCCCTAACCTCTCTCGTTCCATAGCTCCTAAAATAAAAAGCTGGCTGGCTGAACTCGAAAAGAAACCACCAACCATAGAACAGATACAAGCAAAGATAGACTACCTCCAGAGCGAAGAGGATAAGTTCAACCTTGCTATGAAAGAATTCACTCCAGAAGAGAGAGAGGAAAGACTCAAACAGATACAAGCAGAGAAAGATAGGATATTCAAGAAATAATCTCTCACTTTTCTATTTACAATCCTACAAATATAAATACAATAGCTCTTGCATTTGACGTAATAGACAACGCTTCTATAACGTCTCTCTCCTGCAAGTGTCAAATGCGTTGTCTGCTTGTAGGATAGAGATTTTATTTATATGAATATACCAAAGACAGATTTCCAAATCATTGAAAGCCTATTCCTAAAGCGATGAATACCGTTTGAGATACAAGACTATCCAAACATTATGTATATAAAGCTTACAGAAGACGGAAGTAAGATTGTAGGAAGAACAGGATGCAAGCAGTTCTATTGCTTTTATAAATCCTGAGAGCTTATAAGCCTTACCTTTGAATAATATGGTACAAATACTTGCCTACTGCCTCATGTGGTACTTCTTCCCAGTCGTCACTCTCTGGCTACACATAATATGGCTGATACTCCTGATACTTGCATTTATAAACAAGTAAGCTACAATAGAGTAATAAACATATGACACAGATTCTATTGCTCGCTCTCTTGGTACTATGATTTAGATACCCATACATATGAATATCAATGTTTGCTACTTACATAGCCTATGCAAAGCCTGATCTCCTACCAATAGCAGCAATCATATCTCTCTACCTCTGTTACAAGTGAGCAAGTCATCTCGTGAAGAGCCTATGAAACGAAAATATTATTAAGCATTAAGCTTATGGAAGAATCAAGAACATTCTCATCATTCAAAGATGTATCCTGAGTAAGCAATGGAAATATTATAGTTGAGGAGGAAAGGTATATAAGTAATGACTTTGATAAAGAGATTGAAATGGTAAACTATATAGTGAATAATATTGATAAATTCGCAAAAGATATTCTCAATGACGAAGTAGTATCATTCGAGATAGATAAACCAATAGACAAGCAACGATTTTGACCAAGGTGAAGAAGAGTAGATATATTCATTCAATGAAAACAGTGAACATATATTATCGAATGTAAGAATGCAAATAACTCAACAGAAATACGATATTCTATAGGACAATTACTTGACTACTGACGTGAATATCTTGACCCTAAAAAAGAAATGCTTCTAATAGCTAATATGTATGATGAGAACACAGCAAAGACAATAGTTCATTACTGACTACCGATTCGCTACATTGTGTTTACAAAAACTAAATCATTTGAATATGGATGAGAAAAGAAGAGTATGAAAGCCTCGTAAATGGAATGATCCAGAAGAGCTAGTACATTTAATCAATGACTATCTCGAAAGGACACCATTTGAAGAGATAACTGTCACCTGATTATGTTTGGAGATATGAGCTTCAAAACAGCTTCTTATTGATTATGAATCTAGGGAATGATTTTCTGAAATAATCGGTGAGGCAAAAATGATAATCGAGAACTCATACGAATTATCACTCAGAAAGAATTGAAGGACGTGAGATATATTCGCCTTGAAGAACTTCTGATGGAAAGACAAGAGTGAAGTAGACAGTAACGTGAAAGGTGAACTTAACATAGCGACTCTACTATGACAAATTCAGGACAAGAACTAGAACAACTCGTAGCATTACTATCTTCCCAAGAATGGCGTATATTCTCAGGGAAGATTTATAGTATTAAAGATAAGCATTGAAAGAAGATACCATTCATACCAAACGCATTCCAGAAAGACTTCTATCAAAGGAAACACACAAAGAACATAATCCTCAAAGCGAGACAGCTTGGCTTCTCTACACTCATAGACATAATGTCTCTCGATAAAGTACTCTTCTCAAAGTATAAGAGTGTCGGTATCATTGCTGATGATCGTGATAGTGCAGAGCTTATCTTTCGAGACAAGGTAAAGTTTGCATATGATAATCTCCCTGCTTGGATACTCGATACGTTCCAAGTAAAGACTGACCGTAAAGGTGAACTCGTATTTGAGAACAATCATTGCTCTATTGCAGTAGATACTTCATTCCGTTGAGGTACACTACAATCCTTACACATATCTGAGTACGGAAAGATATGTAACAAGTATCCAGACAAAGCAAGGGAAATACAAACAGGTGCATTGAACACGGTTGCACCAACTAGTGAAGTATTCATAGAATCTACAGCAGAAGGAAACAGCGGGTACTTCTACGATATGTGTATGAGAGCAATGGCACAAGAAGAGATGTGAAGAGGTCTTACTGATATGGATTACAAGTTCTTCTTTTATCCTTGGTACATAGACGAAACGTACGAACTTACTGATGACTTCCCTATCACACAAGATACTTGTGATTACTTCGCTACACTCAAAGCAAACGAGTATATTCAAAAGTATTTCCCTCATATCCTATTCTGACCAGAGAAAATGAGATGGTGGCAAAAGAAAAAGGAAGAGCAAGGTGACGATATGATCCGTGAATATCCAAGCTTTCCAAAGGAAGCATTCGATATAGCAATCAAGTGAGCATACTATGAGAAAGAACTATGAATAGCTCGTGAACAGAAACGTATCGCTAACATATATCACGATGAGCGTCTTCCAGTCTATACCTCTTGGGATTTGTGATGATCTGGATGATGAGATGATACAGCAATATGGTTCTGGCAGATATACTGAAAGGAGCTTCGTATCATAGACTATTGGGAATGAACAGGATATTCAATGATTGAGATAGCCAACACAATCGTCAATCCTCGCTATAAGAACTACGATATACATTACTTCCCACATGATGGAAACGTCCACGAATACTCAACAGGAGCAACCAGAGTCGAGACAGCACGCCAACACTTGAAAGGTAAAGTAGAAGCAGTCAAGATGAACTGAGTAAGCGAGGGAATAAACAATGTACGCAATATGTTCCCGAACTGTTACTTCGATGAGGCAAAGTGTAGCAAAGGATTGTGACAGCTTGCAAAGTATCGCAGGAAGTACGATGAACGTAATGGTATGTTCCTAGATCGTCCAGAACACAAAGATAGTCACGGTCCGGATTGATTTCGCTATCTAGCGAATGTCTATGCTGATCTCACAAAGCATAAAGCACAAGCAATCTCATATGAAGCAGACTATTCCGAGTTTTACTAAATTTGTAAAGGTGTTATAATTGCCACAATTAACTCTATTCCTACCATATGCCATATAAAGAGTCAGAAAAGGAAAAGGAAAAAGTCTTGGTCGAAACTGTCTCAGATGACGATATAGACACAGAGGCTTTTCTCCTACAAATCCAACAAGAAGTCGAACTCTCTCGAAACTTCGTCAATCCAAAACGTGAATACTTACGAAGCAACGTCTCAAAATACATCGACCAAACGATAGACGATGAGAAGATCCCAATGAATACATCCTATGCAATGATAAATCTATCGCTTGCAGTTGAACTAATGGATAGCAAAGAGCCTATCTTCACTCCTCGTTGACTCTGAGATGATGAGATCGCTGAGAACCTTACTGACGTAGCAAAGTTTGACTACACAGAGATGTGAATGGATAGAATTGCAGTACAATGAGGTCTTGATCGTCGAATGTTCGGTGCTGAGATCAAAGCAAAGACAGGATGGAATGATTTGTGAATGCACCCAACTATTGCTCTCAAAGATCCACTATCTTGGCTACCTGATCCATTCTTTGACTCTGTCACTCCTGCTCGCTTTCATTACTTTGAAGAGCTTATCCCTCGTGAAATGCTAAGTGAAGAGTATTGATTTAGTGAAGAAGCAGAAGAGATGTGCTGAGATATATCATCAAACGTACAACTCAACCAACAAGCTCGTAATGAGAAGACAGGATATAACAACGTAGCGAATGACATCACGATGGTAAGTGTAATCAATGGTTACAGTTACTTCGATGACACTCTCTATATGGTGACTCTCAATCAGGATGCTAGCAAGCTACTGAGAACGGTGGAGATAAAGCCAGTATTCAAACAAGAGAAGCTCGACTGTGTACCAATGACATCTGTCGTCAATGTGAAGTGGCACGCTGCAAAACGTAGTGATCCATTCGGAATAACAATGCTGGAGCAAATCTGACCAAAGCAAAGTGCAATATCACAGCTTATCAATCTCAGGCTCATAAATGCTAAGTTCTCTACACTTGGACAAATGTATCTCTACGATATAAACACAGTCCAGAACGCAAACGAGATAGCAAGACCAAGCACCAATCCAAAGATAATCGGAGTAGACGTAAAGAATGGATGATCTCCTATATCATGAGCAGTCTATCCAGTTCCTCGCAACAATATCTTGGAAGACTCATTCCGAGTAAGCCAAGAGATAATGGATGCACTCCAAATGGAAATAGGTATTGACTCACGAACGCTATGAGTACAGTGAACATGAACGTCTACACTTGGTGAAGTAAAGCAGATACAAGAGAACGCTAATATTCGATTTGGTCTTGATACAATTAACCAAGAGATTGCAGACCGTGAGTTCTGGAGAGATATATGGTACCGCTCATATAAAGAATACTTCTCTCGTACAGATAAGAAATTCATTCGTATTGCTTCCTCTATTGACTGAACTCGTGTACTCGAACTCACAAAAGAAGACTTCCTCACATTTGAAGACCCACAAGTAATCATAGAGAGCAGAAAGAAATTCGAGGCAGAACGTGCAAGGATCGCAGCATCACTCGATGCTAGGCTCGCAGTAATGGAAGCAAACCCAAACAGCCATAAAATATCTCTCAACTACATGAGGCGAAAGATACTCAAGCTCCAATGAATGACTCGTGCTGATGTACAAGTAATGTGTCCATACGAACCAGATGAGATGGATGCTCGCAACATAGTAAAGCTCCTCAACGAGAACGATATGAAGGCAGCAACTATTCGGGATATAAACCAAGACCATATGACATACCTTGTAGTCTTCCAATCTGCTATGGATACAGAGGCCAAACAAATAGCCATAGAGATGCGAAAGCAAGCCTACATACAGTCAGGTCAAGGACAAGCGAAAGACGTATGAGGATGAGCCGCTAACACAGCTACAAATCAAATGGTGAATGCTTCCATATCTCAAAATGCTACTAATAATCCTAATCAATAATTATGTCTTACGTTATTCGCCAAGTTGCAAAAGACCTTCTCACTCTTGAAAAGGCAATCTCTGAATGTATCTCTAATCGTGAGCGATATGAGCCAGTCAATGGAGCTTGTCGTGCTGAGATAGATCACGCAAAGGAATTCCAAGAGGATGAAGAAGTGAAACAAAACATAATCACGACTCACGAAAAGCAAATCCGTGACAATATCTATGCAATGAGACAGAACGAGATTAAGTTCAATGCTTCAGTAGATGCGTATAATCGTATTCGCTCACTTTATTTTCCTTGAATTCTTGGTACAATAAAGCTGTTTATATATAAGGTGTTCTAATATGATGACAACTGATTGACTAGAAATAAAGCTCGGTGATGAAATGAAAGCAGTTCTTAATCGTTCTGCTTGATACCTTTCACCTGAGCAATGTATACGGAACTTCTTCTGACTCTATCGTCGTGATGTTCTCGATGCAAACGGTAATGTTTGTGACTATGATGATGATCTAAGGAATGATGCAAAGCTAAAAAAGGCTTGAGTCTATGACTATCTCGATATGCACAAAGAGAGCCTAGAACGTCTCTGAATTACAGAGGCACATATGAAACAAATATTCCCCTATGTTAACTTTGTCAAAACAGGAAGCAATCCAACTGGAGCGACTCAAAATGAGTCCTGACTTCCAACTCTATCAGAAGATAGTGGAGAGCCTAAAAAGCGAACAAGAAAATCAAGCGTTCCTCAATCCTAGCCAAGCCTATGAACACTTGATAGCGAGAAACGTATACGAAAGTGTACTTACTATCAATGACAAGCTTATCGAAGAGACGAGAGAGCGAATAAGAATAGAGGAAACTTCCGCCACAGCTTCTTATTAATATAAGAGGTTGGATCGGGAACTTATCCCATTTAGCAGTAAGGCTGCATAATAACCCTACAAAATATGACTACAGAAGACCAAATCCTACAGGATGCTTGGTATGGACGAGAGTCCACCGCTGACTCGGGCATAAACGAGGAAGAGCAAGACGACGATGCTCCTGAATCTACTGAGGTAGAGGAAGAAACTGAGGAAGTCCAAGAGACTGAACCAGACGAAGATGGTGAAGACTCTGAACCAGAGCAAAAGAAAGTGGAAGATACACAGCCAAAGAAGAAGTCAAATTCTAACTTTGCGAAGATACTTGCAGAAAGGAATGCTTTGCGTAGACAGCTCCAAGAAAAGATTGACTCATCATATGATAAAGAGTCAATGAAAGATATTGAGAGCCTTATCGAAGAGCGAGCAGAACGAAAAATAGAAGAGAAACTCTTCTTTCGTGACAATCCTAATGCAAAAGAACTTGCTGATGAACTCCGAAGTGTTGCTAGCGAACACAATATGGATATTGAAACAGCGTACAAGTTCTATACTTCTGTAATCGACCCACAGACTGTAGCTAAATCAGAGGCAAAGAAACTATGAGTCTCATGAGTATGACGAAGAGTTGTACAAAGTAAGGACGAGTTCTCTTCTGATAAAATATCAGAAATGGACACAGCTTACAAAGCACAATACATTCGCTAATACCATTGGGAACATAGATTATAAATTTAATCTTTCCTCCTATGGCAGTACGAACTACGGGAAACATCAAGAATGGTGCTTCCCCTGCAGTATATATGCAGAACTTTCTCCGCAAGCAAGTCCTCGAAAACCTCGAGCCTGAGCTTTACTTCGCTAAATATGGTCAAGTATCAAAAGCGGAAAATGGATACCTCACTCTCTCTTGGGCACGATTCGATCAATTGACTCGAACTGTTGCACAAGTTACTCTTACTGAAGGTGTTACACCTACAGAAGTAGATGCAACTGTTACAGTTGTCCAAGCTACTCCAGTACAGTATGGTATGCAAGTTGTTATCTCTGACTTTCTTCAGAAGACTTCTCCTATTTCTAGCATTCTAGAACTCGTTGGTCGTGAAGTAGCAGCAAATATGATGCGTGTTATTGACAAAGTTATCCAAGCTGAGCTTATCACAAACGGTACAAACGTAATCTATGCAAATGGACGTGTTAACCGTGCAGCTCTTATCGCTGGTGACGTTGTTACTGGTGCTGATATATCAAAGGTAGCTATCAAGCTTCGAAAGCAGAATGCTAAGACAATTTCAGAAGGATGTTACGTTGGTATCGTTGACAACTTTGTTGCTGGTGATATTCGCAATAGCTCTACAGGTCTTTGGCTCGATGCTAACAAATACGTTACAAATGGTGCGATCCTCAATGGTGAAACTGGTAAACTCCAAGGTATTAAGATTGTTGAAACAAGCAATATTGATACCGTTGCTACTGGTATTACTGTCTACCCTTCTTACTTTATTGGTAAGGACGCTTACGGTATTGCTAACTGGCAAAATATGGAGACTATCTTCCACCCTATTGGATCAGGTGGTACAGCTGATGCTCTCAATCAACGTGCTACTGTCGGTGCTAAAATTGCATTCGCTGCAAAGATGCTACAACAGAATGCTCTCGTACGTCTGGAATCGGCCGCAACAGCAGTCTAGTCAATGCTTATGTATTGCTTCACAGTTACTACCTTCGGGTAGTGATTGTAACTAGTATATAACCATCCACCATATGGACGTATCAGGCATCATATCACTCTTCCGAACACGTTGTCACAACGTATCAACAACAGCTTTCAACGATACAAAAGCACTCGAACTCGCTAACTACTCATATCAGAAAGTAATTGCTACTATCCGAAGTGAAGTGAACGAGGATTTTATGAGTGACATATGGACAAGAGACACAGTAATCGGTCAATCTGAGTACAGTTTTGACACACGATGAGATGATTCAAGCCTTGTCGCTCCTATCCTCAAGATTACAAAGGTTGCAATCAAATATAAGAGCGATGCTGACTATGTACTTGCTCTCCCTATTGCACTCTCTGAAATGCAACGAGATGACTCGATAATGACACAAGCAAATCTCTATCGTCCAACGTATCGCTTCAATGATATGTCTATTAACCTATTCCCAGCTCCTACAGAGGTCGTCACAGCTTGATTGAAGGTCTATGGGCTATATAACCCTATCCCTCTCACTCTATCAACAGTAGAAGCGAATATATGAGTACCTCCAGAGTGGCACGAAACAATCACAACACATATGCGATATATGTACTATGAGACAATCGGACAACTCGATAAGAGAGCAGCAGCCTATAATGATATGCTCGAAGAAGAGTCACGAATGATAGCTCGTATGTCTAATCGTACGAATGGACAGCAAGAGTCACAGCTTCCAAATCTTACTTACTTCTCATAATATGCTCTGGAATGACTTCTCAAAATGACTATCTGAAACCCGTGAGGCAATAGCTGATGGGTATTTTTTCGATAGTGAGGCAATCGAAACAAGACTTAATCCAGGTGCAAGACTGGCAAAGTATAACGAGATACGAGAGTGGACTGTATGAGCTGGACTTAATAAGAAAGTAATGTGAATGGTAACACTTGGAACTGGATGAAGTAAAGACTACTTCGTATTCATGCGAAATGGTGATATGAGTCGCTTTCAATATAGTTCTCCTGGTTCTTACTTATGAGTAACTGGTTCTTTTCCTCTTGGTGGACTCATTACTGATATTGTAGAAACTCCTCGTGGTGTGTATGCTTTCTGGCAACAGTCGGCTGTATGATCAACTGCTATCACTTGTAATATCTACTACATAGCAAAGACAGTTGTAAGTAATGCGGAAACACTTGATTATGGACTGATGTTCACAAATCCTGAGCGTATTACATTCACACACAACACAACAAACATAAATCACTTCTACGGTAAGAAGTATGCTACACTCGTAGACAATCAAGCTCTCATGTGGACAAGTAGAGCAGCAGATGGAAAGGTATCTATCTATATGATGGACTATGAATCTCTCATACCTCTCGTGTCACAGCCTTGAACGATAGTCGATACACTCCCATGAACTTGTACAGGTATCTCATCACAAGGTGGATATGTCTACGTCTATATGCAAGACAAGCTCTACTACTACTCAACAGCAGACCTCCTGAGTGGTGTAGCTACCAAGCTTATCCCAACAGGTGTACTGAATGTAAACTTCAAGATATACGATGTACTCCCTTGAGATACAAGTGATTGGGTAATGACAAGCAATGGTATCTATCAGAGAAGTGGACTCAACTTCACTCTTATGAGTGGTACTACATTCGGTACATTCAATGGCTACGCAGTAAATTCACCTCTTATCAATGCTACAGGTCGAGGAAACGAAACACTCGGAACAAAACTAACAACATACTGAAGAAAGAACAATTTCTTCCCTGGTGGATTCGTATGATCCGAATATATAAATGGTGATGAAGAGACAGTCTTTTGAAACTGACCACTCTATGCTTATTTCGATGGATCGACAAAACTAAAACTTGTACAAAAGGGTACAAATACATGAAGTGGAAATATAGATGCTCCATGATACTATCCTGTGTCAGAGAACCAAGAGACTGGTATATTCGCTCCAAGCGGCAAAATATCTTCTTGTCGCTTCTATGCTCCATCATTCCGGCAGTTCAAAGAACTCACAAAGCTCGATATATCATTCCAACTCAATGGATGAACAATAGCACTCGATGCTAGAACAGATGTAAACACTACGTTCACACAGATAGGAAGCTGGGCAAATTCAATTGAGGGAGGTGCTACAATCTATGCGAGTCAGTTCTCTAGTATCCTATCAAACAAGTTTAACTGGATAGAGTATCGAGTACGCATAACAAGGTGAGATGATGTGAATACAACTCCTATATTCTATTGAATAATCCCAGTCTATGGCGAACAAACCGAAGAATTCTAACATACCAACGTCAAAGCCTCTCTATCCTATCTCACAAGATAGTGTTCCATTTCAAGCAATGTTCTGAGGCAATGAACACAAGATAGACCCAAGCGACACAACAGCGTTCTCCTATCACATAGTCGAGACAGTAGCAGATGGGACAAGCAAGGATATAATCGTACCTTTCTCAATCAACTCGGTACAATGTCAGAGCTTCATAGCAAATCGTGTGTGTTCTGGATCTATGGGAACAAGTTCACAAGGTTGTCACTATGTATTCGCTAACTGAATCAGTACAACGTCAGGATCAAGCACAACTCGTATGATAAATCTATGAGTCTGAACGGTAACATGTACGATAAACGGTCGAATACTCACTATTGCGAATAGTTGAGTATGAGCTACAATTACAACAATATTAACTTTCTTTGCATAGTATGGCACGACAATGAACAGCCAAGCAAGCAATAGACGCTCAAAATGGCGTAACTCCTCCAGTAACTCCAGTAGCTCCAACTACTCCAACGCCTATCAATACTCCAGCTCCTGTAACTGCTCCAGCTCCTATCACTCCTCCTACTGTACCTGCACAGCCAAGAGTAGAAGGACAATGGAACTATGGAACAGCTGACAATCAAGTATTAGCACCAAAGGTAGAAACTCCTAGTGTAAGTGCTAACATTCCAAAGCCTGCTAGAGCAAAAGAAGCTATAACACAGGGATTTAAGCAGGAAATCAAACCAGTAGACGTAACAAAGAACGCTCCTCTCACTACTGAGATCGGTCGTGAAGCTAAATTAGGTCAACTTCCTACCGTTCAACAGGCACAAAACCAAGCTGAGCAGGATAGAATCAATACGTCTAACCTAAAGAGTCAATCAGGTCAACAACTCTGGAGCAATCTAGAGACTATTTCTGGTGCTAATAGTAGCCTTTTAAACGATCGTAATGCTTTCAATAAGGCTTTCGGGTATGATGGTAAGGATGTAAGTGAAAAAGCTCTTGTAGACGCCTTCTGGAAGTCAAAGAGACTCGATGCGAATAGTATCTATAGCTCACTCGCTACAGGAACGACTATTCCAAACGAATCAAAGAACACTCCTGCATTTACTGATGCTCTCATTCGTCACCAAGACACAACACGCTTTGAAAATCTCAATCCTTATCAGTTGTCAAAGGTAATCAACACAGAATTGATACCAGGAACTCAGACATATAACGATTTGATGGCGAAAAATCCTCAACTTGTTACTGACGCAATGAAATTGGCGAGTATTAACACTCCTGTTACAGCTCGACAAGAAACGACTAACTGGCAAGATAACCTTTCTAATTATCTCTCTCGTTCTCCTGTCATGTCTAACCCTACAACAGTAGCAACGATTATGAATAGCGATCCAAACATAGCGACAAAGACAAACGAAGTACAAGCAGTCGAAGACAAGCTCACAGAAGCAAAGGACAGACTCAAGAACATACAAAAGAACGTAACTGAAAGGTATAAGGGAACAGGTGCTACAAAGCAAACAGTAAACGCGAAAGCATTGGCAGAGTCTCAGGATATTATTGATGAGATCACTATGCTCGAGGCTAACAAGGCAAGTGCTAGCTCTGCTCTCACTACTCTTATCCAGAATGCAAAGGACAACTACACAATGGCTCGTCAGGATCGTGAGGATGCACTCGCTCAATATAATAAATGATTTGAGCAACTTACAGCAATGGCAAAAATGTGAATGGATCAAGACAACGAACAATATAAGAGACAGCAAGATGCAACTACTCGTGATTTGCAACTTCTTATGCACTACGATGAGCAAGATCAAGCAAATGCGAGAGAGCAAAGAGGTTACGACTTCCAGATGAAACGTGATGAACAGAATTTTGGACAACAGAAAGAGCTTGCAAAGATGGGCTATCAAAATCAATACAACTTGTCTAATCTTGGCTTCCAGCAGAATATGGCACAGCTTGCTGCAACGCAAGGATTTACAAGCGGGCAAAATGCAACAGCTCAAAGAAATGAATTGATTAAGGCAGCAATGAGTCAAGGAATGACATATCAAGATGCAGTCAATCAAGTTATGGGAACTGGTGGTGGTCTTTGAGATATTCGTGGAATGGCTAACCAATTCCCAAATCAGGCTTGGGCAAAGAATAATAATCCAGCAGGTATAACTTGGAACGCTAATTTTGACAAAATGACACCAGGAAGCACAGCTGATAAACTCAGACAAGCTGGTATTCAGTTCTCAAAGGGTACAGATCGTCCAGCAAGCGAGGGAGGAAACTATGTAACATTCCCAACTATCGAGGATGGTCTTGCAGCACAAAGAATTATAATGACTGAAACGTACGGCAATAGTAGTGTCGGTCAAATGTTATCAAAGTGGGTATGAACAGGTGAATGAGAAAACTACGCAAAGCAAGTAGCTTGAAATGCTGGTATTGATTTGAATGCAAAAGTGAATTCACTCAATGAACAGCAAGTTGCACAACTCCAGATGGCAAAGATTGCAAAAGAATCTCCTTGACTTGCTAAACTCCTACAACAATCACAATCTGCACAGACTCCATCACCAAAAGAAGTATCAGCAAATGCCAAGTCTTGGGTAGACTCTTGGGACAAGTGAACAATGGATTTAGAAACTATCCTCACGAAAATAGGGTCTTCTAAAGAAGCGGCTCCATTGAAAAATGAGGTGATGCAATATGTAGCGTCTCGATGAGGTGTTGCATATCGTCCACCAACTGACTCAAATGTTGTACAATTACAGAAAAAGATTGCTGAGTTAGACGAACTCATAGCAAATGATGAACAAATGGAAGATGTATCTTGAAAATTGCAAATGTCTCCTTGGGATAATTTGACAAGTAAGAAACAAGATTATCTTTCCAGAGTTGATAACATTTTGCAATGAAATGTATTACAGAAACTCATTGATGCAAAGGCTGGATGAGCTACGTTTGGTGCGTTGTCCAATGAAGAGTTAAAGATGCTCCAGTCTACTTCCTCTCCTCTTATGGGAAGAGCTTTGAAAGATAATGACAAAGTCACTTGATATGATATATCTACTCCAGAAATGAAGCGACAACTACAACTTCTACGAGATGGATATGCTGCATCTATTGCTAAAATGACAGGTTCTAGTCAATGACAAACAAAGTCAGCTCCAGTAGATAATAGATTTTCAGAGCTTTATTCTCAACTCAAATAATATGGCTTTCAACATATTCTCAACTCTCAATCAAAACCTCCAGAACTTCTGAGGTGATGCTTATGATGCCTACCAAGCTTGAAAAAGTAAGGTGGGCAATGTTGCATCTACTATAAACACTAACCTCCAAGACTTCTGAGGAGATATTTATGATGTAGGAAGCACCATAAAAAAGAATGTATCAGACTTCTGAACACAAACCTACAATCAAGGCAAGCAAGTTGCAAACACTATTCAAAAGAATGTGTGAGACTACTATGAAAAAGGACTTAAGCCAATTCCATGACAAGTATACGATGCTACTATCGGTCGTGCTACTGATGGTTTTATTGACTATGCAAAATGAGTTATTGACTACGGAAGAGAACGTGAAGCATCAAACGTATGAATAGAAGACTCGAAAGCTCTCAAAGTAATGCAAGCAATGAAAGATGAGTGATACTCTAAAGATGAGATACTTGCTCAAATGTCTCAATTTGATGCAGAGGAAAAAGCAAGAAAGCAACAGGAATGGGCACAAAAACAACAATCAAATTATGAGAATGCTAGCTTATGAAGAAAGGCTCTTGCTGGCTCTGTAAACTTTGTATGAGGTGCTGAGGCTGGTATGATGCGTCTTCCTGCTGGTGTTACTGACTTTGTAACTGGTGGGACAGACTACACAAAAGACACTATGAAAGGTATCAATGACTTCACTTCTCGAAGCGGAATGGCAAAGGTTGGTGATATAGCTGGACAGATTGCTGGAACTGCTCTTATACCTTGAGTTGGTAGGATTGCTCCAAGCGGAACGAGTCTTGCTGCAACTGCAGGTCGTGGTGCTGTATATGGTGGTGCTTTTGGTGGTCTCACTCCTATTATGAATAAGGGAAGTGAAGCAACTGGAGCTGATATAGGAGAGTCTGCTCTCACAGGTGCTGCAATGGGTGCTGTAACTTGACCATTACTAGAGAAAGGTATCCCTGCACTCATGAAAGGGACTAAAAGTGGTATAAAAGCTGGACAATATACAAATGGTAGTATCTCAGACAAGATATGAGCTGGTACACAGGCATTCGGGAAGAGTATTGGTAGACAAACAATGAAAGGTACAAAGGAAGCTATCAGTGGTATTTCAAGTGCATATCAAAATGCTAAACCATTCGTAACTGATACCATCAAAAAACCATATAAATTCACACAAGACAAAGTACAGTCTCTTCTCTCTAATAGTAGTGATAAAACAAAGAGTACTATCGCACAAACATATTGACTTGAAAATCAAGAGATTGGTGCATTGAGAAATATGGGAGAAAAAGGTGTCTCGGATGCTATGAAAAAAATGGAAGCAATAGATAAGACAGCTCTTGAATGAGGTGGTGTCAATAGCATCTATGATGATCTCCATAAAGAGATAATGACAGGTGTAGGTAGAAGAAGCAAAGAAATATCAACACTCGAAGCACAAAAGGATAAAATCTTGCAATCTTCTCCAGTAGTTGTAAAGCAAGCAGAACTTGAAAGCATATTCGATGATGTACTCAAAGCACAAGGTATCCAGAGAACACAGAAAATGACAAAGAAAATGACAAAGAAAGGTATCAAAAACGTATACACTGTTGTCGGTGAAGGTAATATCACCAAGTGAGATATAGCAAACATTGAAAAGCTATACAATGAGGTATTCAGAACAAAATGAGACGTGAGTGCATTGAATATGAATACTCGTATCAAAAACTTGCAAGGCAATCTTTATAATTCAGACGGTGCAGCAGTATATGGATCAAACTCCATGACAAGCACAGCAAAATCAATAGTAGCAAAAGTAAATGATCTCTTAAAGAAAAAGCTCCCTCCTGAATATGGAATGGCAAAAGAGGCACAGAGTAAGATATTTGATAAACGCAACCAAATATTGAAATATCTCAAAGAGGAAGACAATGCACTCGCACTCCTATCTGATGATGCTATCGCAAACATGAGTGAGGAAGCAGTTGTAAAGCTCATGAATGACTCCATAGCAGGAAACAAGATGGCTCTCGTACTACGAAGGCTTGCAAACTCTACTACGACAGGTGGTGATGCAAAACAACTCGCTAACATAATCAAAGAGTTCACTGGTGTCGATGCAGAGAGTAAAGCTATAGCACTCAGAGCAATTGCAAAACTCACAGGAAATCAACAGATAATGAATGAGCTTGGCGGTCTAATTGAAAAAGGTATCATGAAATGATCATTATGATTTATTCGAAAAACACTTGCTCCAAGTCCTGACAAAGTAATCAAGGCGGTAGCAACTCCAAAGGCTCCTACAAAACCACCTATCGTACCGAAAGCAAAACCAAAGGCTACAAAACCACCTATCGTAAGTAAAGCAAAGCCAAAGGCTACAACAGAGTCAGCATTCAAAAACAACAAAGGCTTTATCAATCCAAGTGAAATAAAAAAATCACTCATTCCTACGAAGTGAGCTGATGAGGCAAAGCAATTCTATGATGATCTCGTATACGCTGGAAACAGTCCAATCGTAGCACAGAGAGAGACAGCTAAGAGATTCGGTACTATTCGTGCAATGAGTGCTAGTAAGGCTGGTACTATGGATATAAGCAAAGCACCGAAAGAAATGGAAGCATTAGTACAGGAAGCGAAGAAATATAAAAGTGCTGATGAGTTTGTGAGTAGTTTAGAGAAAAAATGAAAGATAATATATCACTGAACTGATACTGAATTTGATACATTTGATATATGAAAATCTTGATTATCTACAAAAGCAGAAAGTGCAAAAAAAGCAATATTTTTTACAGATGATAAAGATATAGCAAGGTGATATTGAGAATTTGCTAGTGAAAGAAAAATAAGAGAAATGTATGATGAAATTGAAAAATTACAAAATCAATGAAAATGGGATTTATCATATGATTTAGAACAAAAAGCAGAAGAGTTATCTTGAATGTGATATAAAGAACCTATTATTAAAAAATCTTTTATAGATACAAATAATATATCTACTTATGATGCAAAATGACAATGATTTTTACAAACAGATAAAAAAATAAATGATTTAATAGATAAGGCAAGAAAAGATTGAAAAGATGTTTTAGTTGTAAAAAACTTAGTTGATAATGTATATAGTGATAGTACAAAAGCTAGTACACATACAATAGTATTAAATCCTAAGGTGATAAAAACAGAATCTCAACTCAAACAAATCTATGAACAAGCAAACAAAAAGTAGTAATTTTACTATAATTCCTAACTTATTATAATATGCCTGTAAACAA
>ERZ724527.344-NODE-344-length-23455-cov-8.544444_pt1 | contig 23455 bp, 24 predicted proteins | sample MGYA00376060_ERZ724527 | MGnify/ENA primary metagenome ERZ724527 (study PRJEB28724, sample SAMN07190886) | activated sludge metagenome | isolation source: activated sludge of sewage treatment plant in Hong Hong | place: USA: Christiansburg, Virginia | collected...
GTGTAACTTTCATTTTCTAATGAATAGTTGTAGCGATAGTTTTTATTAAATACTGCCCAATTTTGAGAATAGGCTAAAGCAATAAGATTTATAAAAACGATGGTATATATTATTCTTAGCTTCATTAAATAAAGGTATGAAAAAATAGGATAACCTCAAAGAGGCCGTATTATAAGAAGAAAAGATAAGCTATTATTTCTTTGCTTTGAAATCTCTTTGCGATCTTGGCGGTTAAAAAATTAACTTTTACTCTTTAATGACTTTATACTGCTTTTGAAAATGAGAGATTTTTACATCAACAAAGTAAATGCCTTGCGAACAATTTTGAAGATTAATTTTCTCGGAAGAAGTTCCGCTGGCAATAGATTTTTGAAATACCATTTTTCCAAACACATCTTTCACTTCAATTGTTCCATTATTTCCTGTTGCTTCAAAAGGAAAATTAATGGTGATGAGATCTTTTGTTGGATTTGGACCGAAAGATGAAAATGCGTCTGCTTCTCTAAATTCGTTGACGTTAGTTACGATTGGAGAAGTATAGTAATTGCCTATCGTATCGTTCTCATCAATTATTGCCGATGTACATAAGTGTTGTTCTGATTCAAAAGCTGGGAGATGTATATCAAATACTCCATAGTCTAAAATAAAGGTATGACCTGTTTCTGACCAGTTTGAATAGTAGTAAACATTGCTATTTTGTAGAGATTTCTTATGGGGCAAATAATTACCCAACTTCCTAATTGTGTCAGTTAAATTGCTACAGCTACCCCCATAGCTTTTAAAAAATTTATTAGTTGTAGTATTCCCGAAATGCGCAATATAGTAGCGAGGATCTAGCCCTACTTTCGGCTCGTAAAGTTGGTTATTATATGCGTTCATAATACCTGTTCCAAAATCTGATGAAGGGCTAATTGGCAAAATTGATCCGGAAATTGTTTTTGTGTAGGTTGTTGCGGGCAAAACAAGGTTAGGATTTGTATAATAGCTACATCCTGATGAATTAATACAACTGCTTTCGCAACCCTTTTTTGTTCTTTGAAGTGTAATCGTATAGTTGGACGCGCTTTGCGCATAACTCATTATAGAATCTTTTGCATAGAAGTAATAATTGCAGCTAGCACCAAATCCAGAGTAAGATGCAGCAGTTGTCCAGTAAAATTTAATAATTCCAGGTTTCTGGTAATTGAAATCAAATAGGTTTGGCACTTTTTCGCCATAAATAGAATTAATCGTATAGCTTGCGGCACTTTCTATCCCCCGTAATTTATAGTAAATGTGTTGCCCAAATTTTGCTGGATACTTTACGATGCCAAATTGTTTTGAAATGATGATGGAATCGTTTGTACTTAATAAAATTGTGTTGACTGAATCACTCACGCCAAAATAATTTTTTATAGTAGCGCTAATCACTTGTGCTGTGATGCCACGAGAAGAATTAAAGGCCCACGAATTACCAAGGGATAAAAAACGAGGAATAATATAGTTACTGGTATCACTTAAGCGATATTGATTATTTGCATACACAATTCGTCGTTGCAGAAATTGCGGTTGATTGCTCATAATGTAATTTGAGTCTGCCACTCCTGGCTCTGGATAATAAAACCAGCAACTATCACATTTAGTAGCAATTCTGTTTAAACTGTAAATAGTATCTACACCTTGTATTAAAGTACTATCAGCAAATATTACAACAGTCGTATAGCTTTCATTTTCTAAAGAATAATTGTATCGATAATCTTTATTAAATATCGTCCAGTTTTGAGAGTAGGCTAAAGCAATAAGATTTATAAAAACGATGGTGTATAGTATTCTTAGCTTCATTAAATAAAGATATGAAAAATAAGTCACGAATACAAAGTAAAACACGCGTGAGGGATGCAAGCGAAAATCCTTTTATGAAACGGAGTGTATTAAAAGATTGAAGCGGGCAGCCCGACCCGCAGGGACACGCCCGTATAATGTTACTGATGCAAAAATTTACTCAAATACAAGCTTTCCAGATTCAACAACCTCTTTGTTATTTAAAACGCTGAAGGTGTAAATTCCTTTTGCCAAATTTCTGCGAAGGTATTGTGTTTCTTTTTCGACAATTGATAATTTATCTACCGCTTGCCCTTGTTGATTGTATAATATAAATTCCATTCCTGTTTTAGGTTCGTTTACTTTAATAACGAGAACTTCGGCAGAAGGATTTGGATAAATGCTAACATACTTTGTTCTTTTCACATCATTTGTAACAACAGAGTTGGATTCAGAAATAATAACTGACTGCGCTCTATAGGAAACAGATAAAAATATAATACAAACAATAGTGAAAATTATTTTCATAGCTTTTTTATTTGTAAAAATAATTAAAAACTAGAAAAACAAAATGTAGAAATTTTGTATAAATCTGATTTATGAAAAGATTATAGAATTTATTGTGAAACCTTTGTATACGAGGTATGCAGAAGCACTTTCTCAAACTTATGAGAAAACAAACTGTAGAAAAATTGAAATTAATTTTCTTTGTTGTGACTAAATACGTTTAGCTGCAAACTAATATTTAATTCCCGATACACCAATATTTTCAATTGGGTGCCAAGTTGTTTTAATTTCTTGTAAGTCGGTAATGTAATAAGGGCCTTGTTCTTTTTCGTCGCTCCAATTTTTGTTCCACGTAAAAACGCGTTTCACATTTAAGGACGCATTTTCACCAATGGTTTTATTAAAATCTTTTTCGGAGTTACAATTGATGATGGCATTCACATCCATGTGAGAAGAAAAATGCGAGTGTAATTCTTTGCGATTACCTGTTACAATATTTACAACGCCACCTGGCACATCGCTCGTTGCAATTACTTCTGCAAATGTAATAGAACACGTTGGTTTACTTTCTGATGCTAATACAATACATGTATTTCCTCCAGCAATAGCTGGAGCAATCACAGAAACTAAGCCTAATAAAGCTGTTGATTCATCCGCTAAGATAGCAACCACACCCATTGGTTCAGGTACTGAGAAATTGAAATGTGATGTAGCTACAGGGTTTACTGAACTAAATAATTGTTGGTATTTGTCGCACCAACCAGCATAGTACACTAAACGGTCGATACTTTGCTCTACTTCTTTTTTAGCAGCAGCAGGTGTGTAACCTAACTGTTTTAATTCTTCTAAGAATTGATCTTTTCTGCCTTCTAACATTTCGGCAATGCGGTATAAAATTTGTCCGCGGTTAAATGCTGCACGAGAGCTCCATCCACTAAAAGCACCACGCGCTACTATGACAGCATTTCTAAAATCTTTACGAGAAGATAAACTAACGTTTACAGTCATGTTGTTTTTTAATTTTAAAGGATAATAGCGACCGCTTTCCGTACGAGGAAACTGCCCGCCAATAAATATTTTGTATGTTTTTAAAACTTCTATTCTTTCCATTGTAATATGTTTTTTGAGTTTAGTTGTTTGTTGTTTGAGTGTTTATCCAACAACTAATAACTTATTTCTTAGAACTTTAGATAAGGTATTAAACCATGTAATCCACCTTCTCTACCGAAACCACTTTCTTTGTAACCACCAAATGGAGAAGTTGGATCAAACTTGTTATAAGTGTTAGCCCAAACCACACCAGCGCGCAATTTAGAAGTTAAGTTAAAAATACGAGAACCTTTATCTGTCCACACACCAGCACTTAAACCGTAAGGAATGTTATTTGCTTTTTCAATCACTTCTTCAATTGTACGGAAAGTTTGAATAGCTAATACTGGCCCAAAAATTTCTTCTTGAGAGATGCGGTGTGATTGTGATGTATTTAAGAATAGAGTAGGGCGAACAAAGAATCCTTTTTTAGGAATCGAGCAAGAGCTTTGATACATTTCAGCTCCATCGTTTACCCCAATTTTCAAATACTCATTAATTTTATTCAATTGCATTTTCGAATTAATCGCACCAATGTCGGTATTCTTATCCAATGGGTCGCCAACAATTAACGTTTCTAATCTATCTTTTAGTTTACGAATCACTTCTTCGGCAACACTTTCTTGCACAAATAAACGAGAGCCTGCGCAGCATACGTGACCTTGGTTAAAGAAAATGCCATTTATAATTCCTTCAACAGCTTGGTTGATAGGAGCATCTTCAAAAATAATGTTCGCAGCTTTTCCGCCTAACTCCAATGTTAATTTTTTATCGGTTCCTGCAATGGCTTTTTGAATCCACTTGCCAACACCTGTACTTCCAGTAAAAGCAATTTTATTAATGTCTTTATGATTCACCATAGAAGCACCAACTGGTCCGTGACCTGTGATGATGTTTACTACTCCATCAGGCAAACCACTTTCTTGAATAATCTCTGCTAATTTTAAAGCTGTTAACGAAGTGGTTTCTGCAGGTTTTAAAACAACCGTATTACCAGTTGCTAAAGCTGGAGCAATTTTCCAAGCAGCCATTAATAATGGGAAATTCCAAGGAATCACTTGGCCCGCAACGCCTAATGATTTAGGCTGGCGATTGGGGAATGCATATTCTAATTTATCAGCCCAACCAGCGTAGTAAAAGAAATGATTTGCCGCTAAAGGCACATCAATATCACGACTTTCGCGAATGGATTTACCACCATCTAACGTTTCGATGACTGATAACTCACGAGCACGCTCTTGAATTAAACGAGCAATACGGTAAATGTATTTAGCACGTTCTTTAGCAGGCATTTTGCTCCACGTTTTGTCGTAAGCGCCACGAGCAGCTTTTACAGCTGAGTCAACATCTTTATCATTAGCCTCTGCAATGCTCGAAATTTTTTCTTCTGTTGCAGGGTTAATAGTATCGAAATATTTACCAGAATTTGGTTTCACAAATTTACCATTGATAAATAATTCATACTGTTTTTGTAAACGAATATGATCGGTTGCTTCCGGAGATGGAGCGTATTTCCAATCGGTAAAGTATTCTAATTTTTTAACTTCTTTTTTTGCCATTGTGTTTTGTATTTAACCGCAAAGGACGCTGAGTGTTTGCAAAGGTCGCAGAGGGGAATATGTTTTTATTTTTTCTTTTTCTCTTTGAGCAGAAAGTCTACGCTTTTAGCGGCTAAGTTTAATATGTTGACACTTAATTTATTCTTTTGATAGGATAATAATAGATAGTTGGTTTAAATAGAAATGATTCATGTCCATTAAGGTACGCCAAAGAATTAAAACTAGGAGAAAGACTAATAGAAAGTGTAAAGGTTGTGTTTATAGGAACGGAGAAAAATTCAGGAGCTTTGAGGGTGTCTCTAATAGTATCTAATGTAGAAGGGAAAGACATGCCATTATAGTTTGCAACTGTCCACGGAAAATATAGAGAACTTTTATCGCCTAAATAAATGGAATATCCTACTGGAAAGCCTGCAATTTTTATTGGGATACCTTGACTAGCAGTATAGGTAGTTGGGATTTGGGTTAACGTGGTTGAGATGAACACTGGGTTAACGGAATCGCTGTATTGAAAATTTCCAAATTCTGATGAAGTTACATTCCAATTTGATTTAGAAGCTAATTGTATAAAATTCGGACAGTTTAAGATCTCGCCATTAAAATTATTGTTGCCATCAGAAAGGTAGCCGTTATAGTTAGTGGAAGAAAATGGGGACCATGTTTGAGAAGAACCTACTATTTTTACATATTTTCCAACAAAAGCAAAACTTGTATCGAAATTGCTGCCATTCTTAGTTAAAATAAGGTTCGTTCTAAGATTTGATTGATAATCAGCTGTCTGCGGAGCATTTGTGGTTGTTGCAGGAGTAGCTTCCTGGTCTTTCTTTTTACAGGAAAAAACAGCGCTCAATAATAGTAAGTATAAAAGGTATCTGTTCATAAAATGTTTTTTGAAATATATTAATCCACTGAAATATAATCTTTGCTATAATAAACGCCTTTTGCTTCTTTTTCTAATTGTAAAATTAAATCGTTTGCTAAAGAGCTTGCGCCAAAGCGGAACCATTTATTATCTAACCAAGCGTTACCTAACGTTTCGTGTAACATCACTAAATATTGTAAGGCGCCTTTTGCTGTGCTAATGCCACCCGCTGGCTTCATGCCCACTTGTATGCCTGTTTTAAAATAATAATCTTTAATCGCATCTAACATCACTAATGTAACAGGCATAGTTGCTGCCACACCAATTTTACCAGTAGATGTTTTAATAAAATCTGCTCCGGCATAAATAGCAATATCACTTGCTCTGCGAACATTATCTAAGGTAGAAATTTCACCTGTTTCAAAAATGACTTTTAAACGCGCATTGTATTTGTGTGTTAAATCTTTAATAGCAGCAATTTCATCGAACACAAAATTGTAATTTCCTTTTAAAAATTCACCACGGCTAATTACCATATCAATTTCATCAGCCCCATTATCCAACGCTAATTTTGTATCTAATAACTTAATCTGCATAGTAGAATTTCCACTGGGAAAAGCCGTAGAAACAGATGCTACTTTTACCTTACTTCCTTTTAATGCTTCTTTAGCTGTTTTAACCATAGTTGGGTAAACACACACCGCTGCGGTAGTTGGTAAATCAGGCAAAGCTAAATGAGGGTGCATGGCTTTGTAACACATTTGAGTGACTTTTCCTTCTGTATCTTTTCCTTCTAAAGTCGTTAAATCTATCATGTTAAGTGCTAGTTTCAGCGCTTGCACCTTACTTCCTTTTTTAATACTGCGTGTATTAAAACGAGCCACTCGTTCCTCAATTCCTACTTGGTCAACCACAGGGCTTTGTCTAAAATCGTATGTCATGTTAATATTAATTAAAAGGCTATATTATCATCAAAAATAAGATAATTAATTGTATTTTTAAATTCTAATTTCTTCTATTTTGAGCCAATCAAATAACATATTTCCTAATCAGGAAGAGCTGGTAACTAGTTCAGATAAAGAAAACTTATTGTCTCATAAAGGCTTAGTGATATGGATGACAGGCTATTCAGGTTCAGGAAAAACAACCTTAGCTTATGAGTTAGAAAGACGATTACATGACGAAGGCATTTTAACAAAAGTATTGGATGGCGATGTTTTAAGACAAGGCATGAATAAAGGTCTTGGTTTTAGTATGGAAGATAGAACGGAGAATATTCGTCGTACTGCTGAGTTAGCGAAGCAATTAGCGAGTTGTGGTGTTGTGGTGATTTGCAGTTTAATTACGCCAACTAACGAACTAAGACGATTAGCAGAAAACATTATTGGAGAGCAACATTTTATATTATATCATATTTCTACCCCTTTAGAGGTTTGCGAAAAACGTGATGTAAAAGGGCACTATGCCAAAGCAAGAACAGGTGAAATAAAGGAATTTACAGGAGTTTCTAATCCTTTTGAAATGCCCACTAATGCTATTTATAGTATTGATACTTCTGAACTTTCTATCGATGAAAGTGTTACATATTTATTTGACGACATTTTTCAATTATTAGCGATCTGATGTTTGTACTCTGCGATAAGATATTAGGGAAGAATATATTAAAACCAAATAGAAAGCTATTTAGTAGTTATACATTTACTTGTTTCGAAGATATTAATTTAGTTCCCGTAAATGATTGGACGAAAGCATTAAATAATAAGAATGTTTTTTTATCACATTCCTATTTAAGTGTTTTACATAAAGAAAAAACCGATCACTTTAGATTTAGATATGTGATTGTTTATAATAGAAAAGACCCAATTGGTGTTGTTTATTTTCAGATCAATGATTTTTCCGCTTCTTTATTTGGCGAATTGATTGAAAAGCAGATCTCAGAATTAAAAAGTAAACGTGCTTCTGTTTTCCAAAGATATATTGAGCATAATGAAAACGAAACCATCATGCGGTTGGTAACATGTGGCAACAATTTTATTAGCGGTGAGCATGGTTTTTATTTGGATGTTAACAGTAAAAAAACCACTTTCAAAATTGTAGAAGGAGTTATTGATTGCGTATCGAGAGCAGAAAAATTACGAGGAAAAATTTCTGCCATTTTGGTAAAAGATTTTTATGCCGAAGGATTTGGCAATAAAGATTGTTGGTATTGCACTAAATTTGTTCACTTTAATGTAGAGCCAAATATGATTATTGATTTGCCTAAAGGCTTATCAAACCTCACAGAGTATTTAGCTACCTTTTCAAAAAAATATAGAAACAGAGCTAAGCATATTTTAAGTGCTAGTGCTTCGTTAACTAAAAAAAGATTATCAGCTCAAGAAGTTTCCCTCTATAAAAACACCATGCATGATTTATATACTCAGGTATTTAATCAGGCAAAATTTAAATTAGTGCATTTGTCACCAGGTTATTTTGAAGATGTGATAAAAGCAGATACCAATTCATTTTATGTGGATGCTTGGTTTTTAGGAGATCAAATGGTGTCGTTTGCTTGTGGTTTTTGTTTAGAGAATGAGGTAGAAGCACACTACATTGGTTTTGATTATGCGCACAATAAAGAGTATGAATTGTATCAAACTATTTTATATAGTTTTATTGAACAAGCCATTTTAATGCAAAAAACAAAAATTAATTTAGGAAGAACAGCTTCTGAAATTAAAACAACCGTGGGCGCCAGAGCTCATGAGTTGTTATGTTACATTAAACCACAAAACACGGTTTCTAAATTAATTTTAAAACCATTTATGCAATTTTTACAACCAACGGAATGGATTCCGAGAAATCCTTTTAAGGAAGAGTCATAAAAAAAGGAGCAAATTAATTTGCTCCTTTTTTGTTTATTAAATCATAATTAATCATCCGTTGGTTCTGGTGCTTTTTTAGCAGCAGCCTTTTTAGCTTTTATTTTTTTAGGCCATAATACATTAATTAATTCGTTATGAACTGTAATCATAGATGAACTTACGCCATTAATAATACTTACTTCTTTGTTTGAATTGTTTTTCCAAGTACGAGTCACTTCTTCCTCAGAATTATCCTCTTTAATAATCCAACATTTTATTAATTTGTGGTTGCGAACTTCTGCCTTTCCACTCCAACAGTTAGCTTTTGAGCCAATACGAGAAGTGATAATAACATCAGTATAAACACCGTCTTCCACCTCTTCTGCTCCGCGCTCATCAAATTTTTGTGACCATTTATTGTAACAAGTTAATTCACGTGGCTCTTCATTTTGAGCTTTTATTTGAGCGGTTGTTAGTAGTAAGGTAACTGCTATAAGTAATTTTTTAATCATGGTCGTGTTTTTTTTAGAATTATAAATATACAATTTATCGTATTTAAAACAATCTCCTTTTAAATTTTTTATTTAATTAGTGTTTTTTAGCAAAACAGCACCTGTCTGCTCGTTCTTATAAACGACTGGCTTATTAGACAAATCCATATATTCTTTGTCAGTAATTAAAATATAAAAATAGTCGTCGTATTTACTAATTCCCCTTCTGTGAGCTGGGGTTAACCATTTTAAATCCCAGGTGTAACGGTAAAAATTAACACCTGGCTCAAAAAGCCAATTAATCCCTAATCGTATGTTTTTGTTGGGATATTTTTCATGCTCTAAAACCAAATTTTGCATCATACTTTTAACGTCGCTATCTATTTTCCAATCTTTATAAAAAGCAGTATTGTGATTTATATAGATATTAAAAAGCGCTAAACTGGCACATAAATAGGGAATAGAAACGCTGGTTGTTTTAGATAATTCAAAAAAATAATTCAAAAGAAAAGTAAAATTTAAAATAAATATGGGGTAAAAGAAGAGCGCAAAACGATGAATGTAATAGTCATTCCCTAAAATCAAATGCTGCGCAATAGTTATCGCAACAATGGCTAGTAGAATTAGATTTATAAGTACTAGACTAATATGTGCTTTAAATAAGGTAACATTTCTTTGAAAAATAGCCTTTAAAATGATTATGAGTGTTAGCACAACAACTGATACTATAAAAAATTTAAATATGGTTTCCCAAAAAGGAGTAACATACATTTCATAAAAGAAACTATAAATGGCAGTGCCAATAGTGTCTTCCATAAATCCATTTTTACCTCCAAAATCAAGCAAGCTCATTTTGGATATTCGGCGTAATGGCTCATATAATACCATTCCAGATAAAATCACTGAAACAATATTGATTTTGTTTTGCTTATAAAAATGATAGTTATTACTTGTAGGGTCTAATTTTAAAATAACATAGCTTACAATATTATATACAATTAAAGCAGCTACGTAATAATTAAGCAACGAAAAATTACTCATCACGGCTAAAAAGGCTCCAACGTTAAAGAGTATCAAGTGCCTGTTTTGTTTAGATGTAAAATAAAGACTGAGATAATAAAAACTCATTAGTAAAAAGGCAAAAGACAAACCATATCCGCGTGCTAATGCAAAAAAATCAAGCAAATGAGGGTTTAGCAACATTAACAAATAAAAAGGAAACATCAATTTAGGAATATACTTGTATAAAAGTAGAATGGTAAAAATACTGTAAAGAATAAAAGCTAAAATATTAGGTAAGCGTAAGCTTAATTCCGAACTTCCAAAAAACACTTCGCAGTATTTCATTAATACTGTGTTTAAAATATGGTTATTAGTATAAGGTGTTTTATAGGAAATGATGTCCATAAATCCTTGATGTACATAGTGAGTGTATGTATAACTTTCGTCGTGGGTAAAGGAAGTTGTTGCAGCTTTATAAATAATGTACCATAAAATTCCTAAGCCAAAAATCGCAATTAAACTAAGTTGAACTGGAAATGTTTTATAGGAAACTTTAGTTGTTGACATAAATTTATTTTTCAAATGTATTAAATTTATTTCAAATGCGATAGACCGCTATTAATTTGTCCCTCTGTAACCCTTGTAAATATTGATAATTTCAAAGATGCTACAAATTATAGCAAAGTCGTGCTTTCTTTTGTTGTTATTTTGCAGAAATTATTTTGTAGTATGCTAGTTAAAACATTTGGAAGCGCCGTGCACGGTATTAGTGCCACCACGGTTACAGTAGAGGTTAATATGTCACAGGGAATCAATTTTTTTATGGTGGGCTTGCCCGATAATGCCGTCAAAGAAAGTCATCATCGCATTCATGCTGCTTTAAATAATAACAATCTAAAAATACCTGGGAAGCAAATCACAATCAATTTAGCACCTGCCGATATCAGAAAAGAAGGCTCTGCTTATGATTTAACTATTGCTGTTGGTATTTTAGCGGCGTCCGAGCAAATCAAATCAGAAGATGTTTCTAATTATATTATTATGGGAGAGCTATCATTGGATGGAGAATTACGTCCTATTAAAGGCACATTACCTATTGCTATTAAAGCCAAACAAGAAGGATTTAAAGGATTGATATTGCCTGAAGAAAATGCCAAAGAAGCTGCGGTGGTTGATGGCATGGATGTTTATGGGGTATCTAACATTAAGCAAGTGATTGATTTTTTTAATGAAACAGCTACTTTAGAAAAAACCACCATTGATATTGAACAAGAATTTTTAACGCGTTTAGATGATTTTGAATTTGATTTTAATGATGTAAAAGGTCAGGAAAATATTAAGCGTGCTTTGGAAATAGCTGCTTCTGGTGGACATAACGTTATTTTAATTGGACCACCTGGAGCAGGAAAAACGATGTTAAGTAAAAGGATGCCATCTATTTTACCACCTTTAACATTAGATGAAGCATTGGAAACAACCAAGATTCATAGTGTTGCTGGTAAAACGTCTAAAACTATGGGCTTAGTAACTAAGCGTCCCTTTCGCAGTCCGCACCATACGATTTCGGACGTTGCTTTGGTTGGCGGCGGAATGAACGCACAGCCAGGAGAAATTTCGTTAGCGCATAATGGGGTTTTATTTTTAGATGAGTTGCCCGAGTTTAAACGAACGGTTTTAGAAGTGATGCGTCAGCCTTTAGAAGATAGAATTGTGACGATTTCTCGTGCACGTTTTAGCGTAGAGTATCCTGCCAGTTTTATGTTAATGGCAAGTATGAACCCATGCCCGTGTGGCTATTACAACCATCCCGAAAAAGACTGCGTGTGTGCACCTGGTGTAGTACAAAAATATTTAAATAAAATTTCAGGACCCTTATTGGATAGGATTGATTTGCATGTAGAGGTAACACCTGTTCCTTTTAGCGAGTTGAGTAAATCTCAAAGCGCCGAAACAAGTAAAGACATTAGAGAGCGAGTGATTAAAGCACGTCTACTACAAACGGAACGCTATAAAACTTCCGATGGCATTTATTGTAATGCTCAAATGCGCACCAAGGATTTAAGAACTTATTGTCATTTAGATGAAGCTAGTAATACTTTATTAAAAACAGCCATGGAACGATTGGGGTTATCGGCTCGTGCCTATGACCGTATTTTAAAGGTGGCTCGGACTATTGCTGATTTAGAGGCTTCTAAAAACATCCAAACCAATCATATTGCAGAGGCTATTCAATATCGTAGTTTGGATAGAGAAGGTTGGGCGGGATAATTTTAACTACTCTTTTATCAGCTTTAGATAGTTTGGAGGTGAATTGTCGATTGAAATTTCTAAATTATAAAATCCAGATGCGCTATCAAGTTCAAAACCAAACGCCGTAGTATTAGTAAAAGTTTTGCTCACAATTATTTTACCAAAAACATCATAAACAATAACATGTATGTTTTTGTAACTTATCCCTAAGTCAATATTTACAATTCCCTCAGTTGGATTAGGAGAAACTTTGATGTTTTTGAAATCATGTTTTTGAATAAGGCCAACAGTACTTATATTATAGCAAAGCGAGGTGTCGGTGCACCCATTTTTTTTAATTTCAACAGCAAAATTGCCATTTGTGGTTACTGTAAATGTGGGATTGTTATATCCTACTAGAGTTGAATAATTGTTATTGCAGTCAAGCCACTGATAAAGAGCGCCAGTTTCATTTGCCGTTAAAGTAAGTTGATTCACAGTTACGGATGTATCAACAGAATTAACAGTTAAATTAACTGTAATAATGCTATCACATCCTATCATTGAGGCATAGTGACTGCTATAAATCCCCGACGTTTTTTTGTATGAATTGCCAATCATTATGGAATCCCCATAACATATATTTGCGGAAAGATTGTTTTGAAAATAGCATTTCTCAAAAACATAAGCCTTTCCGGCATCCTGTAGAGGATTTAGACCATTTTCATCATAACTATTTGCTAAGTCTCCTACAACTATCGTTCTTTCTGAAATATCAGTCACAAGATTAGGACCACCACTTGCTAGCCCAGATTTTTTTTGAGTAAAAACGAAGTTGTTATTTGATGTTTTATCAAACATATAAATACTTCCGGAAATTGGTGCGATAATGCCATTGTCATCTTTTGTATTGTAGGGAGATGAAATAACACAAGTTGTATTATCAATACTTACCGATGCGCCAAATTGTGCGCCATTCATTCGGTCAAAGGCAACAAGTTTTTGAATTTGATCAAATGTACCGTTTCCATTTCGTTTAAAAATGTAGGCAGATCCAGCTCCCGAAATTGTATTTGTTCCCAGCTCATCCTCATCTTCAGCAAAAGAACCTACAACTGCATAACCAGATTTATCAATAGCAACCGCTACACCGAAGTTATCATTAGCAGATCTGTCATAAGCACTTAGTTTATCTTTTTGCACCCAGTTAGTTCCAATTAGTTGATAAACGTAGGCAGCGCCTGCATTCGTCATGGCGAAGGCCCCAACACTATCGGTTGACTGAGTTGACACGCCTACAATAGCTAAACTGTCGTCCATATCGATAGAGGTCGTCAGCAAATTAGAAAGGATTTGTGTTTGCGACCACACATTACTTACGTTTTTGAAAACAAAAACATTCCCTACAGTATTTGCTACCAAAGCATACCCCGATTTTGATATGGAAACAGAAAAACCGAAATTGTAAGCATTTCCTTGAATTGAAGGCGTAATTTTTTGCATCAAAGTCCAAACTCCCGATAAGTTTCGCTTATAAATATATGCCGAACCGCCAAACATTGCTCCTGAAGGCCCACCGCTTGCATCGAAACTATCCCATGGGGCACCAACAATCGCCAAATTGCTGTCAATTGCCACAGAATGCCCAAATTGTTTAGAAGTGTCTAAATCAAAAGGAGTAATGTTTTGTGTTTGATTCCAATTACTGCCTTGTTTTTCAAGAAAATAAACAGAACCACCTGCATCATAATGGGTATCCCCAGCAAAAGGCATCCCATCATCTCCCATCGACCCTACTATAGCATACTTTCCAGATACACTAACAGAATATCCATACCAATCATATTCTTCACGGCTCACGCCAACGGTTTCTTTAACTTTTTGCCATGGCTGACAAAAAGCCCCAAGACTTAGCAGTAAGGAAACGAACAAGATAAAATGCTTACTGAAATGGAAATATTTGGCAATTAGTATTTTCATTGTTTTATAATTTAAGAACTAATTTAATAAAATTTGGCTTTAGAACTAAAGATTGCATAAATAATCCGTTAAAAGAATGGTTTAATTTTAATGAAATAGTTCTTTTAGTAATTATTGATTTTTATCAGAAACGTTAAACAAAATTGATTTACCTTTGTTATTCAGTAAAACTTAAAGATGCCAACTCAGTACGCGATAAAAGATTTAGAAAGACTTTCGGGCATTAAAGCCCATACTTTACGCATTTGGGAGCAGCGTTATGGCATTTTAAAGCCAGAACGTACTGACACCAATATCAGGTATTATACTTCCGACGATTTACGCCGTATTTTAAATATTTCGTTATTAAACAGCAACGGCTTTAAGATTTCTAAAATTGCCAAATTACCAGATGAGGAAATTATTAAGCAAGCACAGTCAATCTTAAATAATTTTAATAAAGAGAGCGATCAGATTGATAATTTGGTGTTATGTATGATGGAAATGAACGAAGCTAAATTCGAGAAAATCATTTCAAATTGCATTATTCACTTTGGTTTTGAAAGTACTATTGAGAAAGTGGTGTTTCCTTTTATGCGCCAAATAGGAAATATGTGGCAAGTAGGCATGGTTAATCCAGCTCAAGAACATTTTATTACTCATTTAGTCCGTCAAAAAGTTATTGTTGGAATTGATGGATTATTTCCTGAACCATTGGCTAACCCAAAAACCTTTTTGTTATATCTTCCTTCAAACGAAATGCACGAATTAGGGCTTTTGTATTGTAATTTTTTGGTGAAGGCAAAAGGTCATAGATGCTTATATTTAGGACAATCCGTTCCGTTTAACGATTTATTGACGGTAACAGATGTTGTTCCGGCGGATGTGATTGTAACCGTATTTACAAATCGTATGGAGGGCATTTCGGTTCAGGAGTACCTTAATAATTTGTCAAACTCTTTCCCAAATAGTCAAATTATGGTGTCGGGACGTGCATTTTTTGAACCAAATGATCCTATTGAGCTTCCAAAAAATGTTATTTTGTTCGAATCTCACGAACAATTTAAAAATGTGCTGCATAGTGTTAACTTTGCATTTAATGCATACAAACCTAATTAAACTATTTATTGTTTCAGTTTTGTTTTTTTCTTCATGTAAACCTACATCCGAAGAGGACGAAGTTGTTCCAGAAACTGTGCTTAGCGAAGACCAGTTAGTAAAAGTATTAACCGACGCTTATTTAGCAGAAGGTGCCTCTGGCATTAATGTGAAAAATGTTCCTGGCGAAAAATTTGATTCAGCTTACGTGTTTAATCCTATAAGCGATAACCGTATTGATAAAGCAGTGTTTGATTCGTCGATGGCTTATTACACAAGGCATCCAAAGAAACTAAAACTAATCTATGATAAAATTTTAGATAGATTAAGTGTGATTCAAGCTAAAGGAAAAATAGAATAAATAGTATTTTCATGTCGATGATTGATAACATAAAACAATTAGCGCATCAGTATTTTGATGAAGTGATTTCTTTTAGAAGACATATACATCAACATCCTGAATTATCTTTTGAAGAACATGAAACTTCAAATTATGTGTGTTCTATTTTAGACAAATACGATATTGCATATACTAAAGGCATTGTCAAAACAGGCATCGTTGCGATTATCGAAGGAAAAAATCCAACAAAAAAAACCATATTACTACGTGCCGACTTAGACGCTTTACCAATTGAAGAGAAAAATAATGTTGAGTATAAATCTCAAAACGTAGGTATCATGCATGCTTGCGGACATGATGTGCACACAGCGTCTGTGTTAGGAACGGCCATTATTTTAAATCAATTAAAAAACGAATTTGAAGGAACAGTCAAGATTATGTTTCAACCGGGCGAAGAAGTATTGCCTGGGGGTTCATCTTTAATGATTAAAGAAGGGGTATTGCAAAATCCGAAAGTGGATGTAGCTATGGCACAACATGTGTTTCCAAGTATGGAAGTTGGTAAAGTTGGTTTTAGAGAAGGCATGTACATGGCCAGTACGGATGAGTTGCATATTACTATTATAGGCAAGGGTGGACATGCAGCTATGGCTGGAGATTACAATAATCCTTTAGTAGTGGCAGCGCATATTATTACCGAAATAGAAAAACAATTTCCTTTTATAATTGATGCAGAAGGTGTGGCAAGAAACACACAAAATAATATTCCAACGGTGATTGCTTTTGGAAAAATTGAAGGCAAAGGCGCTACGAACGTTATTCCCGAATCTGTTTATATAGCTGGGACTTTTCGCACCATGGATGAAGTGTGGAGAAAGGAAGTGAAATTAAAAATCACGGAAATAATAAATACTGTGGCAACTAAATACAACACTAAAGCAGACATTAATATTATGGATGGCTATCCATTTTTAACCAATGATGCTGAGGTAACCAAACATTGTAAACAAGCTGCGATAGATTATTTAGGAAAAGAAAATGTAGAGGATTTACCCTTGAGAATGACTGCCGAAGATTTTGCGTACATCACACAACAAGTGCCAAGCTGCTTTTTTCGTTTAGGAACTGGCAATAAAGCAAAAGGAATTACTTCAGGGGTTCACACTTCTACTTTTGATATTGATGAAAAAGCACTAGAAATTTCAACTGGCTTAATGGCTTGGATGGTGCTTAAAGAAAAAACTAGTAACTTGGCATAAACCTTAAATAAATTACATGAAACATCTTATAACTCTAATCTTAATAGTATTCCCGTTTTTAATATTTTCTCAAAAAAATCCCGAGAAAATTTATGAAGTACATCAAGAAAAGGTAAGTGGACTAAAATCATACACGGAAATTATTCCTGATTTTCCTATTAATGCGAAATGGATATCAATGACAGTTTCTGGTAATGAAGGTGGACATCCAATGTCATCATCTATGACTGGAAAAGACTTTAGTATGTTTAAAAGAGTTCTAGAAAAGTCAAAATTAAATGATGTTATTTATATAGATATGAAATACAGAGCGCAAGATGATAAGGTATTCTCTCAAAGCTATAAAATCAAAATAGTGAAATAGAAAAGAACAAATGAGGTGTTACCTATTTTACATACAATTCTTTTTGCTTGTATCCATTGGTTTTTCTCAAACTGCAGCTAATAAAGTTTACACAGTTAAAAAGGATAAAGTAGCTGGCATAAAGTCACTTAATCAAATCATTCCTGACTTTCCTAAAAATATTACTTGGTTTTCTATGGAAGTAATGGTGAATGTTGGAGGGAAGCATGGCTCTAAATTTTTCAAAGGAACGGATCCTAATACAATTAACTTCTCTTTTTTAAGTCAAGCAAAAGTAAATTCATTTATTTTTATATCATTGAAATGCAAAATTGCAAGTGGCGAGATTCTTTATCGGAAGTATAGAGTTAAAGTTGTTGAGTAAAGAAATCAATATAATTTAAAAGGCATAACCAGCCCTTATTCCTGAACAAATAAACAGAGATTGTTTGCCATACCCTAAATTAAATAAATTCGTATTTAATTTATCTCCATGGATGATTGGGTTAAAATTGAAAAAGTAACAATCAGTAGACAAACCTAAAGCCCAACGACTAGAAATTTTATAATCTAATCCTATTTGTAAACTCGTACTAATTACAAAATCATTAATATAAGGCTGAGAGGATTTAGAGTAGCTATAAGTTTCGGAGTTGATAGATTTATATTCTGAAGTTTCAGTATTTTGAAAAAACAAATCTGCATTAATGTTGATGGCTGTATAAATAATAATTTTTTCTATATTAAAATTAAATTTTGGACCAAACATAACTGAAGCGGATTTCGAAGATATTTGACTTCTTTCTATGCCATTAAAACTCGAAAAACAACCATAAGCCCATCCTTCTGTTTCTCTCTTTTTATTAAACTCTTTATAGCCAAGACTCAAAGGAACAGTAATACTAAACTTCTTTTCTGTTTTAGGAAGTATTTCAATACCACATTTTACAAAAAAACCTGAAGTGGTTTTATACGTATTTTTTAAATTTGCACTATATTGGTAATCTGCATTTCCAAAAACTCTTTCTTCTTTAACAAAGGGCTTAAAAGTAGAAATACCAGTTTCAACAAATACTTTTCTTGTATGTTGTGAAAAGCCAATAAACGGAATCATCAGAAAAAGTATAATCTGTTTCATTAACTAAAGATAGAACCTTTTTGTAAGAATGTCAACTATTTTAACCTTTTATACTTTTGATATAGGTATGAGCCACCAAGAGACGCACCAAAGAAAAGCAATAGCTTAGCTACTTCTGGGAATATTTCTTTGAAGCCAAAGTTCCGTAAAAATATTCCGTAAAAGGCTTCTAATCCCCAGTTAAGAGGAGAGATAACCGCAATTTTTTTCATCACCTCTGGCATCACAAAAGTTGGCACCCAGATACCACCAATAGCGGCTAGTATAATCACGAACACAGCACCAAATAAAGAAGCTTGGTCGTGAGAGGTAGCAATCGTTCCTACTAATAATCCAAAACCTGTAGCTGCTAATCCAGCCGCAAAAGCTACTAGAAACAGCACTGGTAAATTATTTCCAATATTTAATTCAGGTAAACCCAATAATGGTAAAATAAATACACCAACGCAAAGCATCAAAGCAAATTGAATTAAACTCACAATTACATAGGTTAACATTTTGCCTAAAATCACAATCATATAGGAGCCAGGCATCGTTAATAATCTAAAGGCGCTGCCATCATCTCGCTCTCTAATGATATTACCAGCTAAAGGAATACAGATAAAAAACATAGCAAATAAGGTCCATGCGGGCACATTATGTTGAACGGAGTTAGGAATAATAGAAGAGTTGTTATATGAAGCGTATTCTTCCGTTAAACTTACAATAGGAGTTAACTCCAATTTTGAAGGAGTTGCCAAAGGAAAACTCTCTTTCATTTTTTCATTTAAAGAGCTTACCATGCTTTGCATTTCTATTTGTGAAATAATTCGCTCAATAGAATTACTAATCGTGGTTTTAAATGATTTTTTAGTAATAGGGTCAAAGTATAATTGAACTTTTAATTTGCTAGTGTCTAAAGGCTCTGCAATAGCTGTTGTGTCACCACTAAAACTTCCTAATAATTTTCCAATTCGCGCCGAAGATTTTTCTCGTAATTTTTTACTCGTATTTTCTGGAATAATAATGCCAATAAAAAAATGTCCAGTCGCAATTTCTTTTTTTGTTTCTTCATCGCTCAATTGTTTTTTGGTGATCACAAAAAATTTAGATTTAATCAAAGATGTTTCTAAAACACTAGATAATGAATCGTGATCTCTATCAACAATCAGTAATGGAACTGAAGCTTCGTTTACCGAGCGAAAGGTGGTATCCTGAATTAATGTAATAATTAAAATTAAAACCGTGGGCATAATAAAAGTAATAGCCAATCCAGCTCTATCACGAGTTAAGACTTTATATTCTTTATATATGCTGTATAATAATTTCATTATTTATCTCTAAACTTTACACCAGTAATTTTTAAATAAACCTCTTCTATGCTTTTACAATTATTATCGGCTATTAATTGTTTGGTAGCACCTTGTGTTATTAATTTACCATCATCAATAATAGCAATATGACTACAAAAATCTTCTGCTTCTTCTAAATGGTGCGATGTATATAAAATCGTCATACCATTTTCTCTGTTCAATTTTTTTAAATGTTCAATAATGGCTTGTTTCGATTGAACATCTACACCAACTGTTGGCTCATCTAAAATCAATAGTTGAGGGTTATGTAATAAACCAGCAATTAAATTTACTCGGCGTTTCATACCACCTGAGTAGGAAACAATTTTTTGGTGCATGTTTTCTTCTAAACCAAGTATGCGTAAATTTTCTTTTACGTTTTCTTTTAAAGATGTACCGCTTAATCCATACATGTGCCCTAGGAACATTAAGTTTTCCCAAGCCGTTAATTTTGGATATAAGGCAATTTCTTGAGGTACAACACCAATCACTTGCTTACATTCTTTGCTGTGTGTTATGTGTGTTTTTCCGTTAATGTAAATTTCTCCACTACTTGTTGGAAACAAACCACATAACATGCTTATAAACGTTGTTTTGCCAGCACCGTTAGGCCCTAATAAACCAAATACATTTCCTTTATCTATTGAGAAGGTTAAATCATTAACCGCAGCTCTTGGTGCATCTTTGTATTTTTTAGATACATGTTGTATGTCTACCAAAATGCTCATTTATGCGTTTTCCTGTAAAAATATTTTCATTTCGCAAGTAGCCACTAACTCATTATTGCAATATGATTTTGCTTCAATAATAGAAACATTCATCACTTGCGTTTTAGTTGATACTTCCGTTAAAATTTCGTTACCTGATTTCGGTAAATAATGAATCACTAGGCTTTTGATATTTGCAATAAAGCCAACGCGTGGTTGGGTTTTATTAACTACTGCTTCGTAACCAGCCATGCTCGCAGCTGTTTGCGCCATATTTTCTACAATACCAGATTCAGTTAAAACACCGTTTTGTGTTAAGATATGTTCATCTACAATATCAAAGCCGGTAATCACAGAAGCTTCGTCGCATTTATAAATTCTACTAATCAACACCATTGGTGGACGTTGAGGAATGTAATTTAAAATGCTATCTGAATTAACGATAGGTGTATTAACAGTAATCATGTTTTTGTACGCTTATTTATGATAAACACTCAGGCCAAGCCTTTGTTTAATAGGCTACAAAAATACATTTATTAATGATTTAGGCAATAATAAAAACATGGTGACTTCGAGTCACGCCAAGACGCGATCAGTCACCATGTTTCAGGTTAAGCAAACCATTTTTGTTTCAGTAACAATTTAATGAAGGCTATAATTCCTACTATTAACAGAGCTATTGGCCATAATTTCACAAAAAACAACAAGATTTCAGCAAAAATGCCAGCGCCATCACTTACTGACTCTATAAATTTAGTTCCAAAACCTGGCTTGTACGGCTCAGATGGAAATGTGTAAGCGTAAGCTTCTGTTTTAGTGGTTTCTTTTTGATAGATTGCGATGGTAACTGTGCTATAAGAAACATCATAAGCTAATTCCATGGTGTTTAATCTTGAGTAGTCAGCAGATTCTTGTTTTACGGTTAATTCGTTTTCGGCAGCTACCATTTGCTCTAATTTTTTGCCTTTGTTGTCAATAGCTTTTTCTAGTCGTTTTTTATGATCCAAAAATCTAGTCTCTGATAATTTCGCAGATTGAAATTGCTTGGTAACATCATCGGCTTTTATTTTTCTGTAATCTAAAAAATCAATTAGGTTGGATATATCTGTTAAGGTTTTATCTAAGTCTTTATTTGGAATACGAATCACAATATCATTGTGTACGGTGTAATTAATAACATCCAACATACTGTCTTTAGTAGTTCTTACCGAGTTTTTGTAATTCACAGTGCTTTCTAAAACAGAAGAAGTAACATAACCGTTATGTTCTGATACAATACGTTCAATATCAAAAGTGGCTAATTTAACGTCTTTTACTTTGAATGATAAATCCGCCGTGCGCACAAAAGCTCTAGTGCTATCGGCTTGCATAGGTGATTTATTTATTTTTTGAATAGTGCTTGAAACAGAATCGGCAAAGACTTTAGATTTTTCTTCGCTGTCATACATGTTTTCTGCTGAGGGTCCGCAAGAAAATAAAATAAGCGTTGTACTTAAAATGATGCCTGATAATTTTAAGTAAGTTGATGTTGTATTTTTCATGGTTGTGGATTTTATTATTGATGCCACAATCATGATTATAGTAACCACAATAATTTGTTAAGTTTGGTTAAAACAAAAAAGCCGCTGCGAGTTTTCGTAACGGCTTTTTAAAATTATTGAAACAAATTATTTTTGTTCAAACTTCTTGTATTCAGCTGGGATAGCTAATTTAGAAGCATCAATAGATGATTTGTTGATTTTAGAAACTTCTAATTTGCTGATTAATGAACCATCTAAAGATTTTTCTTCAGATAATAAAGGCATAGATCCTTTAGGTAAATCTTTAATTTGGTTAAAGTAAATACTTTGTTTGTCTTTTCTGTTCCAAGCTTTTACTAATGGAGCAAAGAAATCATATTTACCAGAAACAATCCAGTAAGTAATTACTGTATTCTCATCTGTGTTTTTTACGATATACTCAGCACATTTTTGACCCTGAACCATTTTTGTATTTGCACCTTTTGAAGACACACAAGTTCCTTTAATGATTGGAGCTGTTTCGCTTTTGTGTTCTCCCCAAACTTTACGAACTGGATTAACAAATTTAATTTCGTTAGTTTCTGTATTAAATACGAAGCTACCTTCTACTTTACCAGATTTACGACCAATTTGATCTAATTTTACATCTTTGCCTTTTACATAATAAATGTTAGTAGTTGTATCTTTTGATGTTTCCATCTTAAACTCGATACTGCCTTCGAAAGATTGAGCAACCGCCATTACTGATAATGTAAGACTTGCTACTAATAATTTAATTTTATTCATTTAATTTGTGGTTTAAATTTTACACTAAAATAATATAATTTAGTTACAAATAAAAATTATGCCAAATAATACGCAAAAAGGAAACGAAGGGGAGGAAATTGCAGTTGAATTTCTGGTTAAAAACGGGTATCATATATTAGAAAAAAACTGGAGACATATACATCTTGAAATTGACATTATTGCCAGTATTAACAACACTTTAGTGATTGTGGAGGTAAAACTAAGAGCCAATGATTTTTTTGGAAAACCAGAAGAATTTGTCACTAAATCCAAGCAAAAAAAGCTCATCAAAGCAGCCGATTTTTATATTAAAGAAAATAACATTTTTTGGGAAACGAGGTTCGATGTCATCTCCATTATCCAAAACCCTCATGAATTAAAAATCGAACATATCGAAAGCGCTTTTTATCCTACTTTATAATCCAGCCTTGTGAGTAATGCTTACACCGCCTAAAGTAAGAGCATAAGACGATTCGCTTTTGCGCTCCTCTTCATTACCATTTACAGATTTAACACCAGCATGATTTAAGTTTTTTAGAGCTCGGCTTGCTGCTGCCCAAATACCAGTTTTCTTTTTTTCAGAGGTCGCCAC
>ERZ724527.347-NODE-347-length-23388-cov-4.709296_pt1 | contig 23388 bp, 6 predicted proteins | sample MGYA00376060_ERZ724527 | MGnify/ENA primary metagenome ERZ724527 (study PRJEB28724, sample SAMN07190886) | activated sludge metagenome | isolation source: activated sludge of sewage treatment plant in Hong Hong | place: USA: Christiansburg, Virginia | collected...
TCCACGTTCCTCCCAGCTGGGGCGAACCACCAAGTGAAAGGAACAGGTTGGTGGCACCGCTGGTGGAGCACAGCGTGAGCGTTCCATTGGTGCCCGCATTGGCCGCCGGGTTCACCACCACCGTGACCGATGCTGTCGCCGCTGCGCAGGGTACCTGACCGGGCACGGAATACACATACGTGCCGGGAGTGCTCGTTCCCGGTGTGAACACGCCGGTGCTTGAACCTCCACCCGGGGCCGTCCAGGTTCCATTGAGCTGAGGACTTCCGCCGAGCTGGTCGATCAAGGCGAAGGCGGATTCGTTGGAACAAGCGAGACGCGTGCTACTGATGCCAGCGTTCGGTGTTGGGTTCACTGCCACAGTGACCGTCGCTTGGTCATTCGCGCAAGGAGGCACACCCACCACCGTATAGGTGTATGCTCCGGGAGGTGTCGTTCCTGGAATGAAAATGCCGCTGAACGGTTGCCCTCCCGAAGTGGTCCATGTGCCTGTTGGGGTCGGAGCACCCGTGAGGAACGTGAACAGGTTCACCGCAGCCCCCCCCGCGCACAAGGTCACACTGGCCGAGTTGCCGGCATCCGCTTGGGGGACTTCGAAGACCGTGACCGTAGAGATATCATTCACGCAAGGTGCTTGACCGACCACGGTATAGGTGTACACGCCGGGCGTGCTCACACCGGGCGTGTACAATCCGCTCGGGAAGGGTTGATTGGAAGGATTCTTCCAGGTTCCGCTCGGGTTCGGGCCGCCGGTGAGCACACTGAAGAGCAGGAACGGCGAACCGTTGCTGCAGACCGTCGAGGACACATCGTTGCCCGCAAAGGCAGCAGGATTCACGGTGATGGTGAGCGTGGAGGTGGCCGGTCCGCAAGGGGCCGTGCCGGCCACAGAGTAGATGTAGACACCAGCAGGATCCAGACCTGGAACGAAGGTGTTGCCATGCGGTTGACCCAAGGGATCGGTCCACGTGCCTACAGGCGAGGGGTTGCAACCCAGGGCTGTTGTCATGGAGAAGGATGCATCGGTACTGCACCGGGTGATCTGTGCAGGGCAACCGGCATTCGCTGCCGGCACTTCACTCACAGTCACGGTGGCCGTGGCGTTCGCGCAGGGCGGCGTGCCGGAGACCGTGTACGTATAGACGCCGGGGCTGTCCAACACCGGATTGTAGATCCCCGAAACTGGATTGCCGTTACGCGTCCATGATCCGCCCGTTACCGGAGAGCCGAGAAGGAAAGGGAAAAGGCTGGCCGCTGAACCAGTGCTGCAGAAGACGGCCGTACCGTTCGATCCAGCGTCGGGCGCATCGACGACGTTCACCGTCACATTGGCCTGGTCGGTCGCACAGGCAAGGGTGCCCGTTAGTGTGTACTGGAAGTTGAAGCTTCCTGCACCTTGGATCGATGCGTTGAAGAACTGTCCGCTCAAGGCCCCGGTCGCGCTCAGGTCGGCCCAGGTGCCGCCGGGTTGCGGGCTTCCTCCCAATCCGCTGAACAGGTTCACCTGGGTGTTCGAACTGCACACCGTCAACGTTCCGTTCGTGCCTGCGTCAAGGTCCGGTACGATCGTCACCGTCACCTCCGCATGATCGGAATTGCACTGGCCGGAGCCCGGCACTGTGTAGGAGAAATCGTAACTGCCTGGAGGAAGACCGAGCGGGCTGAAGAACTGGCCGCTCATCTGACCAGTGTTATCGAGATCGTTCCATGTCCCTCCCGCGTCAGGCCCCCCACCCAGCACCGCGAACAGGTCCACGGACACCTGGTCCGAACACACGGTCACGTTCCCATCGTTCCCGGCAAAGGGAGCTTGGTTGATGGTCACTGTGACGGTGGACGCAGCGTTCGTACAAGGAGCCGTACCAGTGACCGTGTAGGTGTAGACTCCGGCCGCACTTGTTCCGGGTATGCACACGCCGCTCACCGCTCCACCGCCGGGTGCTGTCCATGTTCCACCATTGTCCGGGTTCCCGCCCAGCTCGTCGAACAGGTCGAAAGGCGACGCATCCGAACATACCGAGATGGTGCCGTTGCTTCCGGCCACGGGTTGCCGCTCTTCGTTCACCACCACGAAGGCCGTGGCGTTCGCGCAGGGGGAAAGGCCGGTGACCGTGTAGGTGTAAGCTCCTTCAGGATGTTGTGGATCGGATGGGTCGTAGGTCCCTCCGAACGGCTGGCTGTTGGGATTCGTCCAAGTCCCACCGCTGTTCGGGCTACCGCCGAGCAATGTGAACAAGTTCACGGAAGAAGCGCTGCTGCAAATGTTGAGCGAGCCATTGGTACCCGCCCAAGGAGCGGTGTTCACCACCACCGTCACAAAGGCGGTATCGTTCTCACAAGGCGCTGTTCCCGGCACCACGTAGCGGTATTGCCCCGGTGCGCTGGTGCCTGGCGTGAAGATGGAGGGCACCGCTTGCAACGTGGGACCTAGCCAGCTGCCGTTCAGGTCCGGGCCACCGCCCAAGGCAGTGATCAGGTTGAAGGGCGCATTGGTGCTGCACACCGTGATCGTGCCATCGACACCTGCCTTCGGCGCTTGGTTCTCGACCACCTGCACCGTGGACGACAGCGCTGCACAAGGTGCCGTGGGCGTTACCGTGTAAGTATAGATCCCGACCGGATGAGCAGGGTTCGCTGGATCATAAGTGCCGGCGAAAGACCCACCGCCTGGCTTCGTCCAACTGCCGCCCGTGTTCGGAGATCCTCCCAGCGAGCCGAACAAGACCACCGGTGCATCGTCACTGCAGACGGTGAGCGAGCCGTTGGTACCGACGTTCGCGGCCTGGCTCACCGTGATCGTGGCAGTGGCCACATCGTTCACACATGGAGCGATACCTGTGACCGTGTAAGTGTAGACGCCCGCCGCGGATGTTCCCGGAACGAAGGTGCCGTTGAAGGACTGAGCCAAGGGATCCGTCCAACCACCGGAAGCATCAGGGGTTCCCCCGAGCACTGTTAGCAGGTTGAAGGCCGCATCCGAGGAACACACCGTACGCGTGCCGTTCGTTCCCGCTTGCGGAGCGGTGATGATCGTGACGTTGACAGTTGCGGTCGCGTTCGCACAAGGTGCAGTGCCGGTCACCGTATAGGTGTAGATGCCGGGCTGATCCACACCGGGGTCGAAGGTCACGCTATGTGCCCCGCCAAGGGGTCCGGTCCAGCTGCCGCCTGCATTGGGTGAGCCTCCGAGTTGGGTGAAGAGGGAAAAGTTCGCCGCATCGGAGCAACGCACCACGTTCGCACTGGTGCCCGCGTTCGGAGCGGTGCTGACCGTGACCGTGACGGTGGCTGTGACGTTCGCGCAAGGGGCCTGGCCAACGACCGTATATGTGTATATGCCAGCCACATCGGTACCAGGCTGGAAGATCCCGGAATGCGGCGCCCCGCCCGGCTTCGTCCAGGTCCCTGTAATGTCAGGCGCGCCACCGAGCTGATCGATCAAGTCGAAGTCCGCATCCGTGCTGCACACTGTGATCGTGCCGTTCGTTCCGGCCACGGGTGCCTGACGAACGGTGACCGTCAACGTGGCCGTCGCGTTCGCACAGGGCGCCGTCCCCAACACGGTATAGGTATACGCTCCGGAAACATCCGTTGCCGGATTGAACTGAAGGCCGTGCGCAGCTCCACCTGGGCCCGTCCACGACCCACCCGCCTGCGGTGATCCGAGCAACTGTCCGATCATCGCGAACGGGGCATCACTGCTACAGACCGTGATGGCACGGCTCAGTCCGGCATTGGGCGCGGCCACCTGCGTGACCTGCACCGTGGCGGACGCCGAAGTGCAAGGAGGAACACCTGCCACCGTGTAAGTGTAGGTGCCTTGCGGCGATGTGCCGGGCGTGAAGGTGTTGCTCACCACCCCACCGCCCGGACCGGTCCAGGAGCCGCCCACGTTCGGACTTCCACCAAGGACAGTGAACAGGTCGATGGCCGCGGCGTTGCTGCAGACATTCAGCGTTCCGTTCGAACCGGCGTTCGGCGCAACGCTCACGCTGACGGTGACCACGGCCGCTGCTGATGCGCAGGATCCAGTACCCGCGACCGTGTATGTGTATGCGCCAGGGGTGCTGGTGCCTGGGGTAAAGGTGCCTGTGGAAGCCCCACCACCCGGAGCCGTCCACGTACCACCCGGATCGGGCGTTCCTCCGAGGCTGTTGAACAACTGCACCGCTGCGGAATTGCTGCACAGGGCGATCGAACCGTTGGTACCGGCATCCGGACCCGTTAGGATCGAGGCTTCCCAGCCGTCAGCGGTCAACGAAGCGTCGGATACCCACCGGAACGTGAGGCAGCGGGATGCCCCGGTCGCCGTGAACGTTTGGTTCAACAGCGAATTGCTGCCGTTGCCCGTGGCCAACAAGGGCGAAGCGATGGTCGGACCATTGTAGATGAAAAGCTGGTCCGCGGTTCCGGGCTGCACGCTCCAGCTGGTGAACTTCACCGAGCTGAACGGATCGCTTCCACTTCCACCCGTGGGACACAAGGTCGCTGTCAGGTCCTCGTTGTTCCCGTAGGGTCCTTGGTCACCGCCGCTGTCAACGATCGTCCCCGCGCACACATCCCAGGTCGCGCCATTGGCGAAGGTCAAGGTCTGGGCCTTGGCTTCAGAGCCGATCAGAACGGCGAACAGCGCGGACACGAGGCCGCCCCGCATGGTCAGCAGGATTGGAAAGGGTCGGATCACGTGGAAGCTGCGCCCGGTAAGAGGCCGGGCAAGTTAGTACGATCCGTGCCATTGGCGCCAGTGCCAAGCTCTTCGATCGTCCGTTAGCTACCGTTCATCGACTGATCGATCCCATCGATCGACAACTAAAGGCCACTTTCACCCGCCTACCCGTTGATCAACGGCAGATCCTCTGGGGCGAACGGTTCACGGAGCCACCGTGCTCGGTGCTGCTGACGCCCCCAACGTACTTACCGGTGGCAACGACTTGCCGAAGGTGATCGCCAACATCACCTCATGCGTTCCGCTGTTGTAGTTGCGCAGATTCGTCGTGGTCATGTCGAAGGAGTAGCCGAACTGGAAGGTCTTCTTCATCCAATATCCGACCATGAGCGCCACGGCATCGTTCGTTCGGTAAGAGGCCCCAAGCCACACGGTGTCTTTGTAGCGGAGCGTTGCCGTCAGGTCCACCTTCGCTGGTACCGGGGACACATACTTCACCAGGAACGAGGGTTCGAGCTTCAGGTCCGCCCCCAGCGCCAAGCGGTAGCCGCCCATCGCATAGTAGTGGTTCTCCAAGCGGCTCAACGTGGCGTCGTTCTCGTTGAAGAAATAGATCTTGTTGTGAAGCAGTTGCGGCGCCGTAGCCCCCACCCACCAATTGTCATGGTAAACAAGGAATCCGAAAGTCGCATCGGGCACCACCTGACCACGCAGCTGATCATCCATCACCGGGTCTCCCCCATCATGGAACGTGATCTTGCTGCCATCGATCAGGAACTGCTGTAGTCCGAAGGCTACGGACATCGATAGCTTGACGCGTTGGGTCAGCGCCAGATGGTACGCGTAGGACAACTGTGCGCCGGTGCGACGCGTAGGCCCCACATTGTCCGTGTACATGAAGCCACCAAGGCCCATGTTCCTGCCAACCGGGGAAGTGGCGCTGAGCATGAAGGTCCGTGGGGCATCCTGAATGCCCACCCACTGGTTGCGGTGCGCGCTGCGCAGCTCGAACCAAGGACGGCTGCCCGCCACCGCAGGGTTGTACAGGTAGTCCTGGCTCACGTACTGCGTGAGCTGAGGAAGCTGCTGTGCGCACAGCTTGATCCCGGCCAGCATGGTGACCAGAATGATCGTAAGGGTTCGCATCGTCCTCATGGGTTAGCGGATCACGGTGAGCGGACCAGTGTATGCCTCCGGGAATTTCGGATCGTTGAGCTTGATCACGTAGTAGTAAGTACCCACAGGGACCAAGCCACCACTGTAGCGGCCGTCCCACGGCACCTTGTAGCCCACACTGCTGAAGAGCAGTTCGCCCCAGCGATTGTAGATCTCCACCTCGCACTCGGGGAACATGTCGATCAGATCGATCTGCCAGCCGTCATTCCAGCCATCCCCGTTGGGCGTGAAGCCGCTCGGGATGGTGATCTCCGGCACCACGGTCACAAGCACCGAGTCCGTATCGATACAGCCGTTGGGCGCTGTTACGGTCAAGGGGTACCACGCGGTCTCTTCAGGCGCTGTGGTCGGGTTGGAAACCGTCGGTGCGTTCAACAGGCTGTCCGGCGCCCAGATGAAGGAACTGCCCGCAGGACCGCTCGGCGACCCACCCAACGTGACCTCACCGGAACCGATGATCGTCAGGTCAGGACCGGCGTCCGCAAGCGGCAAGGCCAGCACGTTCACCGTCACCGAATCCACGTCGCTGCACGGGCCGTCGCTCACCGTTAGGATGAACGTGTACGAGCCACCAGGCAAGGTGCCGATCGGAAGCACGGCTGTGTTACCGACGACCACACCCAGCGTATTCGTCCATTGATAGCTCGTGCCGCCCTGGCTCGCACTGCCATCCAGGACAAAGGCGATCTGTTCGCATTGTGAGAGGTCCGGACCAGCATCGGCCAACACCGTCACCAGCGCATTCACCGTGATCGGCAAGGTGGTCTGGCAGCCATTGGCATCCGTGACCGTCACCGTGTATAAGCCTGGCAGCAGCGCGCTGATGTCCTCCTGTGCACTGGTGAAACCAGGGCCCGTCCAACTGATGGTATAGCCCTGTGTGCCACCCGTGATGGTGATGTCGATGGCTCCGTCGTTGGCCGTGGCACAGCTCGCCTCCACAACTTGGTCCACCGTGATCACCAAGGTATCCGGCTCGGTGATGGTGAAGGTGATCGTGGTGTCGCAACCCACGTTGTCCGCGATGGTCACGCTCCAGGGTCCCGGACAGAGCCCCGTGGCGCTCGAAGTGCCTTGTCCGTTCGGAGGCACCGGCGACCAATCGTAGACGTAACCACCAAGGCCTCCGGTCGGCGCCAACTGAATGGAACCGTTGCAAGCGCCGTTGCACTGCACATTCTGCACCGTGGCGTTCGGCAGGATCGGTGTGAACGGCAGGATCGTGAAGTTGAGCGTGGTGTCACAACCCAGTGTATCCGTGATGGTCACGCTCCAGTTGCCCGGACAGAGCCCTGTCGCGTTGGTCGTGCCCTGCCCGCCGCCGGGTTGGGGTTGCCAAAGGATGGTGAACACACCCGCACCACCTGTGGGGTTCACTGTTGCCGTAGCGTCGCACGGTCCTTGGCAGGTCTCATTGCTGAACACGAGCGCAGCATCGATCGCAACACCTTGTGTTATGGTGAAGGGTGTGCTGAGCGTGCAGCCGTTCGAGTCGGTGACCACGAAGAGGTAATCACCAGCACAGAGTCCTCCGATCGCCGTGGTGTCCTGAGCCACCAGCACTCCGCCGGATGTGGTCCAACTAAGCGTGTACGGTTGAACGCCGCCGGACACCAAGGCCGTCGCCGTTCCCTCACAATCGCCATAGCAGAGGTTGCCCGTCTTGTTCACAGCGGCAAGAAGCACCGGTGGCTCAACAAGCGTGAAGGTGATAGAGGTGTCGCATCCGTTCACGTCCATGATGGAGAGCGTCCAGTCACCTGCGCACAGGCTGTCGATCGAGGCCGTGCCTTGACCGATGGGTGGTTGCGGGGACCAGGTGAGCGTAAAGGGTCCGGTGCCACCCTGCACAACCACATCCACTCCGCCATCGCAAGCGCCATTGCACGTGACCGGGGTGATCGTTGCCGAGACCGAGATGGGTTGTGGTTCCAGGATCAAGGCCGGCACCACGATGCTGCAACCGATCGAATCGGTGATGGTGACGGTCCACGCTCCAGCGCACAGACCCGAGGCCTGCGGCGTGCCCTGCCCGAGCGGCGGAACGGGATCCCATAGATACGTGTAGCTGCCAACGCCACCGGTCGGACCTACCGTGGCCGAGCCATCGCATGAACCGGCGCAGCGGGCAGGCGTGGTGCTGAGGTTCGCTACGATCGGAACGGGTTCCACCACCAGGGCCGTGTCGATGCTGATGCAGCCGTTGCCGTTGGTCACCTGCACGAAATAGGTTCCCGCGCACAGGCTGTCGAGCACGTTGCCAGGTTCGTTGAAGGCGTTGCTCTGCGCATCGAACCAGATAATGCTGCAGGTCGGGATCCCGCACGCGAACGCCACGCTCACTTCGCCATCGCATTCACCAGGGCAGGAGGTAAGACCATTCGTGGTGCTGAGCAGCTCACCGTCAACATCCGTCACAGGAACGCTCGTGCTGGCCGTGCAACCATTGGCATCCGTCACATCCACCGTATACAGTCCGGCACAGAGTCCCGTGGCCAGGCTGTCCGTGCTGAACACGCCACCGTTCTGGCTCCAGGAATAGATGTACGGGCCCGTGCCTCCTGTTGGTGTGACCGTGGCCGTTCCGATGCACTGACCGCAGGCGCTCTGCGTGCTGGCGGTGGAAAGGCCGAGCGGCTGTGGCTCAGAGATCTGGAAGGTGAGCGTGGTGTCGCAACCGTTCGCATCCGCTATGGTCACGGACCACGTTCCAGCGCAAAGGCTGTCGGCAACGTTCGTACCCTGACCGAGCGGTGGCGCAGGGCTCCACGTGTAGGTCAGTGTTCCGGATCCACCTTGAGCATTGAGCGTGATGCTTCCATCGCACGCACCATTGCAGCTCACATCGCTCTGATTCACCGCGGCCGTGATCTGTTGCGGACCGAGGATGAGCACCGAGACCGTGGTGTCACATCCGCTCTGATCTTCGATCAGGAGATCGTAAACTCCTGGGCAAAGACCAGCGGCCTGCGGCGTACCCTGACCGATGGGCGGAGCCGGTGACCATGTATAGATGTATGGCCCCACGCCACCGACCGGACCTGCCGTTGCTGTTCCATCGCAGGCACCAGCGCACGTTTCCGGGGTGGAACTGATGTTGGGAACGATCAATGTCGAAGGAACCACCGAGGCCGTGTCGATCGTCACACAGCCATCGCCATTGGTCACCTGCACGTAGTAGTCGCCGACGCAGAGGTTGCTCACATCGAAGACGTTCGTGCCGATCACCGTACCCAGACCATCCGTCCATTGGATCGTGCATGGACCGTTGCTGCACGTGAAGACGACACCGACCTGGGCATCGCATGATCCCGCGCACAGCGTCTGGCCATCCACCATCGTCAACACTTCACCGTCGGCATCGGATACAGCGACCGTTGCCTGTGTTGAGCAGCCGTTCGCGTCGACCACGGAGGCCGTGTAGAACCCGGCGCAGAGACCAGTGACCTGCGCACCGGAGCCGACCGTTGTTCCACCCGCGTCGGTCCAGGTGATCGTTGTGGAACCGGTACCGCCCGATACCGATGCAGTTGCTGTGCCGTTGCAGACCTGGCATTGGCTCGGTGTGGCCGATACGGAGAGTCCGAGTGGTTGTGGATCGGCGATGATGAAGGTGAGCGTGGTGTCACAACCGGCACCATCGGCCACAACCACGTTCCAGGTGCCTGCGCAGAGGTCCGTGGCTTGTGCGTTGCCTTGACCGTTCGGAGGTACCGGCGACCAGGTGTAGGTGTACGCACCCGAACCACCGGTCGTAGCGAGCGTGATGTCCGCATCACATTGCCCGGCGCACGAGATGCCTTGCAGCACCGCGTTCGGCTGCAACGCTGTCGGCGATGTGATGAGCACCGTGAAGGTCGTGTCGCAACCTCCGCCATCGGCGATCAGCACGGAGTAGACCCCAGGGCAAAGTCCTGTTACGAAAGGCGTTCCCTGACCAGCACCTGGCGCCGGTGACCAGGTGATCACATAGGGAGTCTGCCCACCGCTCAGTCCGATCGCAGCGGTTCCATCGCACAACCCATTGCAGCTCACCGGTGAACTGCTGATGGCCGCGGTCAGGGGCGTTGGCGTCGTGACGATGGCCGTATCGATGCTCAAGCAGCCATCACCGTTCGTGACCTGCACGAGGTAGATGCCATCACACAAGCCACTCAGCGTATCGGTGATGTTCGGCAGCGTGTTGCCCAAACCATCGCTCCACAGAACGGAACACGTTGGGGCGGAGCATGCGAAGCTCACGGACACCTCACCATCGCAGGTGTTCGGGCACGAGGTGATGCCATCGTTCATCGTCAACACCTCGCCATTGCTGTCCGCGACCGGAACAGCGAACGTGAGGCTGCAGCCCAGGGAATCTTGCACCGTGACCGAGTAGATGCCCGCGCAGAGGTTCTGTACCAAGGGATCGGTGGTGACCAGGTTCAGCGGTGGGCCCCAGGTGTAGGTGTAGGTGCCCGAACCGCCTGCGGTCGTCATCAGGATCGAGCCGATGCAGACCTGGCACTGGCTCTGCACCACGGTCGGTGTGCTGGTGAGCGGTGCCGGTTCGGTGATGGTGTACGAAACGGTGGTGTCACAGCCGTTCGCATCGGCGATCGTCACGTTCCAGACGCCGGGGCAAAGGCCTGTGGCCGTATTCGTTCCTTGGCCGTTCGGCGGAACAGGTGCCCAGGTGTAAACGTAGTTCGGTGTTCCACCCTGCGTGTTCAACACGATGGAACCATCGCACGCTCCAGCGCATCCCACGTTCTGCACGGTGGCCGATGGATCAAGCGGAGCCGGACCCGTGATCAATACGGTGATGGTCGTGTCGCAGGCTGATGCATCGAAAATGGTGACGCTCCAGACACCTGCGCATAATCCACTTACGGACGGTGTGCCTTGTCCGACCGGAGGAACAGGGTCCCAGGTATACGCGTACGGTTGCTCACCACCGGTGGGCCCGACGGTCGCAGTACCATCACAAGCGTTGCTGCACGAAACGGGTGTGCTGCTCAGGTTCGGTGTGATCGGCGTGAACGGATCCACTTGGAACGTGGTGGTGGTATCGCAACCGTTCGCATCGGTGATCGTCACTGTGTACTGGCCGACGCAGAGGCCCGTGGCGATGTTCGTTCCCTGACCGCCACCTGGCGGCGGATCCCACAGCACGGCATAGCCCGACGTTCCACCGAAGGGGAACACCGCAGCCTGACCGGTGCATGCACCGTTGCAATCCTCCGGCTCCACCACAAGGTTCGGCTCTAGGGGCGAAGGCTTGAAGATCACGAAGCCGATGGTCGTGTCACAACCAGCCACGTCCGTGATGGTGACCTCCCAGAAACCAAGGCACAGTCCGCTCACTGAGGGCGTGCCTTGGCCTACCGGTGGGTTCGGTGTCCACGCATAGGTGAAACCTCCCGCTCCGCCCGTCGGGTTCACCGTGGCCGCACCGTTGCATTCGTTCCAGCAGTCCGCATCGGTATAGGTCAGGTCCGGAATGATCGGCTGCTCTGACAGTACCGTGAAAGCGAAGACGGTATCGCAGCCGGAAGCATCACCGATGGTGCAGGTCCAATTCCCCGCGCAGAGACCGGTGACGTTGGGCGTGCCTTGACCGGCACCCGGTTGTGGTGACCAGAGGAAGGTGAAACTCCCGAGCCCTCCAGTAGGCGCTACGCTGGCCGTGCCTGTGCATGGGCCGTTGCAGTTCTCGTTCGTGAAGGTGCCGTTCGGAACGATCGCAGGAGGTGAGGGTACAGTGACGATGAAGACCGTATCGCAACCGGCTTGGTCACCGATGTTCACCGTGTAGTCGCCAGCGCAGAGACCGCCCACGCTCGGGGTGCCTTGACCCGTGCCCGGGGAAGGCGACCAGTTATAGGTATAGGACGGAACACCGCCCTGCGTGTTCAACACCACGGAGCCATCACACACATCCGCGCACGAGGCGGCCACAATGGAAGGCACGGACGTGATGCCCGAAGGCGTGACCACGGTGAATTGGATCGTTGTGTCGCAACCCGCCGCATCCGCGATGGTCACGGTGTACACGCCGGGGCAGAGACCCGTGGCCGTACCAGTGCCTTGACCACCTCCGGGAGGCGGGGCCCAGGTGATCACATAGCCCGGAGTGCCGCCGGTCGGTTGCACGTTGGCTTCTCCGTCGCAGGCACCACCGCAGCTGGCATTCTCAACGGTCAAGCCCGCATTGATCGGTGCAGGTGCGGTGATGGTGAACGCGATCGTGGTGTCGCAGCCCAGTGCATCGGCAATGGTGAGGGTGTAGTTGCCCGCGCAAAGACCGGTCGCGTTCGGCGTGCCTTGTCCGCCGCCGGGGGCTGGCGCCCAGACATAGGTGTAGGTCGGTGTACCACCTGAAACGGATGCGGTCGCGCTGCCATCACAACTGTTCCAACAGAGCGCTGCGGTCGTCGTCAGGCTGGCATCGATCGGCGGCGGTTGGTCGATGGTGAAGCTGAGCGTGGTGTCGCAACCGCCGCTGGTGATCGTCACTTGAATGTTCCCCGCGCAAAGGCCCAGCGCTTGTGCCGTGCCTTGTCCGTTGGAAGGGACCGGTGCCCACAGATAGGTATAGGTGCCGTTGCCACCCGTAGGCGCCAGCACAACGGTGCCGTTGCAGGTTCCCGGACACACCGCATCCGTGACCACCGCGTTCGGCGCGATCGGCGTTGGAGCCGTGATGGTGAAAGCGATCGTTGTGTCGCAGTTCACCGCATCGGTAGCGGTGAGCGTGTATGCACCAGGGCAAAGGCCGGTGACGTTCGCCGTGCCTTGACCCGCACCAGGAGCAGGTGACCATAGATAGGTATAGCCCGCTGTGCCACCGGTCACGATCACACCGGCCGTTCCATCGCACACATCAGGGCAGCTCGCAGGAGTCACCTGAAGCGACAACTGCAAAGGCACGGGCGCGGTGATGGTGAAGGGCACCGTGAGCGTGCAACCACGCGAGTCCGTCACCAGCACACTGTAGGCACCAGCGCAAAGGCCGGTCGCATCAGGCGTGCCCTGTCCACCACCCGGAGCGGGCGACCAGGCATAAGTGTAGTTCGGCGTACCGCCAGCGATCACCACGGAGGCCGTTCCATCACAGTTGTTGCCGCAGGTCACATTGGTGCTTGTGGAGGTCTGCGTAAGAGGTGGTGGCTCCAGAATGAGGAACTGCACCGTCGTATCGCAGCCGTTGGCGTCGGTGATCGTGGCGGTCCATGGGCCGGCGCACAGTCCGCTGGCCGTTGGTGTGCCTTGGCCGGCAGGAGGTACGGGGCTCCAGAGGTAGGTGTATGGGCCAACGCCACCGGTCGGCGCACAGGTCGCTGTTCCATCACAAGCACCGGCGCAGGTCACGTCGGTCTGGCTCTCGTTCGGCAGGATCGGCGGTGGCGCGTTGATCGTGAACGCAACGGTGGTGTCGCAACCCGAAACGTCGGTGATGGTGACGCTCCATGGGCCCGGACACAATCCACTGACCGATGGTGTCCCTTGCCCCACCGGCGGGTTCGGTGTCCATAGATAGGTATACGGGCCAACGCCTCCGGTCACCACCAGGATCACGCTGCCATCGCATTCACCCGCGCAGCTTGCATCGGTGATCGTGAGCTGCGGATCGAGCGCCGTGGGTGATGCGATCGTGATGTTGACGAGCGTGTCACAACCACTGGCCTGATCGGTGATCAGCACCGTGTAGTTGCCCGCGCAGAGGCCCGTGACCGAACCGGTTCCCTGCCCACCACCGGGCGCAGGTGACCACAGGAAGGTGTACGGACCAACAGCTCCAGAGGGCGCTACCGTGGCCGTGCCATCGCACTGGTTCGCGCACGAAACATCCGTGTGGCTGCTGTTCGGAACGATCGGCGGTGGTTGCGTGATCTGGAAGGTGAGCGTGGTGTCGCAGCCGTTCGCGTCATTGATCGTCACGCTCCAAGGACCCGAGCACAGTCCGCTCACGCTTGGCGTGCCTTGCCCGATAGGCGGTACGGGCGCCCACGTGTACACGTACGTACCCGTTCCACCGGTCACCACCACTTCCGCTTCGCCATCGCAACCACCGTTGCAGGTGGCATTGGTCACCGTGAGCACAGGCGCCACCGGTTGCAGGGGGATGATGAAGGTGGTATCGAACAGGCAATTGTTCTGATCGCGGATCTCCAGGGTGTTCGTCCCAGCGCAGAGCTGGTTGAAGGAGGATCCGGTGCCAGCGCCATTGTTCCAGTTGTAGGTGTAGCCACCACCCGTGCCGCCTACGGCCAAGGCGTTACCCGTGCCGTCGCAGGTCTGCGCGCAGCTGGGGGGGGTGAGCGCGGGGAAGAAGATGACGCCGACGGGTGGAGGGCCCAGCACCTGCACCGTGGCCGCGCAACCGATGTTCTGCCCTTGGTCCGTAACGATCACCAGCTTGTTGCCCACGCAGGTGTTCGACCAGGTCTGTGTGTTGGGACCGGTGGACCACGAATACACGAAGGGCCCCACCCCACCGGTCACCGATACGGTCACCGTCGCATCGCAGGAACCCGTGCAGCTCACGTTGAAACCGTTGTAGTTCGTAAGCACCTGCGCGTTGATGGTGAAGGGCGTTTGACCAGGCCCCGTGCCGCAGACGGAGATGCCGCGAGCAGCAGCGGCAGGCCGTGTGGCCAATGCACCCCAAGGCATGTCCACGCCGCGCACCAGCAAGTGCGAGGCACCGGGGTCCACCGCACCGCGCACACCGCCCGCGTCGAAACTGCGCAAGGCCTCGATCACCGAGCCGCCAGCGATCAGCGACTTGCGGCCGTTGCCAGCGAAACGCATGTCGCCGCAGACCACATGGTTGTCGTTGGTCACCAAGGTTCCTTCCTTCAATGTGAGCGTATGATCGGCCGCGAGCTTCAGGTCGCTCAGCAGGTTCCAGCCGCCGGATCCATCGATCATCACATCACCCTTCAACTCCACGCCCCCCACGTTCACATCGGCCACACGCTTGCGCACCGCCATACGCGTGGTGCCCGCCATGTTCCATTCCACAGCGCCCTGCATGCTCCAACCGCCCGTGATGTTCAACACCGCTGCCGCATCACCTTCCATGATCACACGTCCGGAGCGCGGTGCCACGCGCAGATCACCGCACCAGTTCACATCGCTCAGGTGGATGCGCACATCGTGATCGGGGCTGATCACCACCACATCGCTGTTGCGCGGTACACCGGCACCACCCGTGCCCTTCGGCGTAGCGGACCAGTTGCTGGCGTCAGCCCAGTTGCCGTTGGTGCCCGTCCAGTAGAGGGCCGCGTCCTGCGCCTTCAACAAGGCAGGGAAGAACACCAGGGCCAGGGCGGGAAGGATGGTGCGGAACATGGAGCGGTGTTGCATGGGGCTTCCGGTAGGGCTCATTCGAACACAGGACAACTGACGATGGTCTTGCTCGGGTCATTCGCCTTGCAGGGGTAGATCGCAAGGATGACCTCGTGGGTATTGGAACTGGCCACGCGCAACCGACTCGTGGTCACGTCGTAGCTGTACCCCAAGGTGAAGTAGTTGAGGAAGGGCAACTTGATCATGAAGGACACCGCATCCTGGTTGCGGTAGCCGATGCCGAAGCCGAGCCGCTTCTTGTACTCGAACATCGCGTTGATGTCGAAGGCCAGCGGCGTGGCAGGCCCCAACTTCAACAAGGTGCTCGGCACCATGGAGAAGGTCTTGCTGAAGCGATACCGATAACCGGCGCTGGCCAGGAACTGGCGCGCGAGCCGGGAGTCCTCACCCACATCAGTGATGCGGTTGCCCAGCACTTGGTGGATCGAAAGCCCCGCCCAGCCGCTCTTGCTGTAGAACCAGATGCCCGGCGTGATCACCGGGTAGATCATGGTGGACCGCTTGGCGTCCAGGATCGGGTCGTTGTAGTTGTTCAACGTCAGGTCCGACACGTCCAGCTTGAACTGCTTCATGCCACCGAAGAAGCCCAAGGACATGTAGCTGTCCTTGTTCATCTGGATGTGGTAGGCGTAGGCCAGCAGGAATTGCGTGTAGCCGATGGGGCCGGTATCGTCCGCTTCCACGAAGGCACCGACACCGTGCCGGTTCTGCTGGTAGGGTTTGCCTTTCGGCTTGATCACGCCGTGCAAGCTCGCCCAGGCCGTCACCGGTGCGTTCTCGAAGCCCACCCACTGGCGCCGATAGCCCAGGCGCACGTCCAGGCAATCCTTGCTACCGGCAACGCCGGGATTGATGCTGAAGTGGTTGAAGACGTATTGTGTGTACTGCGAGATCTGCTGCGCGGTGGCACGCGAGCCGATCACCAGACCGATGAGGAGCAGCAGCTTTTTCATCGGAGAATGGTGAGCGAGCCGGTGTAGGGCGCCGAGCGGCCTTTCACCTGGTTCAGTTCGATGTACCAGTAGTAGGTGGCCACTGGCAAGGGCGAACCGTTGTTGGTGCCGTCGAAGGGCTCCTTGTAACCGGTGCTGCTGAAGACCTTCTGCCCCCACCGATCGTAGATGAACACCAGGCACGAAGGGTAGTCACGGATGCCCAGGATCTCCCATGTGTCATTCACGCCATCCCCGTTCGGAGTGATGGTGTTCGACGGCGAGATCAGCCGTTTCACCTCCACGATCACTTGGTCGCTGTAGGTGCAGCCGTTCAGCTGGGTGGTCACGGTGTAGACCGTGGTCTCCTCGGGTTGCGCGATCGGGTCCGGGATGGTGCTGCCGCTGAGGCCCGAGGTCGGTGTCCAGGTGTAGGTGGTGCCACCGGTGGCCTGCAGTTGCGCGTTGTCGCCTTCGCCCAAGGTCACGTCCGGACCCGCATCGAAATCCACGTTCACGATGTCCGCACCGGGACCGCTGGTAACCACCGAGAAGCCGCATTGCGCCGGGATGGTGGCGCCGTTGTTCGCCGCACCCGCCACGATCACCCAGTATTGCGTGTTGGGCAGCAACGCCGGTGTGGTCAGCACGAAGTCATCGGAGTCCTCCAAGCAGGTGGAGGCCGCGGAGAAGGAGCCCGGGGTGCAGCTGCCATCGCCGCTCAGCACCACCACGCTCAGCTCGTTGTCCATGCCCGCCACGCCGGGGCAGTTGATGCCGGAGATGGAGACATCCACCGTGCCGCCCACGCTGTTGGTGGTGAAGGTGTACCAGAGCACATTGCCCGTGGCCGGACAGAAACCCGGCCAGCCCGTGGCACCCGTGTTGTTGCCCGTGAGCGGTTGCTGGGCGCACAGGGTCGCGGCGGTGCTGCAATCGTCGTTGGGCGGTTGTGCCGCCGCGACCAAGGCCAGCGCGAAGAACAGGAGGAAGTGGATCGCTCTCATCCCCATAGGGGTCGGTGTCCGTGCGGGCATGCGCACGGATGAGCCGAAGGTAGACGGGCCCCATGCGGCGCTTTCCGCTGGGAGCGTGGCACTTACGCACAACACCTTGTTGGGTGCTCCGAAGCCCCGTGTTCGCTCGGTGGATCAACGCTTTCGACCGCTCGACCTCTGCGATCCTTTCGCTATCCTTGCTCGACGATGCTCGCACGCTTCAAGCTCCACCTCCAACGGGAATGGCAGGCCCGCCGACATGGCCGCGACGCCACGGAACGCCGTGCCATGGCCCGCACCCTGCACGCGCTCGACAAGGCCGCTGCCCAGCAAAGCCGCCCCGGCGAAGTGGCCGTGCCCATCCTCGGGCACCCCATGCGCGGCTTCAGTGTCGGCGCCCTGCGCTACCTGTTCAACGAGGTCTTCCTCACCGGCGAGTACCGCTTCGAGTGCGAGCGCCCAGATCCCGTGATCATCGACTGCGGCGCCAACATCGGCTTCGCCACGCTCTACTTCAAGCGCCTGTTCCCGCGGAGCACCGTGCACGCCTTCGAGGCCAACCCCAACGCCTTCCGCCTGCTGGAGGCCAACGTGAAGGGCAACGCCCTCAGCAATGTCCACCTCAACCAGGTGGCCCTGTCCGATGCCGAAGGGGAGCTCTCCTTCTTCATCAGCGACGACGCCGGCACCCTGCTCGGCTCCGTGCGCGCGGACCGCGGCGGCACTTCGGAACTGAAGGTGAAGGCCACGCGCCTCTCCAGCCTGATCGCCAGCCTGGACCGTGTGGATGCCGTGAAGATCGACGTGGAAGGCGCCGAATGGCCCATCCTGAAGGACCTGAAGGAGAGCGGCACCTTGGCCAAGCCGATGCGCTACCTGATCGAGTACCACCACCAGATGGGCAGCGATGCGCCCCGCCTATCGGAGTTCCTCGCGCCCTTCGAGGCCGCTGGCTACCGCTACCAGATCGCAGGCAAGCTCAACACCATCACCGATTTCCAGGATGTGCTGATCCATTTGCAGCGGGGGTAGTGGTCCTTCAAGCGGTAAGAGTTCGGCCGGTTATCAACATTGGATCTTTCGATCCTCACTTGGCTTTAGTCTCACTTAGCTCAACTTGAAGGGTAGCTTGGCTGTCATGGAGATTGCAGAACAACCACTTGACGCGTTCCAGATAGAACAGGCAAGGGAACTGGGGTATGATGTTGGCTTGTTTGTTTCCAGCTTAGAAAACAAGAGCGACTTATACCATGCTTATTGGATAGCAGTACAGGCAGATGATACGGACAAGGCCTTACGGAACTTCAGTGAGCTCGGGGAGCACTTGGATAGTACAGATTACAACCCGCGACGGCACGGTAGGTTTTCAATTTTAGCGATGCGCTGGCACGATGCACTTGACCGTTATTCGGATGACCCTGATGGTCTGGCGGACTTTAGTTTTCAGTTCCGAGTGCACTGGGTAAGTGCGCAAAGGTTCTATCGAGATTTCCTCCAACAGAACTGACACCGACAGGGCGAAGAGGCTCGCTGGATCTAGCAAACAAGAACCCAGAGGGCAGTCCCCAAGAGTTCTTCTATTTTCAGAACAGACTTTCCCCGGTGTAACTTACCCGGGACATTCATGCCATTTCACCGATCTCTGTACACCATGCCAACTAAGAAGGTGTTCCGCTTGATCTCCTTATTTCTGCCGTTCCTGATGGGCATGAATTGTAGTGCTCAGCTTCGCAACGCCAACTGGATCACCCAACAATGGGTGCAGTTCGGGTTTGGATCGCCCACCGTACTCCAAGTGCCATATCAAGGATCCAATATGTCCCCGGCGTCCCTTTCTGATCCGAGTGGCAACCTGCTACTGTATTCAGGTTCCGACGCCAATACGTTCTGCCTCCTGTGTGCAGATGGCTCCACGATGCCAGCACCCGGCACCTTCTGCAATGTGCAGGATGGCAGAGTGCTTTCGTTTCTCATGCTTCCATGGCCCGGGGATCTGACCAAAGTGGCCGCCCTTCGGCGCGTGCAAACTCCTGGACTGCCAGACGGGTATCAGCGGATAATGGTGGGTTGTGTTGACCTTACAGTCAATGGGGGCTTGGGAGCCATTGTGCTACCTCCCGTGTTCATGACCGATTCGTTGTGCGATAAGCTAACTGCCGTGCCCCATACCAATGGAACAGACTACTGGATCATTGGTCAGAAGAGGGCATCAAACGCTTATCTAGCATATCGGCTTCGGCCCAACGGTGTCGATACCGTGCCTGTAGTTAGCTATGCAGGTGCCGTACCTCCTGACACTGTTGGCGGCGTGTTCAATCCCATGCAATTCGGCTCCTTGACCGCATCCTACGATGGCACTCTACTTGCCAGCCTTTCGTTCAGCGCAAACCCGTGGGTATCGGACACCTCCATCACCGAGTTGTTCAATTTCAACCCAGCCACAGGCCAGGTCAGCTTGTTGGTCTCGCTACGGTCCACGTTTAACTACGCAGGGACCGGGGGAATCGAGTTCTCACCTGATGGAAGTAAGCTCTATGTTGCAGATGTGTCAAACCTGAATGGGACAGACTTGCAGGTTTGGCAGTACGACTTAACAGTGCCCGTTCCGAATACGATCCTGAGCAGCCAATTTCTTTTAACTCATGCGTTACGACTACCGGGCGTCACAGTACCAAGTGTGATCATGGCAGCCGGGCCGGATGGTCGGATTTATTTGCCCCACGGCAGTAATGGAGGCATTGGCCCTCTCTGGTACGCGGCGATCAAGGAGCCGAATTTGCAAGGCGCCGCTTGTGACCTCGACTCCAACGCCGTATACCTTCAGGCTGGTCCAGGTGCGATCACTGTTCCTAATTTCTGCAAGCGTTACCATGACAGTGAATTATCAGTAGGCGTTGGAGAAGTGCCGATAGTCAGCGAATCATTTCGGATATGGCCGGTGCCCGCTTTTGACATTCTAAATGTGGCCGTTCCGGAAGCAGGACGCCTTACCGTGGTGGACATACTCGGGCGCGAGTTGTATCAGCAGCGGGTCGCTGGCAGAAGCTCGTTGGCATTACCGCTTTCTGCATTGGTGCAAAGCACTTATGTGCTTCAACTCATTACTGAACGTGGCGTGGTTTTAACTCACCGTTTCGTAAAGGAGTGAACTACGGAAAAAGAAGAAGGGTCGCCAATGGGCGACCCTTCTTCTTTCCGTAATGGACGGATGGGTTCAAGCCATGCCTATCACTGGTCAATTCTGAACGTCTTCTTTTCCACGCTACCTTGAATATCCAGATTCTGCCCGCAGCAATTCAGGTATTGAACGGGAACGCCAACGCCACATCCAGGCCAAGTTAGCCATGGCCCCGAAGGATTCGGACAAGGTTGTGGAACGCCGCACCAAAATTCTACCTTACCCACCTTGGTGTAGCCTGGGGGCGGGGCGATGGTGACAGGACTCACAGTTGAATTAATGTTATAGCAGAAGGCTGAAGAGTAAGGAGGCGTGCCAGGGCAATTTGTGTTACTCCAGTAGATCTTCATCGAGACATTGCAGGTCACACTACTATACACTGTGAGTGTTTGACCGGAAACTTTGGCCTGCACGAAGAAGAGCAGAGCGAGGATGCTTATGAAACGCGCTGTTCCTGAAGCTAGACTTATCAACGGTGTCGATAGGCGCGTTTCAGGTTGGAAAGCTTGTTCAACATGTCTCATGGTTCGATGAGTTTTGATGTGATATGAAGGAACACATTTTCTACGGATCGGGCGTCGAAAAGAAATGAACAGACGATGAATCCAGCGATCAACCACCTCCAAGGGCAATGGCTTGATTGCCCAGCGTCAGCGAAACCCAGCAAACAGAAAAAGGGAGCCTCTCAGCTCCCCTTGAATGTGACCCCACCAGGAGTCGAACCTGGATCAAGAGTTTAGGAAACTCCTATTCTATCCATTGAACTATGGGGTCAGGGAGGCAGGCGCCCCCTTGCGGGCCGCAAATGTAGACCCCGCGCGGAAATGGAGACCTGGAACCAAGCGGACCGGGCCTTTCGCCCCGGCTGCACGGGCTACAAACCCACACGGTCAGCTTTTCACGGATGGATCGACTATTCGCATCGACCAGTTGATAGATGGGGACGACCAATGTTGACTTAAAGAAGTCGCTGACGGTACATTGCGGCAACTCCCCAACCAAGAGACACATGCGGATCACTACCCTTGCCTTTCTCCTTGCTACGGCCACGGCCAGCGCCCAGGTCACGATCGGGCAGAACGAGATGCCCCATGCGGGCGATGCCCTGCTGAAGACGCGGGCGGTCTCCAACCCCTTCCTGAACTACGGAGCCACGGGTGCCAACTACACCTGGAACTTCACGAACCTGGTGGCCCAGGCCCAGGAGACGCGTTCCTACCAGTCGGTGTCGTCCACCAACATCGTGTACGCGCTGATCTATGTGGACCTCTTCTTCAACCCGAACCGCGCGAACCACGCCACGGAGGGTGTGGACATCCCCTTCAACCAGCTACTGCCGATCGACAACCCCTACACCTTCTACCTGCACACGGGCAGCCAATACAAGAAGGTGGGCTACGGTGCGGAGATCGCGGGCATTCCGCTGCCCATCACCTTCAACCAGCAGGATGTGGTGTATGAGCTTCCGCTGAACTACGGCAATACGAGCAGCTCCACTTCCTTCTACCAGCTGGCCGTGCCGAACCTCGCCTACTACGGCTACGGTCAGGAGCGCACCAACGATGTGGACGGCTGGGGCGCCATCACCACCCCTGCCGGCACCTACGACGTGCTTCGCGTACACACCGTGCTGAACGGTAAGGACTCGATCAACATCGACACCTTGAGCCTTGGCTTCGCGGTGGAACGCCCTGCTGTGCATGAGTACAAGTGGCTGGCGCCGGGCTTCCGCGTGCCGATCCTGCAGATCAACACCACCGAGCTCTTCGGCACCGAGGTGATCACCGACGTGTGGTTCTACGACGAGCCCCGCAGCATTGAGGTGGTGGCCCCGCTGGCCGCGACGCTCTGCGCCGGTGGCGAGTACACCCTGACCTACGACGAGAACGGATCCTACAACCCTGGCGGCTTCCTGATCCCTGCGAACGTGTTCACCGCGCAGCTCTCGGACGAGAACGGCGACTTCGCCAATGCGACGAACATCGGCACCGTGACCTCCACGCAGTCCGGCACCATCACCGTCACCATCCCCGCCAACACGCCTGCTGGCACCGGCTACCGCATCCGTGTGAACGCCAACAGCCCCGCCACCACGGGCACGGACAACGGCTTCGACATCACCATTCAGCCGGGCACACTTCCCGTGGCCAGCGCATCCGCTGGTGGACCGACGACCTTCTGCGATGGCGGCGATGTGACGTTGAGCGCGGGCACCGATCCGAACTACACATACCAGTGGTTGCTCGATGGCACCGCGATCCCCGGCGCCACCGACCCTGACCTGCTCGCGGGTGAGGATGGTACCTACTCCGTTGAGGTATCGAACGTGTGCGGCAACGACGTTTCGACCGACATCGACGTGACGGTGAACGCACTGCCCGTGAACGAGTTGGACGCGACCAGCTATGCGAGTTGCGAAGGCACCGCTGTTACGATCACGGCCGTGGACCAATCGGGCCTGAACAACCTGGACTACGTGTGGACATTGGACGGCAACGTGATCCCCGGTGCGGATCAATCGTCCATCAGCGCAACGGACGCCGGTGCCTATGCAGTGGAAGTGACGGACAGCCAGACCGGCTGCGCCTACACCTCTGCTTCGGCTGTGCTCGCTATTGAAGCCATACCTGTTGTGACCGTGAGCGCCCAAGGCAGCACGACCTTCTGTGCCGATGGTTCCGTGGTGCTCGACGCTGGCAACGATCCGGACCTGAGCTACCAGTGGTTCCTGGACGGCAATGCGATCAACGGTGCGACTGCCTCTACCCTGACCGCAGATTCGACCGGAACGTACACGGTGGTGGCCACCAGCACGGGCGGCTGCGCTTCGGACCCGAGCAACAGCACGGACGTGACCGAGAACCCGATCCCTGCTGAACCGGTGATCACCCAAGGCACCGACACGCTCTACGCCAGCGGCACGGGCGACTTCCAATGGAACCTCTTCGGTTCGCCGATCAACGGGGCCACCGATGCCTTCATTGAGACCGCGATCAGCGGCGACTACACCGTGACGGTGACCGTGAACGGATGCTCCAGCACCTCGGCCATCTACACCTACATCGCCACGGGTGTGGATGT
>ERZ724527.349-NODE-349-length-23352-cov-5.270979_pt1 | contig 23352 bp, 18 predicted proteins | sample MGYA00376060_ERZ724527 | MGnify/ENA primary metagenome ERZ724527 (study PRJEB28724, sample SAMN07190886) | activated sludge metagenome | isolation source: activated sludge of sewage treatment plant in Hong Hong | place: USA: Christiansburg, Virginia | collected...
TGCGAGGGGTAAAACCCTCCGCGGGTTCGAATCCCGCCTGCTCCGCCAGAAAATGTGCATCCATGCGGGTTTGCAAAGGTTTTCCAGAACCTACCCATGTTTTTACCCATAGTAAAAACAAAGCGTGAATGTTGCGATAGTTATGGCAAAGCCCGGACTTGTTCCGGGCTTTTGCTTTTGTGGCCCCGCAAGGGGCCACAAGTCTTTGGCGGTGGTATCCGTTGCGTCACAACAAAATTGCGACCATTTGCAGGCACCCGCGCTGGGCTGAGGGAGCCCCTTGGGGGCAGACGGGCAGACCAGCGCCAGGGCCAATGCCGCGCAGCGGCGAGGCCAGGGGTGGGCGGGGCACACACAACATGACTGGCCGCAGGCCACTGACCAGAACACTGCGCAAAGCGCCTGACCAATGCCACGGTGCCACGACAACCACAAGAGAGCCAGCTGGCGGCGCGTAGGGCGCGGATGCGACCGGGGCGCGCCGACAGCTGTGCGACTGTACCTAGCGAAGGCCACTTAACGTAATGCCTGCTGCATGCACCCGCAAGGGCGCGAAGCGGTGGGCGACACCGAGCGGAGCTTTAGCGCAGCGAATGGCGACCACTACATGCAGTGGGGCATTACGTTAAAGCGAAGCGTGTGGCCGCAGCGGGCGTGCACCACGATTGCCACGCACACCACGCGACAGCCTCGTGGTGCCTGGGCATGGCGGTACTCCGCCGTGCCCACTGATCAAGACTACAGAGCAACGAACTGAGCAGAGCGGTGATGTCGGGTCGCCACAAAGCGACAGCGACTGGCGGCCCTACATGGCCGCGCCGCTGGCAATGGCGGCCAGGCCGCGCAAGCTGGCCGCTGGTGGCGATGCGCCAGCGAGCCGAGACATTGTGGAGCCTGGCGATAGCGGTACTCCGCTTTCGCCACTGACTGAAAACTACAGACTCCCAGCAGAGGTCAAGCGGTGGTGCCTGGTACGCTGACCCACAGCGCGACAGCGCCAATCCATGGGCAGCGTGCCGGGCACGACCGCGCTGGTGGAGGGCACTACGCGCCAGCTTTGTGCGACCTGGCAAGGGTGGTACGCCACCTTTGCCACTGGCTGGCACTACAGAGCATCGAAAGAGGTCAGCAATGGTGTTGGTTGCCCTGCCGTGGGCGCACAGCGCCTATCTGTGGGCAGGGTGACCGACACGATTGCGCTGCTAGAGGTCACCGCTTCAGTGCCCTGCGAATGCGTTCAATCGTTTCCTCCATCGGCGCTCGCGTCGACACTTCCAACCCTAGTCGTCGAGCAATATCGTTAACCCGGGCAGCATTCAACGGCAGGCCACCGGCGTCAATGGCCTTGATCAACGCCTTGGCTTGATCCTCCGGGCCGGATGTGCCGCTTGCGGGTATCAGCCGGGCCAGGGATTTGCTCCAAAGTGCGAACATCTACGTCGACACCTTTTGTGATCTTTCTTGGGTCAGATGGCGCAGCAAGCCATCGCAGGCATCCTCCACCAGGTCCAGAACCTGGTCGAATCCCATGGCTCCGCCGTAATAGGGGTCCGGCACCACTGGGCCGTCCATCGTCAAACAGAACTCGGTCAACCGGCGCACCTTGTGCTGATGCTGCTGAGGGCAAATGTCTTGAACCAGGGCCAGGTTGTCCCAATCCATAACCAGAATCAGGTCGTGCCGCTCGAAGTCCGCATTGGTAATCTGCCGTGCCCGCAGGTCGGCGAAGTGGTAACCCCGTTTCGCTGCATGCATTTGCGAGCGTTCATCCGGCGGACTGTCGGGGTGGTAGTTGTGGGTGCCAGCGGAATCGACGGCTATGGTGGCCTCCAGACCCTGCTGTTTAACTTTGTGCCGAAACACGCCGTGCGCAGTGGGGCTTCGGCAGATGTTGCCCATGCAGACAAACAGGATCGAGCAGGGCTTTATCAAAACAATACTCCTTCAATCGGTGTGGGTGCGGTGAGCAGGTCGGCGACTCAGACCATTAGACGACGCAAAATCGAACTGCTGCGGATAGGGTCCACATACCTTGATGACGTGGTTGTGACTGGACATGGGCACATCGTAGCCAAGTTGAACAACAGCGCTTCAAGTCCGGTGGGGGGGGGCATGATGAACGGTCAGCCCCGGCGGGCCGATGGACGTGCTGCCAAGCTGTGAAGAGTGAGTCGCAGTACCAGTGCAGCCACCGACCCATTGAACGAGCAGTGCACTGGCGCACGCGTTGATGATGTGATCAATGATCCACGCGCAAACTCGGTACAGCGGGTGCATGCACTGTCGGGTCCCCCTTTGGCCTGGGTATGAAAGGCAAAGACAAGCTGTACGCGTCTTCTCACACATACCCATACGGGACCCACAGACTCGAAGGTGGTGATTTTCAAACCGCATTTTTTTTTTGCTAAAAATTGGCTTTACCAAAAACGCCTGTGTGGATCGACAACCCGTATGGAACAGTGGAGCGTTCATGGCACTTTCAATTTGAAAGTCTTTATCGGCTACGTTGTATCCAGCGCCCCAGAAGCTGGCGAATGATCCGAAGTGCAATACGGTTAGACGCATAATGCCCAATGCGTGGCTAACATTGCGTTCTGAGCATCAGGTAGCACACGTCCATGAATAGAAAAGCACAGTATTGGTTCGCACAATGAATCCCATTGCACCGATGTTCATCCATCCGAACACCAATAGTGGCGTACGGGCCACATCCGGTGGTGAAAAAACATGCCTGCCGACTCTGTTTGCTGAAGGCCATCACTTGGGCGACGCCGACTGGGACATGTGTGTACCACGTCGGTTCAACGGTGCTGATCCGCTATGAAAGGCTACTACGTGTACGTGGTACTGCGGGCCACCTTCATCATCGGGTTTACAGTCAGCGCAATACCTGACTGATTAGCTAACCACGCGCACCATTTAACCCTTAGTTCGAAAAGTTTCAAAGCCAAATGAACCACCAAACGCGCCTCAGCATTTTGCGTTCAAACATATCGAGCAAGCAATGAAATCCAAGGACCTTGCAGTCGTTGTAAGCGCGATTCTCATTCTGATTACTGCCGCTATCAAATACTTCACGTGAACATGAGAGATTTTCGAACCAAGGACATCGCATTTGCCGTCCGCCAATGCCTATGTCTCAATCATTTTCGTTTGGCCTATTTGTTTTGTGAGCCCACATAGTTCTGGGCTCTTCGCGGCGTTGTGAACGCTGGTTAATCTTGTTGGTCGGCGTTAGGGCCGTACTCGGTCCATCCGTCTGAGAGTGACCCGCCGCTTGGCGGTCGGCAGCCTGAGCCTTCTGTGAATTCCTCTCTTTGTGGGTTGTCCAGGTCTTCGAAAGGGTTACGGTCATCTCGTGTCGCTGGCGACCCATGTAAAGCCCTATTCCATCCCAATGCGCCAAATTCTTTAATAGCCTCGGCTCGTCCAGCAGCATGTGCTGCTAGCCGGATGCTTTCGAGGTCTTCTATGGCCCAGATAGCGTTATGTCGATGCCCTGAAATTCGCAGCAGCACAAAGTCAACACTTTCGTGATGGTTCCAGCGTTGTGATTCTGCTTGGTTGACTTGCCTGACTCCTTCTGCGAATGCGTGCTCAAGGCTATCAAATTCTTTGTGTATCTTCACGGTCAATCCTCCTTAAAGGACGACCATGCTACTCCTACCCGAACCGGCCAACTCTTTCACGAGGCGCTCGCGCTTCCTCCATGCGCTTGGCGAGATAGTAGGTTAGATGGTTTTTTCTTTGTGAGGTTGACTACTCATAAAACGGCTGTCACAGTATGAGAAGAGGGAGCTAAACCATGTCCGAAAAATGGAACGAGCGTGGTCGAACCGCTGCCAACGCCGTCAAGCGCGGTGCCGAAGCCACCGCCAATGGAATACACACCGCCACCAGTTTCGTCGCCGGCAACGATGGGCGCGTTGCTGATGGTGCCCAGGCAGTCACCCAGGTGCTTGGCGGCGGCCTCGACAAGATGGGCGGCAGCCTCGCCGCAGCCTCCCAGCAGGCCAGCCAATCCCTACACAGCAACGCATCGCGTCTGGCCGATGCAGCACAAAATTCCATCGTCGGTACCGGACCAGCAAGCGGCTGGCGCAAGGGCGCAGGTCTCTTGGCTTGGGGGCTTACCAAGGTAGCCACCCACACCGTGGGCGTGACTGCCAATGCCGTCACAGTGCTGGGCAATGTGACAGCCGCTACGGGCCGCGTTACCGAACGGTCAGCACCGGCGGTGGGCGGTGCTGTCGGTGGAGTGGTGCGTGGGGCTGTCGAAATCACATCCAACGCTGTGGACGCAGCAGCACTGCCTGCGTCCAGCATCGACGCCATGCGCTCAGAGTTGCGCACCTTGGGCCAGGCAGAAATGCAGCGGGCCGAGCGACTGATGCAAAAGATCGAGTCGGCAAAGCGGGGTCGACGCAAATCGGAACTGCTCGACTTGCTGGTGGTCGGCGGCATCACCCTGGCTCAAGCGGTCCGCGACCCGGCGGGCGTGCCACCTGAAATCGAACGTGCATTCGATTTGGCCTATCCAGGGCTGACCCAAACCGAATCATTTGCGGATGCTGTCAACCGCATGTCTACCGACGAGCTGACAGGGTTGGTATCCGGCGTCAAGGGCAAGCTCTTTGAAATTGAACTGGTGGACCACCTGAACAATGGTGGACTGCCGGACGGCTTCCACGCTGAACTTGCCCAAAGCGTTACCCAGCCAGGCTGGGACATCCAGATCACGGATGCACAAGGGAACGTCAACGAATTGCTGCAAGCCAAGGCGACCGAATCGGCCAGCTATGTGCATGACGCGCTGAAGCGTTACCCCAACATTGACGTGACGACGACCAGCGAAGTGCACGGCCAGTTGGTGGCCATGGGCCTGGCGCAGAACGTCCATGACGGCGGAATCAGTGAAGCAGTTTTGCAGGCCAAGGTGGATGCAGCAACCCATGGAGGTGCGGCTTTTGATGCGAGCGACCTGGTGCCATCAAGCATCGGCCTGGCGGTGATTGGGCTGTCGGTGTTTATGAACAAGGACGGCACCTTGCGCGAAAATGGCGCAGCGTTTGGTTCGCGTTCGGCGAAGGCGGGGGTATCCAGCGCGATGGGCAAGTTGGCTATGGCTGTGACGCAGACTTGGTGGCTTGGTCTGGTTGCGGGTGTGGGGTCCAGCTGGCTCGCCAGTCGGGGGCACGGGAAGAGGGAGCAGTATGAGGCGCTGCGGGGGGCACTAGCTTCAATGAAGCGACGGCATCTGGTTTTATTGGGAGCCTGATTGCGAACAAAAGACTTTGAGAGTGTTAGGTTTGAGGGCGATTTTTAGTGACGTGGACTTTATGAGTTACTGGGGACATCTCACTGCGAATGCGTGCGATTCGCCTGGTTAGGTTATCCGATATTGTTGTGTGGACGACACCAAGTGCAGATTTCTCATTTTTTCGCCAAGCTAAGGCGTAAAAATGCGCAGCAAATTCCACCTGGTCGGCATAGGTTTGCGCGTTTTTTATCTCAGCACATATGGTGTCACAGTCACTCAAGAAGCCAGCACACACCAGCGCCCACCATCCTCGCGTAACAACATTGTCATATCCATACGTTTCGGGTGTTATCCGCGCAAGCATTTCATCGTACGAAACTAGTGCGTTTTCGGGGACGAAAGTCTCGGCGGCAATTCGGATGATTTCATCGCATATTTGGTCGGCTTTTTTGACGCCCTCTAGCGGCCCTGAATCGGGCCATTCAATAATGCCGTTGTCCGAAATCGCGACTAGAGTCACGATATTCTCTGACAGAAACTGAGCTGGTTTCGCAAATATACTAATCAGTTCGGAAAGCAACTGACCCTGCATTTTTGCCTGGATGATCGGTGACTTCATTCCAACCTGTTTTTCGCCGTACTGACGTATCCACTGCAAATCCCTGGTGATCGAAATCTTACCTGCGACGCTCTTGCTTTCAACAATGATCAAGCCCGTCGGGTGAACGACTAAGTGATCAATCTGTGCGGTCTCTCCATCTAGCCAAATTTTCAGACCATTGATAACGAAAACGTCGTTGGCAGCTTTGAAGTAGCGTCTGAGATAGAAGGCCATCTGCTCCTCAGCCCGCCGTCCTGCAATTTGAAATTTGTCGGTACCGTGGAATGGGTCAAGCTCCTTAAGTATCATAGTGTGGGGCCGGGTCGAATTGCCCGTTCATGTTGGGAACCGGCCCGCAACCTCTCATACAACCCCGAGTGGTTCAGCAAGATATCCAGCAGCCCGTGCATCACGATAGGTGAGTTAAGCGCTTTGGTGCTCATGGCGTTGTGTGCGTCCAGTGAATCAATGATGGCGTTTTGCAATTCAATCTTGAGATTGGGTGAATTGGCGAACTGCTCTTTGGTATTGTTGGCGGCCTGTTGCTGCAACGTGGTGGACTCGGCCACTTTGCCCAGGATGGTGCCGTTCACATACCGCAACTGGTCCTGCTCGCTGGTTTCACTGCCGAACAGGTCATTCAGCTTTTCGATCAGCACGGCCATGTAGACCTTTTGCTGCTCTTGTACGCTGCCACTGCCCGCTTCGGTAATCGGGGCCAGCTTGGGCGTCTCACCATTGCCGAGTGGCAATGTGCGGCTGCCATGGTCTTTCAGGTGGTGATGGGTCAACACCACCTTGGATAAATCGATTCCTTCACGCTCGCGGCCAAATTCCAGCAACGGCAACAGGCGTTTGTAGAAGACGGAGCGTTTTTCGATACCGGTGTTGCCGTAGTCAAAGATTTGCGACAGAAACGTGTACAGCCGAATGTAGGCACCCATATCGCCTTTGAACAGTGTCAGCGCGTCAAGCGCATCCTGCGCAGCTTTGGTGGCTGCGGCATCCTGTCTGTTCTTGGCTGCGTTTAACTCTGCCACAGCAGCCTTGTACCGCTTCATGATCCGGTCTTGCACCGGCTCCAGGGCAGCGATCAGCTCGCTCTGTTTGGCATTGGGGTTCAGTTCCACCGCCACCACGCGGTCCACCTCAAAGTCGTCATAGTGCCCGGCACCATCCAGCTTGGAACGCAGGTTGAACACTAGGTTGGGGTCGGTAGTGGCCGACAGTTCCGCCGTGGTGTGGTAGGTCTTGAATGCGGCCAACACCTCGACGGTGTCGTTCACAAAGTCCAACACATACGTGGTGTCCTTGCCCGGGTGGGCGCGGTTCAGGCGGCTCAGCGTCTGCACCGCCTGGATGCCCGCCAGCCGCTTGTCCACGTACATGCCACACAACAGTGGCTGGTCAAACCCGGTCTGAAACTTGTTGGCCACAAGCAGAATGCTGTACTCATCACCCTTGAAGGCTTCGCGGATGTCGCGGCCCTTCAAGTTGGGGTTCAGCACCTTGCTGTTTTCCGTGAATGGCTCTTCGCCAGAGTCTTTGTCGTTGACCTCACCGGAGAACGCCACCAGTGTGCCGATGGCGTAACTCTGGGTCTTGATGTATTTTTCGATAGCGATCTGCCAGCGCACCGCTTCCAGGCGGCTGCTGACCACCACCATTGCCTTGGCTTTGCCAGACAACAGGGGTGCGACAAACTCGCGGAAGTGCTCCACCACCACCTGAACCTTTTGGGCAATGTTGTACGGGTGCAGCCGCACCCAGCCCATGATCCCCTTCATGGCGGCGTTGCGTTCTACTTCCTTCTCGTTCATCTCCTGCCCGTTGTGGGCTAGTTTGAATGCCAGGCTGTAGGGCGTGTAGTTCTGAAGCACGTCCAGAATGAAGCCTTCTTCAATCGCCTGCCGCATGGAGTACACATGAAAGGGCTTGGGCACGTTGTCGGGTGCTGGTTTGCGGCTGGGGTCTGGCCGGGTGCCAAACAGCTCCAGCGTCTTGTTCTTGGGCGTGGCGGTGAACGCCACAAAGGTGATGCCGCCATCTTCGGCGCGGTTGGCCATCTGGGCGGCCAGTATGTCTTCGCTGCTGACCTCGCCGCCGTCGTTGATCTCTTTTACTTCTTCTGGCGACAAAAGGGCTTTGAGCTTGCTCGCCGCTTCACCTGTCTGCGAGCTGTGCGCCTCGTCTGCAATCACCGCAAAACGCTTGCCCTGCGCGGCAGATAGCTCGCGCACCGCCTCAAGTGCAAACGGAAATGTCTGGATGGTGCAAACCACAATCTTCTTGTTGCCGGACAAGGCTTCTGCCAGCGCGGCACTTTTGCTGCCTTCAGTGTTCTTGATGGTCGCAACTACACCTGTGGTGCGCTGAAAGTCAAATAGCGCGTCTTGCAGTTGGCCGTCGATCACGTTGCGGTCCGACACCACCAGCACCACGTCAAACACTTTTTTGTTCTGGGCATCGTGCAGTTCCGCCAGAAAGTGTGCGGTCCAGGCGATGGAGTTGGTCTTGCCGGACCCCGCGCTGTGCTGGATCAGGTATTTGCCGCCGGGGCCGTCCGCCAGCACCGCCACTTGCAGCTTGCGTGTCACGTCCAGCTGGTGGTAACGCGGGAAGATGATGGACGCAATCTGCTTTTTCTTGTCGCGCTGGGCAATCAGGTAGCGGCCCAATATCTCCAGCCAGCTCTCCCGCGCCCACACCTGCTCCCACAGGTAGGCGGTGCGGTGGCCGCCAGCAGGGTTGGCCGGGTTGCCTGCCGCGCCATCGTCACCCAGATTAAAGGGCAGGAACACCGTGGCTGGCCCCGCCAACTTGGTGACCATGGCCACCTCTTTGTTGCTCACGGCAAAGTGAATTAAGGCACCCGAGGGGAACGACAGCAAGGGTTCTGCCGCCTGGCCCTTGGGTTTGGGGTGGCGGTCGAAGCGGTATTGATCAATGGCGTCGCCAATGCTTTGGGTGAAGTCGGTTTTGAGTTCGACGGTGGCCACTGGCAGGCCATTCAAGAACAGCACTAGGTCGATGCTGTTTTCGCAATGCAGCGACTGGCGCACCACGCGCAGGCGGTTGGCGGCGTAGCGTGCCAATATGTCGGGGTTGATGGCGAGGGCCGGTTTGAATTCGGCCAGCCTCAACGGGGTCTTGAGGCCCAGCAGCTCCACGCCGTGGCGCAGCACATCCAGCGTGCCACGCTGGTCCAACTGGTCGCGCAGGCGGGAGAGCAGGGTGTCTGCGGCCTTGCTGCCGTGATTCTTGGTTAGCGTCTCCCAGGCTTTGGGTTGGGTGGCTTGCACCCAGGCCAGCACATCCGCCGGGAACAGTGCGCGGGCGCGGTCGTAGCCTGCGGCATCACCCTCGGCATGCAGCCAGCCGTTGGAGGCGAGGTGCAGGCAAATCTCTAGCTCGAAGCTGACTTCTTTGTGCAGATTCATATGGCTTTCACTCTTCCACGGTTAGATCAATTCGCCGGAAGAGCCAAGACAAGTAATCCTTCGGATTTCGGTAACCCCCCAGTGACTGCAGTGATCGGGCTTCGTCGTCTGGCAACGGCTCCGTAAATCGCACATGACCGGACCGATGCAATGCCAAAAGGAAACCGAGCATCCACTTCGCTGATGGGGCCGATAGTGCTATTGATTCCAGCAGCTCTTGAGCTTCGCGATGAGCTTCTGGACTGTGTTCACATATACGCTTGTAGAGTTCTGGTTTGTGCAGCCGAATTGCAATTGGCCATGCGACTGCAGAGCATGAATTGTTAATAGGTTGAGCAAAGGAATACATGATTACCGCCCGCTCTACATCCCGAAGAGATAGTCCTAACGTGCTTGCGTATATGCCCAACATGGTTGCAAATCCATTGTTCGAGTCGGTCAATGGGAACCCTAACCTGGCCAATTCTGACTTGCAGTGCTTAAGGTTGTCGTCGGTACCACTCCGATCAACACAAGTTCTCTTTGGAAGTTTCAATGAAAGTGGGATGAACTTTGACAGATATGCTTCGGCATCAACCCCGGGGCCATAGAGGCCCGCAACGGCAGCGGCCAATTGGGTCCGATTAAGGAGCAGCACAAAGACAACGCCGGGGGCATCAAAGAAATGCTTCACCCGTTCAATAGTGCGAACAGAAAAGTCGGGGCGACAGCGATCAAGTTCATCGAGAAAGATGACAACGGGCTTGTCGGATTCGGCCGCCATGTCGGCCAATGAATGCTTAAATGCCGCAATGCTTTTGTTGCTGGCTTGGTACTCAAGTAATCGAGAGGCAACGAGTTTTTCAAGTGCCCCTGCAGCGGACGCATCCAATGCTTCGAGACTTTTGGTTAAATCATCAGAGAGCTTGGCATTGCCGAGCGCCAAGTGGCCTATGGTGTTGACTGCAAATTTGGTTGCAGTTGGCAGGAGCGCTGCGCCCAACTTCTTTCCTGCGTCTAGTAACTTTGTTTGAATTTCTGGCTTGCCAGCTTTTGCTAATTCGATGAATTCACTCGTAATCATTGTGAACGGGTCATCAAGATGATCGCGCTGGAAACAGTCAATGTAGGCGGTCTTGAAACCCTGATCCTGAAGACTCGCACACCAACGCTTACCAAACCAAGTCTTGCCCTCACCCCACGGAGAGTCAATGGCAATGACTGCACCGTCGGGCAGACGAGATAGGAAACCCGTCAATTGTTCGGCAAGTTTGGCTCGATCGAAGAGGTCACCCTCAAATATGCGCTCAGGAACAACTTGAGCAGTTGACCGAAGGTAAAGAGGAGGGAGTTTTTTGTCTGTCATGCTATAGCTCTTACATCAATCTGCCCGGTGACGGCGGCGGAAATCAGCGCGGTACGGCGCTCTTGCAGCAGGTCTATGGCGCGTTGGGCTTCGCTGGCGAGGGCGTCGTACATGTCAACTTGTTCATTTAGGTAATCAACGATTTCGATTTGTTCGACTATGCTGCAATATGGCAACTCCAACTTTGAAATAGAGTGAAGGTCCAGGAATGGCTGCGCTGAACCACTGAAAAGTAAGGCTTCTTGTTGCTCAATTCCGTGGCTGTTAAGTACGTAGTGGAGAAACTGCGGGTCAATTTTTTGGCAACGAATTCGTGGCGCGTTATAGCTGTGAATCATGTGACTCATCTCTTTGGTAACCCTCATCGTGATCCCTGCCGAAGCTCCCGTTCCAGCAATGAGGATATCGTTCGAATCAACCTTGTATACATCTAGTGATGAGGAGTTTCTAACCCACACAGGGGCGAAGTCATTGAAATCCGAAATCCGAATCATTGGGATCGCATCATCGCCTTCTTGTATTTCTTCTACGTTTTGATAGCCAGTGCCGCGGCTGACATTCGCGACATAGCCAATTTTGGTGATCTCCCAATGCTCCGGCACATCCCCCAGCCATTCGATGCCGGATGGCTTCATGGGGGCGTCGCGGTTCAGGCCCCGGGTGACGGCGTGGGAGATGACGGCTTGGCGCTTTTCTTTCAGCATCGCCATCAGCCGCCGTTGCTCTCCCACCAGCGCATCAATCTTCGTGGTTTCGCGGTCGAGGAAAGCGGCAATAAGGGTTTGTTCGGGTAACGGAGGGAGGCAAGTAAAACAGACTCCAATATCGCCAAATGCAATCGTTTGGCGGACACCCGCTCCTAGCGTCTTCATGTGAAAGAGGTCAAACACATGTAGTTGATACTTCATGTAGTTTTTGTCTGTTGCAACTTTTGCCGTTAAGACGATATACGCTGGACTCACGCAAGTGTCTATTTCAGAGAGCGCAGTCCGCAGACTTTTCAAGTCGTAGTTAAGGTTGATCGGATTTATCAGAAACTCACCCGATAAAACTTCCTGATACGAGGCTCTAGTTGGCTCATGAAGAAATTCGCCATCCTTGAAAATAACTCGACCAAAGCTAATGGAGCCGGGCGGGTGCGATGTGCCCGCGATGCTGGTTTTCTCATCGAATACATTCTTGTAGCGTACTAATTCCCAATGACCCGGCACCTCCCCAAGCCACTCCACGCCGCCGTCCTTGTACTCCGGGTATCGCGGAAAACTCATGCTGTCAGCCCGTTAATCATTGTCAGGATGCGGTCGGTCACGCCTTTCAGCTCGGCATCAATCTCGGCCAACGGGCGCGGCGGTTTGAAGACGTAGAAGTGACGGTTGAACGGTATCTCGTAGCCTACCTTGGTCTTGTCGGTGTCGATCCAGGCATCGGGTGCATGAGGCAGCACTTCGCGTTTGAAGTAGGCTGCGATGTCGTCGCTAAGTGGCACGTTTTCGGTATCGCGCAGGCTGGCATCCGGCACGGGCTTGCCTTTGCCCTTGCCTTTGCTGCCCAGCACCACCTGGCCAGTCGCATCGCGCTCAGGCCGTTCGACCGTGATGGTGTGGTAACCAAAGGCGTCATTGGCAAAGATGCGGCTGATGGGCACGGGGCTGCCGTCCACTTGCCGGGTCAGCTCTTCAAAGTTGCCAAACAGGCTGGTGATGTCGTCAATGTGTTCGGCGCTCAGCTCCTTGCGCTTGCTACCCAGGCTCTTGCGCATCTTCTGCCAGAAACTGCTGGCGTCGATCAGTTGCACCTTGCCCTTGCGGGCCTGTGGCTTGCGGTTGCTGACGATCCACACATAGGTGCTGATACCCGTGTTGTAGAACATGTCGGTGGGCAAGGCGATGATGGCCTCCACCAGGTCGTTTTCCAGCACGTAGCGGCGAATTTCACTCTCGCCACTGCCTGCGCCGCCGGTAAACAACGGTGAGCCGTTCAGCACAATGCCAAAGCGGCTGCCGCCGTCCACAGCCGGGCGCATCTTGGCGATCAGGTGCAGCAAAAATAGCAGCGAACCGTCGCTGACCCGTGGCAGGCCGGGGCCAAAGCGCCCGTTGTAGCCCTGTTGTTCAGCCTCTTTGCGGATGGTGGCTTCTATCTTTTTCCACTCCACGCCAAAGGGCGGATTGGACAAGGCGTAGTCAAACACCTTGCCGTTCAGGCCGTCCGCAGACAGAGTGTTGCCAAAGATAATGTTGGCAATGTCTTGGCCCTTGATCAGCATGTCGGCCTTGCAAATGGCGTAGGACTCGGGGTTAAGCTCTTGGCCGTACATCACAAGCCGCGCATCGGGGTTGAGGCTGGCGAGGTGTTCACCCGCTACGCTGAGCATGCCGCCGGTGCCCGCAGTGGGGTCGTACAGGCTGCGCACCACGCCGGGCTTGGTCAACGCCGAATCGTCTTCAATGAACAGCAGGTTGACCATCAGACGGATGACCTCACGCGGGGTGAAGTGTTCACCTGCGGTCTCGTTGGACAGCTCGGCAAACTTGCGGATCAGCTCTTCAAATACCGCGCCCATTTCGGCGTTGCTAACCACATTGGGGTGCAGGTCGATGGTGGCGAATTTCTCGGTGACCATGTAGAGCAGGCCGGACTTGGCGAGCTTGTCGATCTGGGTGTGGAACTCGAAGCTCTCAAAGATGTCGCGCACCGCTGGGCTGAACGCCTGCATGTAGGCCCGCAGGTTTTCGCCAATGTGATCCTGGTCGCCCATGAGCTTCTTCAAGTCCATGGGCGAGGTGTTGTAGAAAAACTGGCCAGATTTACGCAGCAAAAATGGCTCGGGGTTCAGGCCGGCTTTCTCACGCAGGGTTTTCTCGGCCAGCACGTCGGCCTTGGTGGCTTCCAGCACGCAGTCCAGGCGGCGTAGCACGGTGAAGGGCAGGATGACTTTGCCGTATTCGGATTGTTTGTAATCGCCACGCAGGAGGTCGGCGACGGACCAGATGAAGGAGGAAAGATTTGGGTTAGTTGCCATGTCGGTTGGGGATACCGTGTTTCGTTAGAGTAATGCCGCTAGATTGGCTGTGGGCTTTCATTCGGCGATGAGATCAAGGCAATAAATTTGGCGGTCAGTGGCGACCACTCGTACATCATGGAGTCCCAGTTTGTCGACCTGCTGTAAAGGAGGCCAAGGCGGATGAGTCCACCGATGTGAAGTTCATCAGGTGAATTGGGCTTAACCATTAGTCTTCCAGCGATTGGGGTCAGTTCTGCATCGATGCTGACACCTTCATAGCGAAAAGCATCCAGCAAAAAGACTACTTCTGCAGCGGAAATGTCGCGGATAAGTCTTCCCAGTGCGTCCGAATTGTCCAATGACAATTCTGGCTTCAGCAGTGTGTGCAGTACGACATTGCGAATGTGATCCAGTTTTCGCTGGTCCACGGTCGAAAATGCGGCAACAACACACTCACCGGCCAATTTGTACTGATCATCCGAAATCGTGTGCATGTCAATCTGCAATTCGGACACCGCCTGTGCGAGCTCAGTTAGCATCTTTTCAACCCGCTCAGACTGGCGTTTTGAGGCCATGGTTTGGAGCAGAAAGGGCGCAAAAGCGGCCCACGGAGTGAATGGTGACCCAAAGGCAGAGACTGCGTTCGCCGCGAGCGAAGCAGGCATGCTGCTGGCGGCCTTTTCGATAAATGTCTTGTTGTGCATGGGCTCCCCCTTTATCCAGTCTGTTTGGCTGACTTTGTTCAGACTGGTGCGATGTGTACTTCGATCTTAACCACTGGACAACGCGTTTGAATTTGGGGCGGTGAGGGATTGCAAAGTGAGTGTTAATCGGCTAATATTTCATAATATGAAAATGCACAAAGACCGGTTAACCGAGCGCCAGAGGCTGTTTTGCGAGCATTACGTGGGGGCCGGGCGGCACTGTGCGGCGCTGGCGGCGCGGCTGGCGGGGTACGCGCCGGGGTGCTCGCATGTGACTGGATGTCAGCTTCTCCAGCAACCCAAGATTGCAGCCACTGTGAGGGGGCTGGAAGAGGTTTTGGCGCGGGAGATAGGGGTCAGTAGGCAGGCGGTGATTGCGCAGTTGGTTGCTGCTGCTGAGCAGGCTAAATTGATGATGGAGCCGGGTCAGATCGTGTCGGCACTGCGTCAGATTGCGCTTATGAGCGGGTATTACCGGGAAGCAGAGGCACAGAAGCAAAGGTTGACGGAGGCGCAGAGCGTCGCGCACGCCAGCTTCGCATCGATGGACGACGCACAGCTACTGGCCCTGATTGCGCAGGGCGCAGCAGCTGCTTAGGTTCTGATTCAGTCGGCTCAGTGTCCGACTTAACTGCCCCCAGTAGTCCCCCCTGAACCACCCAAACCACCCTCGGCGGCACGCTCCACCGTCTGCAGCACCTGCCAACGCATCACGCCATGGGCCTTGCCCGCTTTGACGAAGCGCAAGCCATCATTTCGCTGCTCGGCGTGACGCTCGATCCAGCGGCCCAGCATTCTTGGGTTGATGATTCCCCGTTGACCGGCAATCTCGTCCGCAGCGGCGTGCAGCAGAACGAACTTCGCGTTCGATGGGTCTGCACTGCCAACTACCTTGGACACGGTGGTGGGTGTGTTGCCGAATGCGGTATGCCACGCATTGAGCATGGCCGCCAGCTTGGCCTGGTCAGGGTTTTCCGACTCCGAGCGGGTGATCGATTCCGCAGGGTCCGCGAAGTCGGGCAAGTCAGCACGACCGGGCATACCGGCGAACTGCTTTAGCCAGCATAAGGGCTGGCGCACCAAGTCATCCCACAACTCAAACGATGCAATGCGACCCTTTGCGGCTTTCGGACGGCTTGCGGCAATGTAGGCCCGCACGATCGTCAAAGCTGCCACCACCATCTGCTGCCGGTTCAGAATCACCTCGTCGAGAGGGTTAAACCCAAACTCCCGGGTGAACGGCTGCTCTTGTTGTGCATCCAGTCGCACAATCAGCACCCGGCGATGGGTGTCGCCGGTCAGCACCAGATTGTTGCCCGTGATCAGAAAGAGCGCTTTGTTGGGCAGCTCCTGCGTGGTGGATTCGCCCAGAATGCGATCCTTGTAGGTGGGGGACGTGATGAACGAGTCAATGGCCGCATTGCCCAGTGGGTCGCGCACGTTGTCCAGCAGCAGCACGGTGTCGCCACCGCGCAGACCTGCAAAGAGGCGTTTGCGCCATTCTTCTTCGTCCTTGGCCGGTGGCATAACAGAAACATCACCGCCGGTCCCTATAGCAGCAACACACTTTGCAATGAGCGTTTTGCCAGTGCCTGCCGAGGGTGCATCAAAGCCATAGGCTGGGCAAGTTGGCAGACTCGGGCGCAGCGCTGCAGCGATCAAGGCCGAAATCAACACGCCGACCGACACAGGGTCTACCACTGGGAACTCGCGGAACGGGTGCCACAAGATCGCCAGGGCATCCAAAGCCTCGGTCACGGTGGGAGCTTGCGGCACGCTGGGCGGCGTGATTTCCGCAGTAACGTAGAGCAAACCGGTTCTTTCATCATGGCCGGGGGTATCCATTACGCTACCGTCCGGGCGGAGAATGGGTGCCGTGCATACCGCCTCCAAGCGCCGAAAGGCCCGGCTGCCGTGCTTGGCCATGATGGCTATGGCGACTTCGGTCGGTGCGTCTTCGGCCACCTCCTGCACAGAAGTTTGAATGCCTTCTTTGTCCCGGTTGACCCGCACGCTGTAGAAGTCTATGACCCGGCCCATATGGTCCTTCAGCCAATCGCATGCGACAGACGCGACTTTTCGGTTGGCCACATAGGCAATGGCTTTGTCGCCATAGTCGAACAATTCACTGCGCTCGCTCAGAACCCGCAAGCTGGCGTCGGTGGAATCAATGCGCAGGCCACGCCCAATCTGCACGCGGGCCGACTGGCGGCGTAGCTCGTAGCGCATGCCACCATGCCGGTGAGAAAAGATGTCGGGTCTACTTCCATTGAGTAGACGGGCCACCGCAACACGATGATCTTCGTTGGGGTCGAGCGGATCAGCATAGCGCGTGCCGTGGTAGCGATGCGGGTTGTCCAAGAGCTGGGCGACCGTGACAGTTGTGCCGTCAGACGCTGTGATTTCGAAGTCACCCATCAGCACGTCATGCTGACTGGCACGCTCCAGGATGTTGATGGCCTGCGCCAGCGTGATGCCGCGTTTGGCCGCCAGTGCCGGTGCGCGGCCTACAGCCCACGCCTTGGCCTTGGCTGTGCACTCGGGCTTGGCAGCAGTGCGGGCAGCTTTGCGTGCGGCCTCAGCCTCTTTTCGGATGGCGGGGGTTACGCTGTCAATCAGAACGCGCAGGTCAAACAAGCCATCCTGTTGGCCGTATATCACGCCATTCAAATGCGGGCGAGTAACGCCGTCCACCAGCCCGGGGGGACCGGCGAAGTCCAGGCGTTCTGGCTGCCAGACAGAAGTATCCACCAGGCAGCGCATGAGGGCTTGCCCGGCATTGCCGACCTCCACCCAGCCATTGTCCGGCGTGGCCCACAGCAGATCGGTGAGGGCCTTGCCCGCCTCGGGTATCAGCGATGCGTCCTTAACCGGCACATAGATGCGGTGTCGCTCCAGCGGTGTCAACACCTGACCATTAGGGTGCATGCATCCAGCAGAGGCGCTGGGCCGGCCCAGCATGGGCGCGTGAGTGAGAACCGGTGCCGCGGTCAACAACCGCCCACGGAATTGATCAAGTGTCAGCGACCCATTGGGCAGGCCGTCATGGTCGAGCATCAGGATACCCGGGCCACTGGGATACGCGAAGTTCTCCCTTGTGCGTGCTATGGCCCCTTGCTCTTGCGCCTCGGTATCGGCCTGGGTGCACAGCGTGGTGGTTGCATCCCGCGTTACGCCCCATGCGATCGCGTTGGCGCTGGTCAAGCCGTCCAAATGGTTGCGCAATTCGACCAGACCGTTCACTTCGATTCGATTGGCAGTCCCTTGTGACAGGTTGGCGGCGGTTTCCTTGCGAACCGTGCCATCGGGGTTCAGCCCGATGATTTTGGTCAGGCGCGTTGGAATGATGCCAGTGATCTCGGTGAACACCAGTGGGGTCATGGCGGTGGAGAGTCCGGTGTTGATGACCGGCTGGGCTGCCTCGTTCACCGCTGGGGTGGTTTGAGGGGTTTTGGGTGGTTTCTTTGCCTCGGTGTTGGTGGATGTGGGATTCTTGGGGGTGTTGGATATCTTCATTTTGAGGTGTCCGATTTGGTGATGCGATACATGGCGGCGCGGGCGCGGTGCTGGCTAACCAGCTGCGCGATGTCGGTCGGGGACAGTTTTCTAGTGATGCGTAGGCGAACGGTCTTGCCATCGGGGCAGCCAATCAGCAGCATCTCGCCTCCAGCCGCGAGGATGGAGCTGCGATGCTTTTGAAATTCCGGGTAGCCATCACCCGCCAAATCAAGCACGTAATCGGTGCTGATGCAGTAGGGTGCTTTCATTGCGCCACCTTGCCCTTCATGCGCTGGGTGCGCTTAGGCTTCGAGGACGCCTCTGCTTTTGCGGCGAGGTATCGGCGGATGTCGCCGACCCGGAATCGCGTGCAGCCCGCGCTGAGGCGAATGGGCGTCGGAAAGGCCGGGTCGTTGCGGATGTCACGCCAGACGGTGGAGACACCCTTGCCCATGACGGCAGCTAGAGCATTTATGCCAATGAGTGCGGCATTGGGCAAGTCGTCGAAATGCGAGACGTCCGGGCGGCGCTTCGTAATAGGGGGATTTACTAGGTCTTTCATGGCGAGTTCCATGTGTTTAGGAACTCAAATCAGACCTGTAAATCAGTTGAAAATCATAGAAATTTCCGGGCTGCAACCCGCATGGAATAAGGCTTCAGAAAGAAAACAGAAAGAAATTTCCAATTTCCAATTTCTCTAACTCCAACCACGCTCTTTGAGAAAAGTTGATATTGTTTTGCCGCCGATGGTGCGCGCCTTACCTGTGGCTTTTAATGTCCTTTCGATTTTGGCGATCTCCATGGCTACAGCTTTACCAATGGCATCGATTGGATACAACCCGGCGCGAGCACCGGATTGATTGACGTCTCGATTGCTTGCCTTCCACTTCTCTTTGACCGAGTCTGCGATGGCGACGACGTTATGTTCGGTGTTCCACCACCGAGCTTTAACAGCCCCATGCAGTTGCCCATGCAACGATTCATACCTCAATACCTCGTCCATTGAGAGCGCGCAAAGTTCAAAAATGGACGACAGGTAGTACCGAGGCCGCAAATGACCGCCCGGCGTCATTTGGACGACGGTGAATAGGTCGCCGCCGCTGGCGAAGGCATCGGGCACCTTTGCCAAATAGAAAAATTCACAGTCAAAAGGTGCCGTTTTTCTAACGTCCACCAAATACAGCCAATCGTTGATTGCGATTGCTTGTGTCACTTGCTGCCGCACGCCGCCACTGCCTTGCCGGTATATCAAAAGCGTCCCTTTGACAAAGACGGTTGGGGTCACAATTTTGTTGATGATGGCATCTTTTAGGTCAACCTCGCTCCATTGCCAACGCGCCATAACTTCGGAGAATTGAAGCTGCATGCGTCCGGCAGGAATAGTAGCCAAGTGAGTTATCCTAGATTTGAGAGAGTGGAGTAGAGATAAACGACTGTCCGTATCATGCCATCCGGTGAAGCGGCACCACTTCGCCATCACCGCGAATGGTGTCGCAGAACGTAGCCCACTCGCTCATCAGACGGGACCGCTTCTCCAGCAAATCCCCTCGACGGTACGCCGCCTCGGACTTGTCTTCAATGGCATGGGCCAGCGCCATTTCGCATACGTCGCGGGGATAAGCTGTTGACTCGGCTGCCCAGTCTCGGAAAGTCGAGCGAAAGCCGTGAACGGTCAAATCACTACGCCCCATGCGCTTGAGTACCGCCAGGCAGGTCATATTTGAGATGGCTTTATCGGGCTTGGTGCTCGGGAATACAAACGATGATGGGTTGTTGTCGACTTTGATCTTCGCCAGTACGGCGAGCGCTTGCGAACACAGTGGAACGCGATGCTCCCTGAACCCCTTCATGCGCTCCTTGGGGATCGTCCAAAGCCCAGCCTCAAGGTCGAATTCATCCCAGGTTGATTCGATTACCTCGCTGGTGCGGGCGGCAGTGAGAATGATCAACTGCGTAGCCAGTGAGCCCGTGCCGTGCATCGCACGCAGGTCGCGCATGAATGCGCCCATTTCCACCCAGGGCAGTGCGGCATGGTGCCCGGCGTCAGCCACTTTGGATGGCTTCGGTAGCGCTTCGGCAAGGTTGCCTTTCCAGGCAGCAGGGTTGTCGCCGGACCGGTAACCCTGCACCTTGGCCCAGTCCAAGACTTTCTCAATACGTCCGCGCACTCGGGTGGCGGTTTCTGTCTTGGTTGCCCAGATCGGCTGCAGGACTTTCATGACCAATGCGGTGGTGATGGTGCTGACAGGTAAGTCGCCGATCACCGGACTGGCGTACGTGGTCAGGGTGTTGCGCCACTGTTCCCCATGTTTGGCACTACGCCAGCCCGATTCGTTTGCTTCGATGTAGCCCTCGGCGGCTTTGTCAAAGGTGATGATCTTGGCTGCTTCGAGGCGCTTGACAAGAAGACCCGCTCGCTTGGCTTCAATGGGGTCGATCCCGTCGGACAGTTTCTGGCGCTGCTCCGTGGCACGCTTGCGTGCCTCTGCAAGTGAAAACGTGTTGAATGATCCCAGTCCCATTTCTCGGGCTTTGCCGTTCACCGTGTAACGCAACACCCATGACTTCGAGCCGCCCTTGGCGATTTGTAAGTACAAACCGGCACCGTCGCAGTAGTAGCCTGGCTCCTTCGTTTTGAATGCCTGCATGGGATTCAAACGTGCGGTGAGTTTTGCCATATCTTTACCCCCATATTTACCCATGTCTATGAGTTAGATTGTATGGGGTATGGCGAGACAATGTGGGACTATTTGTTTCAGCTATTTCATTGGTGAAATTGGGCTTATTGAACTGAATGAGACAGGTTGAAAGTTAGAAGGAGAAAGACGCCTGCTCCGCCAGAAAATGTTAAGCCCTGTAACTCCGGTAGTTACAGGGCTTTTTCATTGCTGAAACGGGCGATGGAAACCGGGAAGCGCTTTCGACCAAAATCTCCGGCCTGGTCGGCAAATCGACCCGCAACCGTTGCAGCGCAATCGGGGCACTGTGCATGCCCAGATAGGCGGTATTGCTTGATCTGGTACCAATCACGTTCGATCAGTACCGTTTGGCAGTTCGGACACCGGGTGGTATCGCCATCCTGATGGTGAACGTTGCCGGTGTAGACGTAGTTCAGACCCTCTTGCATGGCAATGTGGCGCGCCTTGACCAGAGTTGACAAGGGCGTTGGCGGCACGTCGGGCATTTTGTGATCGGGGTGAAATGCGGAGAAATGGATGGGAACGTCCGGCCCCAGTTCACGCAGAACCCAACGGCTCAGCGCCGTGATCTCTTCGTCCGAGTCGTTATGACCGGGAATCAACAAGGTTGTAATCTCAAACCAGACCTGGGTTTCGTGCCGCAAATAAACCAAGCTGTCCAGCACCGGTTGCAGGTGAGAGCCGGTTAATTTGAAATAGAAATCGTCAGTGAACGCCTTGAGGTCGACATTGGCAGCGTCCATCTTGGCGAAAAAATCACGCCGAGGTTGGTCATGTATGTAGCCTGCTGTAACCGCCACGGTTTGAATATTGTGCGCATGGCAGGCATCGGCCACGTCCATCGCGTATTCGGCAAAAATGACTGGGTCGTTGTAGGTGAACGCAACACTTTTACAGCCGTGTGCCAGCGCGGCTTGTGCAATGGCGTCGGGTGAAGCTCGGTCCATCAAGCGATCTATGTCGCGTGACTTGCTGATGTCCCAGTTCTGGCAGAACTTGCAGGCCAAATTGCAACCCGCGGTACCAAACGACAGGACGCTGCTGCCGGGATAAAAATGGTTCAGGGGCTTTTTCTCAATTGGGTCGATGCAAAAACCAGATGAGCGACCATAGGTTGTGAGCACCATGTCGTTGTTTGTGCGCATCCTTACAAAACAGGCGCCCCGTTGGCCTTCATGGAGTTTGCAGTCGCGGGGACACAGGTCACACTGGATGCGCCCATCGGCAATGGGGTGCCAGTAGCGGGCAGGGTAGTTCATGGCGAGCTTGCCCATCGTTATTCCGGCAGTTTCATGGGCGGTTTGTTGATGGTGATGGCTTCTGGCTCAGACCACTTTTTCACGGTGTAACGCCAGAGTTGCACCTGGGCATCCCAAGTGGTGCTTGAAAGTCCAGCCTTGCGCTTCAACTGGGCCATAAAAGCAGCGGGTTCTGGCAATTGGTCCCACACCTGGGGCAAGAAGGTGCTGCGATGGCTGCCCTTTTGGAACACAACGCCATCTTGATGCGGCCGCAACTGCGCCAGAGCGTCGGCTTCGCTGGTGAATTGCAGGGGTTGCATCTTCGAGAGCACGGAGACCTCAACCCGAATGGATTCAAGTTCAGTCGGGGATAAAGGCGCGAAGCGTGAGTCGCGCAGCGCAGCCGCCACGGCGTTGGCTTGCAGGTCTGTCAACAAGGACCGACGCGCTTCCAATGAACCGATACAGCCGCGAAGCGCGCCATCTTGCTTGAGCGTGACAAAACAGGCACCTGTGTCTTGGAGCCACGCTGCATCGGTTTTCACCGAAAGCGCGCTCCCCAGTGCGTTGGCAATCGCTGCTCTCGCGATCGGCAACAGGATGTAGCCAGCGTCATCAGGCAGCATCTACGGTCTCCTGAAAGCTGATGGAGGCATAGCCAACGACCCGGGTCTGGTCTCCGCAACTGTCACCGGAGTTGCAAAGTCCCAGCAACGCAGGTTGCAAATGGTGGCGGGCCGCCGCTAGTAGCAGGCCATTGATGGGTGTTGCACCGCAGGCCTGTTCGTGGTTCAAGGTCGGAGCTGCGGCCAAGATAGTCTGAACCGTTGCCTGATCAAAGGCCTGAGCACTGGCATAGGGGCGAAAGTGGGATAAGTCCGAGCTCACCACGATCAAGGTTTCTGGGCCGCCCCACAGCCTCTCCAGCACCTGTGCGACCTCCTGCGGGTGCACGTTGCCGACCGCCAATGGAACCAGTTTGAAATCATCCAGCACCGACTGCAGAAAGGGCAACTGAACTTCCAAAGAATGCTCTTTGGCATGCGCTGCGGCGCTGGTCACGACTTGCGGCATGGGGGTAATAGCCGCTACCGCTTCCAGATCCAATTCCACCTTGCCGAGGGGCGATTGAAACGTGTCAACACCGGGCAGGGCCAGTCCGCGTACCGCAACCCTGTGCACAGGACCTAACAAGACCACCTTTTTCACTGTGCTTTTGACGGCCGCGAGTTGGGCATAGGCCAGGGCGGCGGTTGCGCCCGAGTAGACATACCCCGCATGAGGGACGATCAGTGCTTTGGGCGCTTGTACAGGGCGGCCAGTACGCAGCGCAGCCGACTGCAACATCGACAGCACCGCCGCGGACAATACTTGCTGCTGGTCAGGGTAAAAGGAGCCCGCTACCGCAGGCATTCGAACGTGTTGCACGGAGTTCTCCGGTCAAGCGATCCATTACGTCGCGCCACACGCGCTTCAACGCTATTTTGAGGTTTGCACCATTTTCATGGCCGAGCCAATCAGGGCGGCGACCTCTGTCATGTTGCTGGGAACAATCAATGT
>ERZ724527.350-NODE-350-length-23350-cov-16.475853_pt1 | contig 23350 bp, 21 predicted proteins | sample MGYA00376060_ERZ724527 | MGnify/ENA primary metagenome ERZ724527 (study PRJEB28724, sample SAMN07190886) | activated sludge metagenome | isolation source: activated sludge of sewage treatment plant in Hong Hong | place: USA: Christiansburg, Virginia | collected...
AATGCCTGAGTTTTTACGTACAAATCCCCACATTTAATTGATTAATTGCATTCTGTATATCTTTTTCATTTAAAGCTAATGGCGGCTTTTTACCTAAAGCCTTACCGCGTTTTCGCATTTCTCCATAATTTGCAGGAACCGATTGCGAACGTTGATTATCACGCTGTGCTTGTACTATTTGTGCCATGTGTAAAACATGACCCAAACGCTTATTGTCAACAATTGCCCCTTGGTCAATCTCAGATAAACGATCGTAAATCGTGAAGGGCAGGGAAACCCCATTTGCTCGAAGCTCAATGCGCCCATCCGCGTAATGATATACCTCAATATAACACCCAACCAATGCACGAGCCGAAGGCGTATCCTCTAACAAATAAAGCCGTTTATCATATTGCAACGTTAAGCTTTTCGACACACAGCGTGGTTCTCGCCATGCAAAAATCAAATCAAGATTTTCATCCTGCCTCACTGGCCTATGCACATCATGATCACTTCTCGGCGGCTTAGCAAAGCGAACGTTATAATCCGCGATAAACTCAGGCATGAACGCATTAGCCTCTGTCATGGTACTGATTTTACGTAACCGCAACTCTTTGACTAGTCGGTCTTGTAGCGTCAAATTAGCGCGTTCAACACGCCCTTTAGCCTGACTGGAGTTAGCACAAATTCCTTCAATATTCAGCTCATAGAGTGCGCGACCAAACTGTGTGTGACCATCACCTCCACGTATGTCCTTCTTATTAATACGAAAAACACTGGCCTTATCACTGTAAAACGCCATCGGTTTACCATGACGCTCTAGATAAGCGCGAGTCGCATGGAAGTAACTAAACGTTGACTCGCTGTAGGTGAAATAGAGTGCCATTATTCGACTTGTCGCATCATCGACATAGACCAACAGGATGCAGGCGGGCGCACGTTCCTCAAACCAACGGTGATCACTGCCATCAATTTGAATTAACTCACCAACACAGGAGCGACGATTACGAGGCTGATAAATTTTAGGGGGTCGTTGCTGACGTGGAATCCACAGACCTGTGCTAATCATGAGTTGACGCACCGTCTCTTTAGCCAAATATAAGCCGTGTCTCTCTGCGAGTTTTTCGCACGCTAAAGAAGGACCAAAGTCAGCATAATGTTCGCGTATAATCGTGATAGCTTGCTCAGCAATACCAGAGGCTAATTGATTATTACTCGGCTTACCTCGATGACGAGAAATAAGCCCGATAGAGCCTTCGGCTTGATAGCGACAAATCACTCGCCGTAATTGCCGATCAGTTATATTAAGCCGCTCAGCAGCTGTCTTGACGGTAATTAAGCCATCAATAACAGCTTGTACCGTTTTCAATCTGTGCAGTTCACGCATGCTCACAGTCACCATCTCAGTTCTTGCCATATTGAGCCTCTACGATAGAAAAAATACCTGTTATTTTTTCTATCATGAATCGCTAATATAGGCGGACATTTCTATTTAGCCAGAACTGGACATTACTACTTGGGTGCTACATTATTACCTCGCATAACGCCGATTATGTTAAATACAACTAAAAATCACCCCAAACAGACCTAAAAATCACCACCAAAACCAACCCAAAACAGCCCCATCTTCACTAGCACACTCAACCTGATTCCGATAACATCAAGGCTGGCTAAAGTCTCTGGGTCAAGGAAACTTAAACCAACCGTCTTGACTGCTAATCACAACCAAGACGCCAAAAAATCCCTTCGGCAAGGAGGGGCTTTTTTGTTTTTAGGGCTGTTAGAGCGTGTAAGGCAATCCACTCCGCCAGAGGATTAGTATCATTTTTCACTACTCGAATAAAGCCTAATACGCTTAAATCGCCACTTCTCCATCTTGCTCTTCTTCTTTTATATAAAGCCTATTTGTCCATAAAGGTAAAGCAAAATACGAGTCTAACGGATATGCTGGCGCATTTTCAGTCTTACTAATATTTTGTTGCTTTTTGATTTGCTCATCAATATTTTCGTTACTTTTAACACTCAAATAAGGTGACAAGCGTTTGAACCGATTTATCATACGTTTATAATCATTTTTCTCAAAGGTAGTCCAGTCACCCATCATCTGATTATTTAAATGAGATATACCTACAAAATCCCTGTTTTTCATATCATCAATAAGATAACTATTTATCTCTTCTTTGTACCCATATAGATATTGTCTGTTATCTTTATAGTACAAATAATTCCTTATGAATAAAGACACTAACGTATATATCTCGTTTGCAGGTAACTGTTTATGGTCTTGTTGGTTTGGCGTAAGATGAGAACGATAAAAGCCAAAATCTGGATCAAAAAAGCCTTTAAAGTATCGAATATCAAACTCTAAAATGGAGGCAATAATTTTTGGTATTTGTTCTAATTTATTAAAGATATCCGTATTGGATTTCTTATACCAATCTTTAAGTATTTTTAATACCTCACTCTGTTCTATTCGCTCTTTATTATCGAGCCCCATGAGACGAGCGGAATACTCTTTTCCATCGTTTGCTTTTTCTAACTCTTTTTTAATTTTTATAGTTAGCTCATCTAGTTGATTTATATTGATTATGTTGGATAAAGCATCCTTATTGATGCTGAATTCTAACGTATCAATTTTTGACGTTATGTGAAAAATATTTGAAAGTGGTTTAATCTTCGTACCTTTTGATTCATCAAAGAAAGGGTCAGATAATTTATTATAGACAAATGTAAAATTAACTCCCATGGACACAGCTATTTGCCCTTTGATCACTTTTTCTAACTCTTCTTTATTTTTGACAGAATCTATATTCTGAATAATAAAATTAAAATCATTTTCTCTTGCCTCTATGCCTCTAAATATAGATTTTAGGCAATATGAGTTGTTATTTTCTATGTATTCTCTTGCTACATATCCGACCATTTTATTAATAAAATCTTCAATGGAATTATCTATATCTAACAATATCCTAAATAATTCAATAGGCTGTTTAAGTATTTGATATAAGGAGTAGTATGAGTAATGGCGATTATAATTATCACTAAATTGTAACGATGGAAAAGCAATTTTTCTCTTCTCCATATCTGCTAAAATCTCTTTTTTGATACTAAAAATACTATTCTTCTTTTCGTCATCTAAGAGATATTCAATAATTTTATTGCTACCGTATTCTGACTCTAGCATCTTATACAGATGCAAAAAAATATCCCTGCTTGAATTTTTTTCGCTTTCATTTAAGCCGCGATATTTTTTATTCAAAACATGAACCATCTTCACACGCTGGTGAAAGCCTTCATTTGTATCTCTATGGAAGTATTGCTGTCTAGCACTAATTGCTAAAAGCAATACCTGCTCCCAAACGAGCTTATATGTACTGGTAGTTAAATCAACAAGCTCTTTTTGGTTTAGATCAAGCAAGCCATATATCTCTTGTTTCATTGGTTACACTTCTTTACAAATTGACCTTTGGAAGACAATGCAGAGCTTTGCTCCGATTACAACTAGGAGCAAATAATTTGCATCACTAATACAGAACAAAATAAATAAATCAAGCAATTAAATCAATATAAATAATGTAAATAGTGACGTAATTTATAAAAAAAATAGCTAGTCCATCACTTTTTATTCCATTATATACAAAAAACAACCAACTGAAATTATCTCTTCATCACTTGATATAACAAAAAAGCAATACTAACATGCATCAAGGCGGAGAGGCACTGGGTTTCAATATTTTGCAAAAAAGGTCAAACGAAAATGAACTTAAAGATGACACGTCATTTTCAGCGGAGAATGGCACAAAGGGGAAATACTAAACAAATGATTGATTTGGTATTTCAAATCGGGGAGATCAAAGGCGACAAACTCATCAGTAACAAGAAGATAATTAAAAAATATCTTCTTGATTTAGATAGAAAAATTTTAAGTCTTTCTATCTTGCAGAAGAAATTTAAACACCTGAATGTTGTTGGCTTAATAAATAAAGCAATCGAAGCTTTATTTGTGATTAGGCGTACAGCTTTAAAAATTTTAGACAAAGGGGGAATAACAGTCGTGTGTCATAACGATGCTCTCATCACAACGTACAACACAAACAGTTTTGTTCGCTACTAACGCATGTATAACAGGAAAATCTTATGAAAAATTTAGTCACAGGCATGCACATTGCCGTATCTCGTGGTCTCTATACCCATCATGGTATTTATGTTGGTAGTGGTAGGGTTGTTCACTATTCTGGTTTTGCAAGAGCCTTCAATAAAGGGGCTATTGAAGAAACCAGTATTGTAGGTTTTTTAGATGGCAAAGATGAGTTTAAGATCATCAATTACCCACAATATCAAGTTGCTTATAGCTCTAGTGAAGTAGCTGCCAGAGCTATTGATCGCATTGGTGAAGATGATTACAATTTAGTCTTCAACAATTGTGAACACTTTGCTTGTTGGTGTGTTACAGGTTGCGCTCGTAGCGATCAGGTAAGAAGCGTAATGGAGAATGTAACAACCGTTGCCTCTCATTACAGTTTGATAAAAGACCTACTTCTCACAAATATACCAAAGCACGCACTCACAACAGTCGCCACACAAACAACGCAAAGGGCATTAGTTAGTGGATTAATTAGTGGTAGTGGGGCAGTAGCCACAACCAGCCTTATTGGTGGTGGAGCTATGGCTACAGGGTTAGCTGGTGCAAGCATTGCAGCCGCACCCGTAGTCGTACCTGCAATTGTTATTGGTGCATTAGTTGGCGGTCTGTTTAGTTTATTTGACGACTAGCAACATTTATATGAAAACTAGCCGATTCTATAATCGGCTAATCACATATAAAAGCAAGGAGTTTTCAAATGCAAGCCCCTACAATTAGGGGGTCATTTTTACATGGGCAGTGACAGATAGTGTCCAGAAGCTCGTTTCTATGCTGAAAATCGGTTAGATTAAAGGCTCGATCCAGTGTGTCTATGTCTCAAGGCATAATACAGCCCCATCCGCGCCATCCATTGACTATAGGATCCTTTGGGGGGCGTTGGCCACCGTATCCCAACATTTTAGTCAGTGCATCGGCAGCGTTACAGCAATAAAAAAGGTTTTCCCAGTACCTCATCGGCCCTATTGTTTCAAGCGAAATTAACTTCACGATATAACGCGATGAAAAACGTGATACAAAGATGCGGCATATTTCTTCAAGACCTGGTTGCTGGATGACCAAAAATATAGCATTGTTTAATCTAACGGACGCTAAATGGTCTCCATGTGTGTAATCTTTAATATCGAGGAGGATTGGTGTGGTGATTCCAGCCTCTGCAAATATTGACTGCCATGGTAAAGCCAACTCTGATTCTAGTCCTTGGCCTAAGACAATAAGCTGTTTATTTTGCCAATCCTCAATAGTAATACCTTCAGTAATCGCGTGGCTCGCCTCTGCAACTTTATAGAATGACAGAGTTAATTGCTCTTCGCTGATGCTCTCGAAAAATTCTTTCCCTAAAGCCTGTTTTACAACTTGGTAGGCCAATGCCGATAGCATAAAGATTGAACTACAATTTACAAATCTTCGATCCCTTTCTGGGAAACTCGCTGTCACGATACTGCACGATAAGCTGCTTGATTTGAGCGCCATAGCAGCCAGCCCCTCTGGGTCGCCCGTAATTAAAATAGAATTATCTATTGATCGCTTGACGATCACCTCAGCTACACTCACCGCATCCTCGTGATGTCCCTTGAGAGACAAAAGCACTGGAAGTGTTTGTAAAAAAGGCTTATGACAATAATCGAGTGCTGTCATCATTCGGCTTGGATGCCCAGAGTAACGCTCACATAGAGCTGCACCATAAGCTGCGGATATCTTAGCAAGTCCAGAGGCCACCCAGACGGATGTATGGGCAGACTCTAGTGGCCTCACTCCTTGGAGGACTGTTGTTTCCAAAATCCTTGCCTTGATCATCTCTAAATCATCAAGGGTTAAAGCCATTATCGCATCTCCATTACAAGTGGTTGTAATTCTTTCCAATTTCCCACCGCAATTCCAAAGTCCCTTTCTTCTGGCTGTCCTGCGTTGTTACGCACAGCGTCTACTAAATACAGCGCAGAAAGTTGGTAATAAACCAAGCACGCACGCACCTTGAGTACTCGGCAGCCTTGGTGCATTTGATAGTCTCTTTCAGTAATTTTTCGATGATTTTCTGACAGTTTTCGAGATGGAATGAGAACGATGTCGACCATCTTGTTCCACTCTACATCCTGCTCTTGAGGCACCCAACGTACAGATGAATCTGGTGTAGCATTGATAATGCGTGATGGCACTAGGTCAAGGAAGGTCTGAAATATCTCGTCCCAGGCACGAATATGCCATCGAACCTCGGTTGCAACAATTGAATGCGGGCTAATGATTCGCTCCATCGGCTCTACCATTTTCATAGACTGATAGATGATACGCAAAGGAGTCTTATTACGAGAGGCTCTTGCGATGAGTTGTACTAGAGTGGGGTCAATACCGCGTTTAAGCGATGTTACGCCAACCAACTGGATAGTTTGCAAATCCGCAGCTTCCAAATTGCTCTCTTGAAGCCAAAGTTCATGATCCTTAGCGAATAATGGGACAAATTTGTCACCGCATATATACAGCTTTTTTTGAGAGTCGTACTTGATATTAGCTGGAGCCAGCCTTTGGTATAGCGAAAAATCATTAGTGGCTTGGGGCGGTGAAATTCCGAAACGAAGTACCAGATCGGAACGGTTAAGCCCTCCAACCCACCAAAGACGATCTTCTATCCATTGCAAGCGTTGACGCACAACAGCGCCGTTTCGCATGGCATTCAAGATAGCTAAAGAGTTGTTTGACATATTCTCATTCATGGCTATATTATACTCATAGTGACTATGACCATGCAATCTAGTAGGAGATAAATAATCATGGGTACTGCTACTTTATCCTCTCCCTCCTTAAGTATAGAACCTGTCAACCTTTTCGGAGTCGATAGCCATAATAGTTTAGTTCGATTAGCAGCTCTTGAAAGTGAAGGCTCATTGCAAGCCGTTTCCATGGAGGATCAACAACGCCGTGAGCAGTTGGTAAAGCAAATAAGAATGCTCCCCAGAGATGCTTTACAGACCATGCGTCACTTCCAAACACAGGTTGGCTGCCTAAATCGTTGTAGTTTTTGCAGTCAAAGTGCTGGCACGACTCTCTGGAATATGAGTCAGAAAGATCTAGCTAATCTAGTCGCAGCTTTGAAAACCGTAGGTCTTGAATGGGCTCGCGAAGATAATGCGGTTTGTGCAGAGCCACTGAGTACCACGGGTGTTTTCTCCCGCAATTTTGTAATGCCAATTCATGGACTGATTGGCAACAAACGAAAAGATCGCCCTGGTGTTATCTATTGCTATTTGGATAACGACCCTGCTGCATATCCGCATCTCGACGATATGGTGCGATGGTTGCATGATGACCTAGGCGTAAAAATTCGCATTGCCACTGTGGGGTATAGTAGACATAACTCAGCGATTCAGGCGATGCATGAGCGCATCAGTAATACATTAATGACAGGTATTGCTGGGCTACGTTTGTCATTTTCCCCTTATACCTACGGATGGACAAGAGCTGCTGAGCGTGTTGGTGTAGCAACTAGGGATGATTTCGAGCGGGATTCTGCGAATCTTCTGAATACCTATAGGAATACCTTCTTATCGGCTCAAAAAGGACGCAAGGGTACTTGTGTTGAACTACGCTTCCGCCCTCTCGTAGTAGCTAATGAAGTCAATAAATATGAGGTTGACGGACATTTTGTAATCCGCTCAGGCCTCTATCTGGTTATACAAAAGGCAGCTAATCGCAAATTGCCGACCTCTACAATTACCGATGCGAAAAGCCATAGCACTGAGCTTAGTCACCAAGGTGAGCCGTGCTGGCTGATTTATGGGGTTAACCACGAAGATGACTCATTGATAACCTCCTTACTGCGAGGTGATATATTGCCAGTTGGTCTGAAATGCAAAGACTCTTTACTGCATCAGCTTCAGAACGAGGATGGTGAATACTTTGCTGTGGATGCGACACGCCAATCCAATGGCATCACAGCTAAGTACTTTTATCCAAAAACCACAAAACGGCCTGGTTCTGGGTTCATTGACGGAGAACGATATCTGCTTAATTTGTTAATCCAAGCAAAGACAAGTGGCAAAAATCAAACATGGGGCGATGTTGAAGCCGTTATGAATGCTCTACACCAACAGGCTGTCTCGCTTGATGTCCAAGACCCGATGACAGCAACCTACATACGTGAACAAGTTATTGAGTTAGTAAAGAGTTATGTGCGAGTACTGCATTTGGCAGATTTCCCCGCCTCGGCTTTTTTTGACAAAAATATTTCCGTAGAGACTGGACATATCTGCAACTTGGGTCGAGCTTTCCACGAGTACAAATCCATTGCATCAAGGCCTGACCTGCCGCTTACTCCACATCACGAGCGTGCTTTTGGCTTGACTGGTGAGTTGGCAGAGGAGGGTCAAGCTTGGCGTCTTGCTGTTTCTCCAGTGCATGGTACATCATTATCTATGAGTGCCCGTGGAGGAAGAAACATTTACAGGGAATCGCCTTCAATCCTTATGGAACGACTGGATCTTACGATGACAGCTACGCCAGAAGGACAATCAATAGAAAGATACTTCCTAGACATTGAAAATGTTGAGCGAATTACCATCAGAGATGCCAAAAATTTTCCAGTAATACCAGGCCATTTGAAAGGAGAATGAATATGACAGGCAAGCTTATTGTAATAACTGGACTAGACGGGTCTGGAACTTCTAGCTTAGCGGAAGCACTCTGCAAGTGCGATCCTAATGGAATGTTGTTCAAGACACCAGGTGGTGTCTTCGGTGAGGCTCGTGAGTTGTTTGATGGCGATGTTCGAACCATTTCACAATCAGCTCACTTTTTGTACTACCTAGCTTCGGTTGCTTATGCCTCTGACCAAATTAAAAGTCATCTGAAAACACATAACGTGTACTGCGTACGTTATCTCATTGACACTGTTATCTCACACCGAGTCGCTGGTTTGGATGTCGAACTGAATTATGAGGGCATGGGGTATTCAATCCATAAGCCTGACACGACTATTTTCGTCAATATTGATGAATCTGTCCGTCAAAATCGAATTACTGTCCGTGGCAAGAGTGGGCTGGATAAAGTGCTTGATGATGAAGATACTCGCAATCGGTTCTTGATGGAATTTAATCGTTATGAAGATCAGTTTCATCTGGTCAACAACAGTACCAACAATCTGCAAGATGCCGTTCTAAAGGCTATGTCTATACTCGATTGGTTAAACTGAATATGTCAAAAATTTACTATGTAACCCGTAAAGGACTAAGCAGCCTTGCCCAGAAGCAAAAAGAACTTATCCAAGATATAGAAAAGTCCACACGCGCAATGGGGCAGTCTGCCAGCCTAGATAATGATCTTCGGGAGAATCCAGAGTTTATGCAATTACGTACTAGGGTGACTTATGAACTACCGAAAAGAATTGCTAATCTCAATGATGTTATCCGTTCCGCCAAGGTAATTAATGATATGGATTATATTCAGAATCAAGACTTTCATGAAGTCATGCCTGGCATGGAGGTTGAATTGAAATCAGATGATGGAGAAACTCGCATTCACTCCATCTTGGGCTATGAAGAAGGTGACCCTCAAAAAGGGATAGTATCTTACCTCTCTCCAGTTGGAGAACGGTTGCTGCACAAGATCCTTGGTGATGAGGTTGACCTCCCCAGACAGGGTAAACTGATCCATTACGAGGTTATCAACATCAAACGCAGCCCTTATTTAGAATAGCGTGGTGTAATAACCTACCGTAGAAGGACTCCCAATGAACAAGTTTGATAAAATTAAAAAACGTCTCGGCTATCGGTTGACCGCATTGGAAATTGCCAATTTCCGCTTGGCTAAACACGAAGCAGCCTGTCGTGCATTCACAAAAATGGTTAAAATCACAAATATAGACTCCCAAGATTTGTTTAACCATATCTATGTTTGTTTTGAGGAGAATGGTCGCTCTCGGCCTTACCATGACTGGTATCACACTTGCTGTGTAGTGGAAGGAACAGTTCAAGGGCTGTGCTACCACCTTCAAGCCAATCTTGATAACCTCTCCGAAACACAGCAAAAAGAAGTCAATTCAACAATTTTGGCCGCAGCATTTCATGATATTGGCCATTCTGGGGTTAAGCTCCCTGACATTGTCAACATTTCGAGATCCATCAACATTGCTCACCACTTCTTGACAAGTACTGATACATACATCAAGGCTATCTACTCAGGCACATTGGACTTGTCGTTTGTCCTTGAGACCTTACAAAGTACGCAGTACCCATTTCGTCGCGAGCCATTAAATGAGTACCAAGCTATCCTACGAGATGCCGACCTGCTACAAATATTAGAGCCAACTTGGTTCGACGATATTTACTATAATATGTATCAAGAGTTTCTTGAAGGTAACCCTACACTGGACTTTGTGGATTTCTGTGAAGGAGAAGTGAGATTTATGAGAGACATTAAATTCTACTCAATCTGGTTTCGAGAACAAATGCATAATGCGTTTTCTGAAATTGCACTATTGAGGGTCAAACAGGCTATTTTGGCCACTAGAGAATGTCTATTCTGACTTTATATGCGGGGGGATTGTAAACTCTGTCGGGATTTTTTAGCGATTGAGCCTATTTCAACTAGGAGAGTGAATCAAAACGAGGGCTGGCGTTTGACACCGATACTTCGCCCGTCACCCGCATAATCGTCGCTCTATACGACTCCACCAATAACTTTTTTAAGCCATTGTGACAGAATCTCTTACTTTTTGATCCTCTAATTGAAACACGCTCCAACTGTTTCCCTGTAACAATGCTGGCTTGTTCTCACAATCACCCACGCGCTGCGCCAATACAGGGTGCATTTAAACAAAAAATGCAGAAAAGTAGCGTAAGATTTTACGCAAAGCCAATAATACCAAGGCTTAGCCTCGCTTTTAGACCTCCCATTTTCACTCTGGGGTTGTAAGCCCGAAACCGCGCAATCTTATTGTCACACAGACGTTCGTTTGTGTGACATCAAAAATATGGTCAGAAATCGCAGAAAAACAGTCACATTACCCGTCACCCAGACAATGTAACGTAAACGGTTTCCATTAGTTACTCTTTTCAAGACTTTGGCAGTTCAATCTTTAAAATGAAAAAGTCTAATGAATACAAAAAGTTAAAGTTTTCGCGGTTTAGGGATTAGAACCCCTGTTCGTCAAAGCAATAAGGCTCGCGCTCTTTCATTAATTTCACAAGCACAACGGTTAGCACGCTCAACAGACTGGCGATCCGCAGGTGAGGAATTCAAAACTCTTCAACAAGAGTGGAAATCTGTTAACCCTTTACCCAAAGAAGACTCGGATAAATTATGGGAACAATTCAATAGTGCTTGCCAAAGCTTTTTTACAGCTCGGGAATGGGCTTACAACGAGAGACAAAATGACTTTTTACGAAGTTTAGAAAATAACATACAAAAGGCTGAATCTGCGAAAGCGAATATTATTGAATCTATTGTTCATGATGAAGGTCTTATTAGTGATTGGCAAGATAAAATCTATAATTTAAAATCAGGAGGACGTGCAGAAGAAATTAGGTACGCGTTACAGCAAAAAATAGATGCTGTTTCCGAAAAAATACACTCAAAACGAAATAAAGTTTCAGATATTACACAATCAATTATGGATATGAGGCAGAAACTTTGATAATTATAGGCAGAGACCAAACTGCTCCAATATATTTTCAAAGAAACAAGCCTCTATGACTTATTTCTTATTTTAATTCAGAAACTGGGAAAGAGTGGATGAGTAAGAGAGTTTTATAAACGCTATCAAATAGCTCAGCTCACAAAAACACTGCCGCCCTATCATCAAGCTCTTTTTTAACAACCTGCCAATTAGGCATCACTTGCGCAATTAACCGATAAAAATGCTCGCTATGATTATGTTCGGCAAGATGACAAAGCTCATGGAGAATAACGTAGTCAACACAATCGCGTCGTGCTTTGACTAAATTAGGATTGAGCGTGATTCGCCCCTCTGGTGAGCAACTACCCCACTGTTTTTGCATCGTTTGTATTCTGATCGTAGGAGGTGCTACAACCCACAATGCTTGTGGCAATAACGCTTCTAAACGCCGTTGAAAAACATCTTTGGCGCGTTTTTTATACCACTCTTTTAATAGTCCCTTAACAACATCAGCATTTTTTTGATGAACATAAACTTGTATTTTCCCCCGTAACAGTTTGACCTGCTGAGGCAGTAATGAGTCTTCTGTCACTTTTAAAACATACTGTTTACCCAAATAATGATGACTTTCACCGCTGACATAACAACGAGGGGTGACATAGGTTAATTGGGCTTCAAACTCCGCCAATTGCTGAGCAATCCAACGCGCTCTTTGTTTTACCGCATGGTGTATTGCTTCAAGCGTTGCATTCTCTGGCGCGTGAACCTCGACACGACAATCAGGATGAACCTTAATAAGAACTCGTCGTGTGACACGCTCGCGGTTGGCGACTTGATAATTAATTTCAATATCGCCATACCATAAACGGCCTAGAGGCTCATTGCTCAATACGTTCATGCAACAACCCTACTCGCGTAATTTGGACAATCATTTCGACAATCGCTTTGGCTTGATCCATACCTGCACCAATGTCTTTGCAGGTTTTAAAAATCAGCGGCAATAACGCTTTTCGTATTTCTGACTCAATACTTTGTGGACTGATTGAGTTTTCTAACACCGCTTGATTCACCAGCTCATCAATTTTAAATGCCAACTGAATCCAGATTTCCAAACCTTCCTTATTTTCATCTTGGGATAAACGGCTGATCACATCAGGCAACACTGTTTTGAACACGCCAAAATAGGCTTGAGGGTAACGATTGCCGATAAATCGACTGGGTAACTCATCCAGCTTCCGATCTTTTACCTTTTCTTCAAACTCAGAAAATAACAAATACTGTTTAAGTGGATGGTCAAATAGGCTTTCTGCTTCTTCTATCGCTTGACGCAATAACTTAGAAAAAGACTCCTGAGCATAGGGGTCATCGCGTAACTCCTGCTCAATCATTTTGGTGACGCGTGTTTTAATGATGTCAGTCTCATTGCGCGTTTTGTCGGCGTTCCATTCTTCGGGTTTGAGTTGGCGACCCATTTTACCGACCTCATAAACGCCTTCGGACTCTTTTACTCCGACACCAACAACGTGCTTGTCCAATAGCTTTTTGACTTGTTCGGCATACTGGTCATAGTCCACAGTTTCCCCTGCATCACGTCTGACTAATTGTCGTAAGCTGCTGAGTTGTTTTACCGTGTCTTTATAGTGCTGACGGTCGGCATCGCTAAAGCTTTTATCATCAAAAAAGCTCATCGACTGCAAGGCAATTTGTAGGCAACTCGCAAACTCCGTTAACGCTTCGTAAAAGTCATCTCTGACTTTCAAATGAACATCAACCAACTCGCCATTCACTTCTTGAACGTGAGGAATTAATACTTGTCGCAACTGCTCAATGTCGTTTTTGTTTTTGACATCTTTAAATATTGCCCAAAGGTTCTGATAAAGACGAGGCAAGCGTTTATATTCACTACTCATTTGGCTATATAAGCCAAGTAAATCATCTATCTCAAAACCGCCCTGTGTACGGTTGGCTAAGTCTTGATAGTTGGCAATTGTGGTGTCTAATTCGGCTAAAATGCCACGATAATCTATTAATAAGCCAAATTTCTTTTTGTCGTGCAGACGATTAACACGGGCAATGGCTTGGATAAGATTGTGCGACTTTAATGGTTTATCAATATACAACACGGCGTTTTGTGGCTCATCAAAACCCGTTAACAGTTTATCGACAACGATCAACAACTTGAGTTTTGGGTCATCTTCAAAACGGCTGATTACCTGTTTGGTATAAACGGACTCATCTTGTGAACCAACATTATCTTTCCACCATTTACTGACTAGCGGCATAGACTTTTCATCAACATCGGTATTGCCTTCACGCGTATCGGGTGCGGAAATCACGACTGCCGTTTCAAACTGTTGTTCAGGCTCTAAAATAGCCATTGCTTCATCTAAAAACTGTTTGTATTTGATAGCCGAAATCTTGCTATCACAGGCAATTTGGCCTTTTAGTCCTTCCTCTATGTTCTGGGTGAAGTGTTCTGCTATATCGAGTGCAATTAAACGAATACGGTCTTCGGACTGATAGATTTGGCCTTTTTGGGCAAACTTACGTTTAAGGTCGGTACGTTGTTCTTCACTTAAATTAGCAGTGATACGATCAAACCATATATCAATGGCACGTTCGTTGACATCTAAATCAGGAATACGCTCTTCATATAATAATGGCGTAACGGTTTTATCTTCGACCGCACGTTGCATGGTGTAAGCATGAACAATTGCGCCAAATTTATTGGTGGTTTTATCTTCTTTGAGTAAAGGCGTACCCGTAAACGCAACAAAAGCCGCTTTCGGTAAGGCTTGTTTCATACGGATATGATTTTCACCGCCTTGACTACGATGACCTTCATCAATCAGCACAATAATATCGGGGCTGTCGTTATAGCATTCTGGCAATTTAGCGGCGGTATTGAATTTTTGCACTAAAGAAAAAACGATACGCTCCTGACCTTTGCCAATTTTTTCGGCCAAGCCTCTGCCCGATGTGGCGAGTGCTTCTTCGCGGTCTTTTTTACTGGCTAACTCTCCACCAGAGGCAAATGTTTTACTTAATTGACTTTCTAGGTCAATACGGTCAGTGACAACAATAATGCGGCACTTTTTAAGACTGTCATGCAAAATTAAGGCTTTCGATAAAAATACCATCGTGAACGATTTACCTGACCCTGTAGTGTGCCAAATCACACCGCCTTCTCGTCCACCATCGGGTCGTTGCTGATTGATACGCTCAATAAGCCGCTTAATGCCAAATACTTGCTGATAACGAGCAACAATTTTGCCGACTTTTTTATCAAACAACACAAAATAGCGCACCATCTCTAATAAGCGAGATGGTTGCAGTAAGCTAATGAGTAGGCGGTCTTGCTCCGTCACCATTAACTCACCACCAGCCACAAGCTGCTCATACCACTTTCTATCGGCTACGTGGCGATAAGAAAATAGCGTATTAAGTTGATTGATATTGAGCTTGGTATTTTTAATGGCATACATAGCGGCATCGCTAATGTCTTCTTCACGCCATGCTGCCCAAAACTTTTCTTTGGTTAAGGTTGTACCGTAACGCCCTTCTATGCCGTTAATAGATAACAACAGTTGCGTATAAGCGAACAAGGAAGGAATCTCATCATGACGCTGATTACGCAATGACTGCGAAATACCTTCGGCAATGGTGGGGGCTTTACCTGCATGACCATCTGGCCGCTTGGCTTCTATCACCACTAAAGGTAAGCCATTCACAAAACAGACAATATCAGGACGGCGCGAATCCAGTCCGTTCTCGCGTAAAACGCTAAATTCTTCGGTAAAATCAAAGCGATTATTAGCGAAGTTAGACCAATCTATTAAAGGAATCGTGACGCTGGCTTTTTTGCCATCTACAAACTCAGTGACGGTAATACCGTACAGCATGTGATTATAAATACGCTCGTTAGCCACGCCTAAACCTTCATTTAGGGCTGGATTGCAAACTTCTGACAACAAGGTATCAATGGCTTTTTCGCTGAGGGGATAGTCTTTACCTGCATAGTGAAAATGACGTTTTTTTAACTCTGCGCGTAAGATATTTTTTAATACGACTTCACTGGTTTTATGTTCTCGTGCGGCAAGTGCTTGCGATGGCGATAAGAAATTCCAGCCAAGTGATACCAACAAGGTCAATGCAGGGATTTTGGCACTGTATTCTTCTTGGAATTTTGGGACAGGTTGATTCATATTAACCTAACCCGTTGATGGTATTGTTGTAAGTCACTATCCAATGACCAAATAAATACCTCGCTCATCGAGAACAACTTCAAACATTTTTCGTATTCTTTAATAATACTCAAATCTCCAAAACTGGTGCCTTCGGTCGTTTTTGTTGGCGACTTATTACGTCCTGCATGATCTGGAAACTCATCAATCCATGTTAAAATTTCCTGAGAGTCAGGTAGTTCACTTAAACGGAACGGTGCTTTATTGGTGAACGCCAATTTAATATAAGCTACAAATCGGCTTGCTGTTTGACGACGAATATTACCATCGCCATTTTGAGCAATATGATTACCTGTCTCGATAATCGTGGCCATTGGTAAAATAAAAGTACACCCTTCCAGTGCGTAAGTTTTGAAGTCATCCTGTACTTGTGCTTTATCATTGTTACGGTTAGGAACATCCATTAAATTTAAGAAAACACTGGTATCAATAAGGCAAATACTACTCATCATCTGCCTCCTCTTGTTGTAACTGTGCTAACCAATCCAGTGCATTTTGTTTTTTCTGCTCCGCACTAACAGGGTTTTTAACAAAGCGATCAACAACACCCTGTGTCACTAGCTCACCTAATGGTCCTTGAGTCACCAGTCCTGCGTAATCATCTAAATCGGATAAACGAACAAGACGGCTATCACCTTGTTGAGCATCACGATAGCAAAATACGACATCGCCCAAAGCTTCATCAGGCAAGGCATCCATTAAGGCAGGGTTATGTGTGGTGAGCAGCAGATTTATATTTCGTTGTTGAGCTTGTTGGCGCATGGTTTGTAAAAGCTGTTTGGCGCGTGATGGATGCACACCATTATCAACTTCCTCAATAACAACAGTTGAGCCTTCTGGTGCAGATAGCAATGCAGCGGCAATAGCTAACACGCGCAATGTGCCATCCGATAACAGCTCAACCGACCATTTTCTATCGTTACCACCAAAACTTTCAACTAACTCAAGCGCAACCTTTTTTCGTCTATCTTCATAAAACTCTATGTTTAATACATCTTGCTCAGGCAAGCTTTTAATAAATGTCACAATAATTGGCCGAATTTTTTCTTCTTGCCAAAGCGTATATAAAACGCCAGATAAATTAGAACAGTCACCCATTAATTTCTTTTCAGGGAAACTATCACCTCGCATTAATGAGGGTACAGGGTCTAAAAACAGTGTGTTTTCAAGCAGCTTTTGAAATCGTTTTACAGTTTTAGGAATAACATCGCGTGATTTTGCATGAGAAAATACTGCTGGAGTTTCTAACTGGGTAAGAATAGCTATTTGATCTGTACAAGTAATTGTTGGCTTATGCTGTCCACTTAAAAAATTATTATATGCAACCAGTACATCACTATTCAGCCCTGTAGCCGCCTGTTTAATTTGATACAAAGGAACAGTCTTTGTCTTACCTAAAATCTGCTCCTGACAAATATGCAATTCTTGCTCACGGATACAGATAGAGACCTGATAGTCATTCCAATCTTCATCGTCAGTTTGGCAGCCTAAAGTAAACTCGGTGCTATCAAGATAACCCAAGTCTTTCAATTGGCCGCGTAACACTTGCTCCGAATCATCAACACGATGCTTTAATACGGTCAGTTTTTGACCTTGACTCAGCCAACTCAAAAACCTAAACGCCTCCAACGCATTACTTTTTCCCGACGCATTCGCACCAATCATTAATGTTAATGGGGCAAGCGGTAAAGTTTGTTTTTTATAGCTTTTAAAGTTTTCAATTAAGATACTTTTTAACACGTTATTTGCTCCTTATTGCAAACGACTGTTGTAGTTGATTGCTGAGGTTCATGCGGCCTCCTCAACCTTTACGCGCCGTTTACCTGTTAAAAGCTGCTGCATGAGGGCTTTTTTCTCTTGTTTGAGGTGGTTGAGTTGGGCGCGTAAGTTGTCGATTTCTTGGTCGGCAGTGGTAAGAACGGCTGCTATTTTTTGCTGTTCTGCTAAAGATGGTGCCTTGATTTTTATTCGTTCTATTTCCTTATTACTAATATTAGGCTGCGCTCCACCAACCGCATCAATAAGAATTTCATGCTGGATGTATGGAAGTTTCAATATTTGAAAAATAAAATCAGGACTAGCCAATTCCTTTTTCAAATCGAAACGGCCAACACGCTGATTTAAATAGCATAATCGCTCACCAAAGTATCGACCAACTTTTCCCGTCGTAGCACCAGACATAGCGATTAAAATATCCCCATACTGCACATTAAATTTAGCAAACTCTTGCTCGTACGGGTGAAATACACATGAATCAACTGAAACCGAGAAATCTGTCTTAATATTAGAAATTTTTATCAGCGGAACTCCTGTATCTGCAAAACTTTCACTTTTGAAAGCATTTCCACCTGTCACCTTTAATAATCGGCTTAACCTCTTTTCCTCCCACTCACCTTCAAACTCAGCAAACCGTTTTTTACCTGTCAGCACTTGCTGCATAAGTGCTTTTTTTTGCTGTTGGCTATTGGAGAGTAGTTTTTGCACCGTGTTTATGGCGTTGTCCCATGTTGATAAAATTTCGGCAATTTTTATTTGTTCGGGGAGTGGAGGGATAGAAACAGGGTAACCTTTCACCATTTGAACATTGAGGTTTTGTACTCCACCACCTGCAAATTGGTCACGATTAGCTAAATATTGATAGTAATTAGTATTTAATAGGAATGTAAGGAAGTTACCATCTAACATACCTTTACATTGAATCAGCGTCAGGCTTACATACACACTAAATTCAAAATCTATATCTACAAAAGCCGCCTTACCAATACCAGCACCAACTCGTGTTAAAAGCACATCACCTTTTTTGGGTTTTGTATTTTTAGTCAGTTTTTTATGTAACTCTTTGGGAATATACATAAATTTGGATAAATCCAACTTCCCATCTTGCACATTTCTAGCAGATAAGAATGGAACGCCAACAGACTCATCAACATATTCAGGAGTTGCGGCTATTCCACAAGTAATCTTGGCTATATCACCCAATTTTGTATGTAACCAATCTTTATTCATAATCTTGCCCTTGCTGCAACAAAAACGCCTTTAGTCATTATTCAATTTAAGACGCACTGCGTCCTGAATTAGAGATTTACGAATTTGGAACGCAGTGCGTTCCAAATTCAAGCTTAATACCCCAACTCCTTCAAATATCCCGCCATCTTCTCCTCAAGTGCCAGTAACTCCGCCTTTAAAGCCACACGCTCCGCCTGTACTGCCAATAAATCAATCTCTTCCTCTTCTTCAAAGGTATCAACATAACGCGGAATATTCAGGTTGTAATCGTTGTCTTTAATTTCTTGAACAGTGGCTAAATAAGCATATTTATCAACCGATTGCCTTGCCTTATAAGTCGCCACAATGTTGTCAATATTTTCAGGCGCAAGCACATTCTGGTTTTTACCTGCCTTAAAGTCACGGCTGGCATCAATAAACAATACCTTATCGTCCGCTTTAGACTTCTTAAAAATCAAAATTGCCGCAGGAATACCCGTGCCATAAAACAACTTTTCGGGTAAACCAATCACCGTATCTAACAAATTTTCTTCAATCAGTTTTTGCCGAATAGCTCCCTCGGTAGAACCTCTAAACAACACACCATGCGGCACAACCACGCCCATACGACCCGTCTTCGGACGCAAAGTTTCTATCATATGCAAAATAAACGCATAATCACCCTTCGTTTTTGGCGGAATACCACGTCTAAAACGGCCAAACGAGTCATGCTCTGCTTCCTCATGTCCCCATTTTTCTAAACTAAATGGCGGATTCGCGGTAACAATATCAAATAGCTCTAAATCACCATTCTTATCCAATAACTTCGGGTTACGAATGGTGTCGCCCCACTCTATTTTGTGGTTGTCTTCGCCATGCAAAAACATATTCATTTTTGCTAATGCCCATGTTGAGCCAATCGCTTCTTGACCATACAAGGCGTACTCTTTTTTACCCGTGCTTTCCCGAATTTTACGGCCACACTTCATCAACAACGAACCAGAACCACAGGCAGGATCACAAATACGGTCACCCGATTGTGGCTCTAATACCGTTGCTATTAAGTCGGAGACTTCGGGTGGGGTATAAAACTCCCCTGCTTTTTGTCCACCACTGGCGGCAAAGTTTTTAATTAAGTATTCATAGGCATTGCCAATCACATCTAAAGAACCGACGCGGCTAGGGCGTAAATTCATCTCAGGCTTGGCAAAGTCCTCTAAAATATGGCGCAAGATGGTATTTTTTTGCTTTTCTTCGCCCAGCTTATCGGTGTTAAAACTAATATCTTGGAATACGTTTTTGAGCTTAGTACCATTGGTTTCTTCAATAGCGTGTAAGGCTTTATCAATACGCTCACCGTTTCCTGCTTCGTGACGTTGCTCGTACAACGCGTAAAAGCTGGCGTGTGCTGGCAACACAAAACGCTCGTTTTTCATCATCTCAGCAATCAGCTCAGGCTCATCACCGTATTCTTTTTGGTATTGCTCGTAATGGTCTAACCACACATCGGACACATACTTTAAAAACAACATCGTCAAAATAAAGTCTTTGTAAGTGTCCGCACTGATTGTTCCACGAAAAGTGTCACAGGCTGACCACAGGGTTTTGTTAATATCGTCTTGGCTAATTACGTCAGTCATTTTCATTTCTCTAATAGTGTTTTAAACAGTGCTTTTAGCATCTGTTGACGGTTTGTTTTAAGTTGGTCGAGTACGTTAATTTCTTGGTCGGCTACGTCTTGTATCGCTAATATCTGCTGTTGCAAGGCCAATGGCACAACATGGATAGGCCATGAAGACACCGTTGCTTTGTTTAATGCAGACATACTTGAGCCTGTCGAATTAGCTTCAAAGTGTCTGCGTGATGCTTCTGCATTATTTAAAAACCAACACAAATAGGCAGGTAAAATATCAGCTCGTTTAAGACGAATAATAAATAACTGACTAGAGGCAATCACAGGCTCATCGCAATCAAGCCAAGCCGCACGGGTATTTTCACCACGAGCAGTTAGCACAACATCACCGCGTTGTAGGATTGGCGGCTCACCTCTGCCCTCCCATACCGTTTTTGGCAACTTTAAAATATCTGACTGAATCAATGTATGGCCGCGCATATCCTTAATTTGCAATATGCGTATGTTACCGTCTGCTTGGTCTTCAATACTGGTTCTAAAGGTAAAGCCGCTTTTAATATCAGCAATTTCATTTAGTGTTATTTTCATTTTTAGAAACAATCCAAATAATGCCATCCTTGGCGCGTAAAAGTTATACCGTACAATTCTCAATCTGAGTTTTAAGCCAGCTTGATGTTTTGTCATCTAACCCAAACCAAGCCGCTTCACGCTGTAGCCTTGTGACTAGCAAGCCATCGTCACTATCCATAACTGCTCGCAAATAATCACGAACCTGTGCGGCTGTCTGATTGGTTGCAATAAGCCAAGACGACTTCAAGGGATTGCAATATCTTCCATATGAACGAATACGCTCATGAAGAGCTTCATAGTTTTTTTGCTTACGCAGGTCGTAGTCAATCTGATAGACTTTCATTGTGTGTTTTCCTCAAGCTAATGTTAAAAACATGCATGCGACAGGGTGCAACCTGTCGCAACTCATGCCCATTCAAGAATTAAATTTAATGCTGTAGCAGCACTACTGCCAATTAATGAATAAGACATATAATAGTGTTTTTTTCAGCTATGTCAAATACTTTTTATGCAGTAGGTCATCTATTGTTTTGCATTAATTGTGAGATAGTGGCTTTAGGTGTGGCGGAACGGGAAATCAATTTAAGTAGTTAATGGCTTAATAAAGCCATCTAACTATATTGGTATATTTAAAACTTAATCATTTATTTTTCAATAATTTAAAAATCCAAACAGATATATACACCATATGTATAGTATATATATCTGATATTTAGCATATATTTTTACTGTTTAATTTTTGCACTCTAAAAACAAAGCCAAAGCTTCAACAATGACCGAAGTTTCACTTACCCGAACATAACTTGACGCATTTTTTTGCTCAACATAATCACTTAGCTTTTCGGCAAGCCCCAAAGGAATAGCCACGCTTTTCATTTTAACCCCCTTTGTTTTTATAACATTCGGAGCAGAGACTTCTATCGCAGTAGCTCCTGCAATAAAGTCATCAGGCGTTTGGCGTTTTTTTGCCTTATCGCTGGTTTTAATCATTATCATATCTCGTTAAAAAATTGATTCATTTCGTTGATAGCTTGCTGATCCTTTCCGTATTCAGCGACCGTTGCTCCCTCACTGGTTGCTCGACGATAAGCAACACGTTCATAAATCTGCGACTTAAAGACTGAAAGCCCCTGTGTTTCTAAATAAGAAATCATGTCTGCGGTTTCTTTTGTGCGTGGATCAAGCCGAGTCAGCAATATCCGAACATTCAGATTCTCGTTATGATCTTTTGCTAAATCGACAATTTCGAGTAAGTCAGTGAGAGCCTCTGCATCAAAACTCGATGCGCCCACTGGTACAATCAAATGGTCAGCAATCAACAAAGCAGAACGAAGGCTTGCGGAGTCACGCCCACCAACATCAATGACAGTATTGACGTAATTTTGTGCAAGTCTCCGACCTTCTGTAGCAATTGCTTTACCATTCAATTGAACGGTTACAGGTGATGGAGTTTTTTCAGATTCGTTGCGCCAATTTGCCCAGCTTGTAGCTGTGGCTTGCACATCTCCATCAATCAATAGTGTTGGAGAGGTACGAGCGAACATAACCGCAAGATGTACGGCAGTTGTTGTTTTGGCGACTCCACCCTTGGTATTACCGATTGCATAAATCATAATAAGCCAGCATGTATGTTTAATATATATACATATAATATATATGTTTTATATATATTCAATACACATATACAAAACAATCGAAGCGTTTGGCTGACTAGGCTTAACCAATCTGAAAAATAACACTCAAGAAAAACGCAACACCGCAAACCCATCAAAAACGCGCTAAAACAGCCAAAAAACACCAAACCCACACCAACCTATATAAAATTATTTTTAACGTCTCTAATACGCCTTAAAACGCGTTTAAATTGATTTAAGGCGAGGACTAATTATTTCGTTTTTCTTTTTTATCGTAAATTTGGCAAAAAATACGATTTTTTGCCAAATTGCTTGTGTTTCGCATTAAGAAACAGTGTTTGATTTAGTAGCCTAGCTCAAAACCTCATTTAAACCGACGTTATACGAATGGAGTTATGTTTTTTTATTATCGTCTCAATCGGTGAACGCTAAGAGCCTAGTGTGGCGATTAAACCTAAAACACTCTCATATCAGCGATTGTTCTATGAGGCGAGAAAGCCTACAAAAAAACTCAACAAGGGATTCGCCCCCTAATTACCGCTTTTAAAAAATTGTGTT
>ERZ724527.355-NODE-355-length-23269-cov-11.321573_pt1 | contig 23269 bp, 18 predicted proteins | sample MGYA00376060_ERZ724527 | MGnify/ENA primary metagenome ERZ724527 (study PRJEB28724, sample SAMN07190886) | activated sludge metagenome | isolation source: activated sludge of sewage treatment plant in Hong Hong | place: USA: Christiansburg, Virginia | collected...
CAAGTAGAATTTACAACAGATAAATACACCATTAACAATGTAGAAAATGTGTACCCCAATATCGATGCAACTATGAAGGCATTGTTGCGTACTTACGAAGGTATTTTTGAACATAGAGTTTCTATCAACGAAAAGCTATTGGCCAAGGTTGCAAAATTACCTTACGAAAAAATTTATGCCGATTTGAGAACTTTAAATAGCTATGGAATTATAGAATATTGGCCACAAAAAGAAACGCCACAAATTTATTTTTTAGTAAATCGAGCTCCTGCTGAGCATCTTTATTTTAATACTTCAATATACAACACACGTAAACAATTGTATGTACAACGCATTGCCGCAATGGTTGATAATATTGAGCAAACCAATATTTGTAGAAGCAAATTTATATCGGCTTATTTTGATGATAACACTATAAAAGATTGTGGTATTTGTGATAATTGTTTGGCCAAGAAACAGCTTGAACTTAGCACTATTGAGTTTACCAATATTCAAGAAAAAATTTTAAATACCATTTCAACAAACGGTATAAACATTAAAGCATTGCAACAAGGTCTTAAAAGTGTTCATAAAGAAAAACTCCAACAAGTGCTGGAGTTTTTAATCAACGAAAATTATTTAAGCATAAATGCTGTAGGATTGATAGAGAGAAAAAATTAAAAGAAACTTTTCCTTTTACTACTTCTTCCACCCAAGCCCAATGCACCTAACAAGCTTCTGGTAATCATATTTGCTGCTGTTCTTCCAACTTGTTTTAATACAGGATTGTCAAAAAAGCCAGGCTCTTCTTTTTCTTTTTTTGCTTCTTCTTTTTGTTCTATTTCAACTTTACTTTTTTCTGCAGCTTCTTCTAATTTAGCAGTTAAAATTTCATACGCACTATTCGAGTCAATTTCTTCTTTGTATTTGTTAATCAATTTGCTTTTTGCCAATAGCCCATCAATTTCATTTTCATTCAACACATCCATTCTACTTCTTGGTGCACACAACATGGTATGTACCAAGGGTGTTGGAATACCTTTTTCATTTAATAAAGTAACAAATGCTTCTCCAATTCCCATTTGTGTAAGCAACTCATCTGTTTTGTAAAAATCTGTTTCTGGAAAATTTTCAGCGGCTGTTTTAATTACTTTTCTATCGGCTGCAGTAAATGCTCTTAAAGCATGTTGCACTTTTAAACCCAATTGTGATAAAATACTTGCAGGAATATCTTGCGGATTTTGTGTACAAAAGAAAATGCCAATGCCTTTGCTTCTAATTAATTTAATTACTGTTTCTATTTGTTGCAACAATGCATCGCTAGCTTCTTGAAAAACCAAATGTGCCTCATCTACAAATAAAATTAGTTTGGGCTTGTCTAAATCTCCTTCTTCTGGGCAACTAGCATACAATTCTGCCAACAATTGCAACATAAATGTGCTAAACAATTTTGGGCGATTTTGCATATCCATTACTCGTAAAATATTAATAACGCCTCTGCCTTCGTTATCAATTCTCATTAAATCATCTACCTCAAAACTTTTCTCTCCAAAAAAAATATCGGCTCCTTGTTGTTGTAATTCTATTACTTTTCTTAAAATAGTTCCTGTACTTGTTGTAGATATTTTACCATATTCTTTTTCCAATTCATCCTTGCCTTCGTTGCCTACATATTGCAATACTTTAATAAAATCTTTTAAATCAACCAATGGCATTTTTAAATCATCGCAATATTTAAAAATCATTGCAACAACACCCGCTTGCGTATCATTTAATCCAAGAATTTTGCTCAATAAAATTGGTCCAAATTCACTTATGGTTGCTCTTAATCGTACACCTTTTTCGTTGCTTAATGTTAGCAGCTCAACAGGAAAAGCGGTTGGGTTAAAAGTTACATTTAGTTTGGTACATCTATCGTTTATTTTATCGTTGGCAACACCAGCTTGTGCAATACCACTAAAGTCTCCTTTAATATCCATTACTAAAACGGGTACGCTATTGTCGCTTAAACATTCACTCAACATTTGGAGTGTTTTTGTTTTTCCTGTACCAGTTGCACCTGCAATAAGTCCATGTCTATTCATGGTTTTAAAAGGTAAAAAAACATCTGCACCACTCATCACTTCTCCATTGTGCATACCTACACCAATTTTCACATGTTCACCTTTAAATGTGTAGCCTTTATTGATTGATTCAATAAATTGTTCTGCTGTTGCCATATTATAATTTGGTTGAAAGGTAAAAGTATTTTTTCAGCTGAGAAAGCATCAATTAAATAGATTTGCTGAAAGCAATATAATTAAACTGAATTGTGTAAGAAGATGGTTGCGTAACATTTATTTTTTTTGAGGAACATTTGGTAAAATAAATGAAAACATACTAAATTGCATTGCCCAACAAAAAAAGGGCTCCCCTGTAGAAACAGGGCAGCCTCTAACGATTGCTTGCCATATGAAAAATAGTTCTTTCGATTTTATTTGCAGTATCTAAATACTGCATTTCGTTTAAGCCTCTCTCGATTGTCAAATTGCTAAACTCTAACGATTGCTGCCACTTGAAAAACGCTTGGCTTATTTACTAATGTAAAAATAGCCTTGCAATTTGGATGAATAAAATCAACTTGCAGTTGATTTTATCATCTCAAAAATCATAAAAAAAACTTAAAAATCAATGCTGTATTGACTTTTAAGAAAAAATAACACTTATGTCCAACCGTTTTTCAGATATATTATTTCAATTAATAAAATCTTTAGAGAAGGCCGAAAAACGTCATTTTAAATTATATATTAAAAGAAGTTCGGCGAATGAAGACCTGAAAATTGTTCATTTATTTGATGCATTGGATAAAATGCACGAATACGATGAAATTTTATTGATGAAAAAGTTGAAGGGCATAACCAAACCTCAATTGGCCAATTTAAAAACACACTTATACAAACAAGTTTTAGCCAGTTTACGCTTGCTTAAAACAAATGATAATATTGATTTATTGTTGAGTGAACAATTAGACAATGCTCGTATTTTATACAACAAAGGTTTAAAACTTCAGGCACTTAGAATTTTAGAAAGAGCCAAAGAAATGGCCAAACAAAATCAAAAATTTAATTTTTTAGTACAAGCAATTTCTTTAGAAAAAAAAATAGAAACCTTACATATTACACGTACAGGAACTGATAAAACTGAACAAATGGCTAAAGAAGCCATGGACATTAGTAGCCACATTTATAGAGTTACCAAACTCTCTAATTTGGCTTTACTGTTGTATCGTTGGTACATTATAAATGGCCATGCACGTAATGTAGAAGATGAAAAAGACATTAAAATCTTTTTTAAAGAACAGTTGCCCGAAGACATAAAAGCTGTAAATGGTTTTTATGAAAAATTGTACCTCTATCAAAGCTATTGTTGGTATGCTTTTATTAGGCAAGATTTTTTAATGTATTATCGCTACAGTCAAAAATGGGTTGATTTATTTACGGAAGAACCCAATTTAATTTCTGTAGAAACTGGCCACTATGTAAAAGGCATGCATACATTACTAAACGCACATTTTGATCTTAGAAATTTTACAGCTTTTGAACATGTACTTGTTGCATTTGAAGCATTTGAGAAAACACCTATTGCTCAACTGTACGATAATTTTAGTACCCATACTTCTATTTATATTAATACATCTAAAATTAATTGGCATTTAATGACCGGTACTTTTAAAAAAGGTGCATTATTAATTCCTGAGATTGAAGAAAAATTAGAAAAGCAAGCATTGTTTGTAGATGGGCATAGAATATTGGTGTTTAATTACAAATTTGCTATGCTGCATTTTGGCAATGGCGATTACGAAAAATCGATTGATTATTTGCATAAAATAATTAATGGTTCTATGGATTTAAGAATAGACTTACAATCTTATGCAAGGTTGTTACACATGATGGCTCATTTTGAAATGGGCAATTTTGAAATTATGGATTCCTTAATAAAATCTGTATATCGCTTCATGGCAAAAATGAAAAATTTAACTGTTGTAGAAGAAATTATGTTTAAGTTTTTACGCCAATCGTTTAAAGTTTCTCCAAAACTTATGCAGCCTGAATTGGAAAAGTTTTTGCAGGAAATAAAACATTTAGAAAAAAATCGTTTTGAAACTAGGGCATTTGCTTATTTAGATATTATATCTTGGGTAGAAAGCAAAGTTTACCATAAACCAATGAGTGAAATTATTTATAGCAAGTATCAAAAAAGTAAAAGAAAGCAAGCTTAATATTGCTGCATGATTCAATCTACAATTAAAAATATAATTTTCGACTTAGGCGGTATTTTTTTAAATATTGATTACGCCTTAACCGAAAAAGCTTTTATACAATTGGGTGTAACCAACTTTGCCGATTTATATACACAGCATACTGCATCTACTTTATTTGAAGATTTAGAAGTAGGTAAAATTTCTTCTGAAAGATTTTGTAATACATTAAGAAGTAGTACCAATATTCAGTTAACCAATGAACAAATTTATACAGCTTGGAATGCTATGTTATTGGATTTGCCAATGGAAAGATTGATGTGGTTAGAGCAAATAAAAAACAAGTACAATATTTATTTATACTCTAATACAAATGCAATACACTACGAAGCATTTTGTAAAATTGTAGCAGGGGTAATTGGCAAAAAAAACTTTAATGATTATTTTATTAAAGCTTACTACTCTCACATATTGGGGTTAAGAAAACCTTATGCAGCAAGCTATACAGCCGTTTTAAAAGAGCAAAATTTAATTGCAAGTGAAACACTTTTTATAGATGACACTATAAAAAATATTGAAGGTGCAATACAAGCAGGCTTGCAAACAATTCATTTAATTGCCCCACAACAAATTACAGATATTGATTTGTAATTTTATCTTCTACTTGCTATCAATAAACTTAAATCGGTGAATTTTAAATCGAATTTTTGGCTAATATAAAAATCGGTTAACGCACCTTTAAACAAATAAATACCTTCTCTCATATTTAAGTTGTGCCAAACAATTTCATCTATTCCGCCTTCGTCACTTATTTGAATTAATAAAGGCATTAACACATTGCTAATGGCTTGGCTTGCAGTTCTTGCAAAACCACTTGGAATATTGGGAACACAATAATGTATTACATCGTGTTTTAAAAAAGTGGGATTTTCGTGGCTGGTTAATTCACTGGTTTCAAAGCAACCACCTCTATCTATGGCAACATCAATAATAATACTTCCTGGCCTCATTGCAGCAACCATTTGCTCAGTAACAACAACTGGTGCACGACCATATTCATTGCTTAACGCACCAATAGCCACTTCACAAGTTTTTAATTGTTTGGCTAAAATTTTAGGTTCTAAAACACTCGTCCATACACGTTGACCCAAGTTGTTTTGCAACTGCTTTAATCTGTACACATTGTTGTCAAATACTTTTACACTAGCACCCAAGGCAAGTGCATTTCTTGTTGCAACTTCACCAACAATTCCAGCACCAACTACTACAACTTTTGTTGGGGGAATTCCACTTATACTTCCCAATAAAACCCCTTTTCCTTTATTAAAACTACTTAAGTATTGGCCAGCAATAAGCATTAATGCACCACCAGCAATTTCACTCATGCTTCTAACAATTGGATAAGTGCCACTATCGTCTTTTAAATTTTCAAAACTTAAAGCAGTAATTTTTCTTTCCATCATTTTTTGAATGATCTCACTTTTTAAAGCAGAATAATGAATGGGAGAAATAATGGTTTGATTGAGCTGTAACAAGGGCAAATCTTCCTCTACAACAGGAGCACTTTTTACCAATACTGGAGCTTTAAAAACATCGGCACGGCTGTATAAAATTTTTGCTCCAGCTTCGCTATAATCTTTGTCTTTATAATGACTGCCTTCGCCAGCATTGTGTTCAACAACAACACTATGGCCATTGCTTACCAAAACTCCAACTGCATCGGGTGTTAATGCAATTCTATTTTCTTGAAATGCAATTTCTTTTGGAATACCAATTTCTAATTGTGTGCCTTGTGGTTTTACATCTAGGGTTTCTTCTAAAGTTTCGTAACTAAAAGAGGTAGAAATAACAGGTTTTGAAGTAGCCATGCTAAAAATTGAATTTATTGTTTTGGAAAACTAAAGTTAGTTAATGGTTTTGGGTTTATAAAGCTATTTCAAAAATTGAGTACTTATTCAAATTCTTCTTCCATTTCAATGGGTTCATAAATTCGTCTTGTAAGTGCATCAATTATTTCAATGTGTAAATGCACTGTATCAGTTGGTAGTATTGTTGTTGCTTTTTCTGGCCATTCAACCAAACACAAGTTGCCACTTAAAAGTGCATCTTCTACACCTGCGTCAATGGCTTCAGTTTCATCTTTTAATCTATACCAATCCATGTGTAAAATTGTTCCAGCAACTTCACTAAAATATTCATTGATAATTGAAAAAGTAGGACTACTTACAGCACTCTTTACTTTTAAAACTTCAACACACAATTCATGTATCAATGTGGTTTTTCCAGCACCCATAGGAGCATAAAATGCCCATACTTTTTTTTTGTGATGAATTTTCCAAAGTGCAGCAGCTACTTTGGGCAAATGTGGTAGTGTATAAAAAAAATCTGACATGAATTGGAGATCGGGTATTTTTATTATAAACCGCAAAGCTAAGTTTGTTTTATATATCTGCACTGAAGGTATAGTTATTATACAGTTTTAATAAGCTAGAAGATGAATAGAAATATTGGTTTACTTATTGTTTTTTCAGCAATTTTTTTTACAAGTTTTGCTCAGTCCAATCAGTTAATAGATATAGGAAAACCGTTGGTACAAAGCAACGTTATGGTTCTAAATGATTGTATTGTTCCATCATCAATCAACAATAAAGATTATACGATAATTTTATTTGACAAAGGTCCTCTAAATCCCAATAACAATACACTTGCAGTCAATGCTTTTAAAGTAATTTTTGTAGATCTGCAATCAAAAATTACACAAGTAGTTCCTATAAAAGATAAAGCTGGAAACATTATAAATCAAACGGTTGGAGAAATATTTAATTGGCAAATTGCAGCTGATGGCAATATTTATATTGCAACACAAGCTGGTGGACATTTAATAAAAATTGATTATAAAAAAAGAACTGTTACAGATGTTGGTGTGCCTTATAATTTTACCAATATTCCCAATTTAACTACACTTAGTTTTGGAACAGATTATAGTCTTTATGGTATCATCAATAGAATTGAAGGCAAAAATCAAGGTGCTTATTCCTTCAACTATAATTACAACGGCAACTTTATATTATATGATTCATTGCCTATTGATATAAGCAGATATAGAGTTAAATATATTGGTGCCGATGATACACATGTTTATGTAAGAGCAGAAGATGCAACTTATAAATTGTATGCCATTGATAAAATTACTAAACAAAAAAAAGAGATACAACTATACTACAACGGTGCAATTTTAGATGCTTCAAAACCTTTTGAAATTGAAACATATATTGGCAATTATGTATATGCAAGAATATCGCTGCACAATACTGCCTATTATTGGAAGTTGTACAATGGAAAAGTGTTGGACAATATTCCTCCACCAGTTACTATTTTGAATAAACGTGTCGATAATTTTTGGAAAGGTTTCATCTACAATTATCCTGAAGCCAAAACAATGTGGAATGCTTCTACAAACTATTTACAGTACTCGTTGGATAACATTACAGGTTCTATTGATTTAAACAACATCGTTCAAAAAATTGAACGAGCCACTGGTACAATTACACCTTATTTAAACTCAGCAAAAAATACAACCCAATTGTTTGTACATGGTGTTAAATATGCTTGTGCTGCAACAGTAAATATGGAGAATAATGTAATTGAAAGTTTGGGTGTAAACCCAACAATTAGTGCTTACACAAGCATTGCAAATTTTAACCAATCCAATGTTTTAATTGGTGGCTATTCCAATGGCTTAATTCAAGAATACAACTCCAAAAATGAATGGAATATTTTTAAAAATTTAAACAGTCCAGCACCTACAGATGCCAATGCCAATCCTACAATAAAATATCAATTGCAAAATCCTGCAAATAGTAGTAACAATATTCCTGGAGTATTGAGTGTTGGGAAAATTTTAAAAATGAAATCAACACAATTGATTATTGCCGCAGGAGATAGAGGTAGAAATAATCCACCCAATTATGATGATGAAATGGCTGTTTCAATTATCAACCCAGCTAGCAACACATTTAAAAATGTTTATCACGATGCAGTTTTTAAAGACTACAATTTTGGAACAATGTGTGTAGATGACGTAAATCAAAAAATACTTGTAGTGGGTTTAAAAAGAAAGCAACCAAACATAGCCACTGCTAAATTGTTTGTATTAGATATAGAAGGAAATTTAGTAAACGAACCACAAAATTTTACTTACAATGGAGCTCAATTAAATAATATTATTTATATCGAAATTGTAGATAGTAGCATTTATTTTAAAAGCGATAATATTGTTTACTGCGTAAAAAATTACAACAATTTAACAGGCATCGAAAAAGTAGTAACCATTCAAGGAATGATGATTGGTGCAATGTGTTTGGCAACTACAGAAACCGAAAAATATATTGTAGTAGTGTATGAACTGCCAGGTAATGAAGGATTTAAAGTGGTGTACACACCAATAACAACTACAAACAATATTGTACCAATCAACGATAAAGATGTGATTAAAGTTGATGGAACAATTAACGAAAAAAATGGTACAAAGCCTTATCAGATCATCAACATTAAAAACAAAGTAATTATTTCAGGATTTACTTCTTTGTACAGTTTCATGCTTAATTAAGTGCAATATAATTTTCAGGATTCGTAAAAAATTAACGGTATAACATTTACGAAAAAAGTGCACTCAAACAATAATGATTAGCTTTGCAAAAGAATTGAGTATTATGGAAAAAGTTGAATTAAAAGTAACAGGCATGAGTTGTACAAACTGTGCCCTATCAATCAATAAATATTTAAAAGAACAAGGTTTGCAAGATGTGAAAGTGAACTTCATTGGCGGCGATGTAAGTTTTGAAAAAGAGGAAACCTTGCCCATTGAACAAATTGAAAAAGGCATTGCAAAATTGGGTTATGGGGTACAAAAAGAAGGAGTGCAAAAAACAATTTACTACGGAATTTTTCCTTTTAAAAATCATTTACAACGCTTTTGGTTTTGTATTGTTTTTACTGCTCCATTAATGTTGCACATGTTTCCTTTTATACACATTCATGTGTTAATGAATCCCTATGTACAATTGGCTTTAACATTGCCTGTTTACTTAGTGGGTATGGACTATTTTGGTAGAAGTGCCATTAAAAGTTTATTAAAAGGCATTCCCAATATGAACGTACTAATATCTATAGGAAGCACTGCTGCACTTGGTTATAGCTTGTATGGTTTGTTAATTGGGAAAGCCCATGAATTTTTATTTTTCGAAACTGCAGCTACTACAATTACATTGGTTTTTTTAGGCAATTACATGGAAGATAAAAGTGTTGAACAAACACAAGAAGCCTTAAAAAAGTTAGCAGTTACTCAAAAAACAATGGCTAACATGATTGCTTTTGATGATAAACACCAAGAACAAATTTTTCAAGTAGAAAGTAAAGAGTTAAGAGTAGGCGATTTAGTATTGATTAAAAATGGGGAGTTCGTACCAATGGATGCAAAAGTTTTATGGGGCGATGCTGATGTAAACGAAGCCATTATCACTGGAGAAAGTGTGCCAGTAAAAAAGACAATTAAAGACAAATTAATTGGTGGAAGTATTGTACAAACGGGTACAGTAAAAGCACAAATTACAGCAGTTGGAGAAGATACAGTTTTGGCAAATATTTTAAAACTTATAAAAAATGCTGAAACCGAAAAGCCACCTGTACAATTATTGGCTGATAAAATTAGTGCAGTTTTTGTACCCTTAGTTGTAAGTATTGCCATTCTTACCGTTGTAGTAAACTACTTTTTTGTAGGGCTTCCTTTTGGGCAAAGTTTGTTACGCAGTATTGCTGTTTTGGTAATTAGTTGCCCTTGTGCAATGGGTTTAGCAACGCCTGCTGCTGTTGCGGTTGGGTTGGGTCGTGGTGCTAAAAATGGTATACTATTTAAAAATGCAAAAAGTTTAGAAATATTTAAATCTATTAAACAAGTTGTATTCGATAAAACTGGCACATTAACAACTGGTAAGTTTAAAATAGCAGCATTCAATGCTTCAATTGATGAAGCAACATTTAAAAACATTGCATTTTCTTTAGAAAAATATTCCAACCATCCAATTGGTAATTGTATAGCGGCAGAATGGAAAACCAATAACAATGTTCGTTGGAACAATATTGAAGAAGTAAAAGGATTGGGCATGAAAGCCACAGATAAAGAAGGCAATCAATTTATTGCTGGTTCTTATAAAGTAGCTCAACAATTAACTTCAGAACACAACCACAATGTATATATACTTAAAAATAATGAGCTCATTGGTTGGATTGATGTGGCAGATGAGTTACGTCCTGAAGCATTGGCAACCATTCAAACTCTTCAAAAAAATGGAGTAAAAACAATTTTATTAAGTGGCGATAAATTAGAAAAATGTGAGTTGGTAAAAAGCCAATTGGGCATAGATGAAGTTTTTGCAGAACAATCGCCAGAACAAAAATTGCAAATGATTGCAACTCTAGCTGCACAACAACCAACAGCAATGGTAGGCGATGGAATTAACGATGGTCCAGCATTGGCAAAAGCAACAGTGGGTATTTCATTAAGCGACGCAAGTCAAGTAGCCATGCAAAGTGCACAAGTAGTGTTAATGAATCATGGATTAAAAAATTTACCAATGGCATTGGGCTTGGGCAAGCATACCTATATTACCATTAAAGAAAATTTATTTTGGGCATTTTCTTACAACATTGTAGCCATACCAGTTGCAGCAATGGGTTTTTTAAGCCCAACAATCGGAGCATTAATTATGGGATTAAGCGATGTTGTGTTGGCAATTAACAGCATTCGTTTAAAGTGGAAAAAAGTAATTTAACCTACTTTATTTCTTTTCTTTAATTTCTTCAAATTCAATGTAATCAGCATCTACAGTTTGGGTAGTACTATTGGTAGTATTGTTTTGCTGAATAGTGGTTTCTTCTTGTTGCGTTTGATGTTGCTTTTGTTGAGCTTCCTGCATTTTTTGCACAGTTTGTTTCATTTGGTTGGCTGCTTTACTTACAGGCACCACAACACCAAATACAAACTTGTATAAATAATAAAGTACAATGCCCCACAATAGTATTTTTAATAACGACATAATGCAACAAATATAATAGTTGTTCTAAACTGTATTTATAGACGATTGAGTTAACATTAAATTTTACTAATCTATTAACAGCTTTTTTATTGATTATTCAACTTAATAAATCAAAATTTGGAAATTCTAGTATAAACCGCTTACATTTGCACTAGATTAAAGAAACAGTAGAAGGGAACGGAAGCGTTCCCTTCTCTTTTGTACCTATGTCAGCAGATAACAAATTACAACAAATAGAAACCTTACTCAATGGTTTTTTAGAAGAACAGCCAGAATATTTTTTGGTGAGTTTACGCATAAAGCCCACAGATAATGTTAAGGTTTTTTTAGATGGCGATCATGGAATTACCATTGAAAAATGCACTCATTTCAATCGTAAACTGAGAAATGCAATAGAAGAAAATGGTATTTATCCCGAGGGAGAATATAGCTTAGAAATGTCTAGCTCAGGCGTTGGCGAACCATTAAAAATTCATCGTCAATACATAAAAAATATTACTCGATTTGTAGAAGTTATTTTAACAGACGATACAATAAAAGAAGGACAACTTTTGGCAGTAACCGATACAGATATTACAATAGAATTTACTGAAGGCAAGGGTAAAAAAGCCGTTACCCAACAATTGGTTATTCCATTTATAAATATAAAATCAACAACCGTTCAAATCAAATTTTAACAACCAATTCTACTCAATTATAAAAGTTGAGAAATTGAAATTTTAAATTTTTCTAGTATGGCAAGTATAAACTTAATTGATGCATTCCAGGATTTTAAAGATGCAGAAAATCTAGATCGTCCTACACTTATGAAAGTAGTAGAGGATGTATTTAAAACCTTATTACGCAAAAAATATGGTGCCGATGATAATTTTGATGTAATTGTAAATGCCGAAAAAGGCGATTTAGAAATTATTCGTCATCGTATGATTGTTGAAGATGGAGAAGTGATCGATCCACTTGCAGAAATTGCTTATAGTAAAGCCATAAAAATTGAACCCGATTTTGAAGTTGGTGAAGAATTGTATCAAGAAGTAAACATGGTCGATTTTGGCCGTAGAGCAATCTTAGCAGCCAAACAAACTTTAGCTAGCCGTATTGGGGATCTTAAGAAAAATGTTTTGGTAAAAAAATATGCCGATAGAATTGGAGATATTATTAGTGCTGAAGTTTACCAAGTTTGGAAAAAAGAAGTGTTGTTATTAGATGAAGAAGGCAACGAATTAATTTTGCCAAAATCGGAACAAATACCACAAGATTATTTTAAAAAAGGCGAAAATACCCGTGCAGTTGTTGCAAGAGTAGACATGAAAAACAATACGCCTGTAATTATACTTTCTCGAACTAGCCCATTGTTCTTAGCCAAATTATTAGAAATTGAAGTACCAGAAATTTTTGATGGTCTTATTTCAATTAAAAAAATTGTACGTGAGCCAGGTGAAAGAGCAAAAGTTGCAGTAGAAAGTTTTGATGATAGAATCGATCCTGTTGGAGCTTGTGTTGGTATGAAAGGAAGCCGTATTCATGGTATTGTACGTGAATTGAAAAATGAAAACATCGATGTAATTAATTATACTTCCAATATTCAATTGTTAATTCAACGTTCATTAACGCCTGCAAAAATCAGCTTTATGAACTTGGATAACGATAAAATGCAAGCAGATGTTTACTTAAAAGCCGATCAAGTTTCTCTTGCAATTGGTCGAAGAGGAGTAAACATAAAATTGGCATGCGAATTAACAGGTTACGAAATTGATGTGTTTAGAGAAGATGAAGAACAAGAAGATGAGTTGGATATTGACTTAGAAGAATTTAGCGACGAAATTGAACAATGGATTATTGACGCATTTAAACGTATTGGTTGCGATACAGCGAATAGTATATTAAAATTGTCTGATGCTGTATTAGAGAAAAGAACAGACTTAGAATTGGAAACCATTGTTGACGTAAAACGTATTTTACAAGCAGAGTTTGATAGTGAAGATGAAACACCAAGTGCATAGATAAAGCAACTAAAGCTGTAAAGTATTACTTTTAGAAAAAATATAAGGCTTAGCAATAAAACAAGCAAGCCCAGATTAAATAAAACTGAATGTCAGAACTGAAATTACCAAGATTATTAGCCGCAGCTAAAGAATTTAATATTGGGCAAGATACCCTAGTAGATTTTTTAGCAAAAAAAGGGTTTAATAAAGATGAACTGAAGCCTACTGCAAAGCTTACAGAGCAGCAATATCTTGCCTTGCAATCCGAGTTCCAAGCAGATAAAGTTGCTAAGAATAAAGCCGATATGGTAGAAATACCTAAATCTATTGGCGTTGAAGCAAGAAAGAAAAGAGAAGAAGAAGATATTTCTATTAGGAAAGAAGAGAAAAAAGTAGCCGTTCCTGTAAAAGAAGAGCCTGTTGTAATTGTTGAACAACCAACTGTTGCACCAGTAGTGGTAGAGCCGGTGGCAGAAGTAATTGTTGAACAACCAATTGTTGCACCAGAACCTACTGTTGTTGCTCCTGTAGTAGAAACTCCAATTGTTGAAGCTAAAGTTGCAGAAGAAACGACCATTAAAATGGATAGCCCATCTATTGAAGGGCCAAAAGTGATAGATAAAATAGATTTAAGTGCAATAGATTCTTCAACTCGTCCTAAAAAAGGAGCAAAGAAAAAAGAAGAGCCTACAAAATCTGTAACTAAAACTACTAAAGCTGCAGAAACTGCAAAACCAACAGAAAAGCCTGTAAAAGCTGCACCAATTGTAGAACCAATTGTGGAAATTGCTCCTTTAGAAGAAGTAGCTCCTGTAATTGAAAACATTTCTGTAGAAAAATTAACCGGACCCAAAATTTTAGGTAAAATTTCTTTGCCTGTTGATAGTGATACAAGACCAAAACCAGGATCAAAAGAAGAACACAGAAAACGCAAACGCATTATCGTAGATAAGAAACCTGGCAGCAATATTCAACATGTAGATTTTAGAAAAGATGATAGAGGCCCTGCTGCAGCTGGTAGTGGTGCTGGTCAACAAAACAGAATTGGCATTCAAAAAGCTGGGCCTGGTGGACCTCAAAGTAGGCCAGGTGGTGGAAGAACAGGTGGTGGACCAAGAGGCAACAGCAGAAATGATAGAGGAAGAGATGTTCGTAGAGATGATAAAGAAATTGACGCAAAAGAAATTCAAGATAAAATTAAAGAAACACAAGCTAAATTGGCTGGTGGTGGTGGAAGAGGCAAAAGCTTAAAAGCTAAATATCGTAGAGAAAAACGTCAAGAAGCTGCTGATGCTGCTGAAGGAATGTCGATGGACGATAACAAGTTACAAGTAACTGAGTTTGTAACAGTAAGTGAATTGGCAAACTTAATGGATGTAAGCTTTACCGATGTAATTAGCAAGTGTATGAGCCTTGGTTTAATGGTTTCTATTAACCAACGTTTAGATGCAGAAGTAATTGAATTGGTGGCTAGCGAATTTGATTTTGAAGTTGATTTTACCAGTGTAGAAGATGTTGATGATGAAGAAGAAGATGATGAAGAAAATCCAGAAGATTTAGGTGGTCGTGCACCAATTGTTACAATTATGGGTCACGTAGATCATGGTAAAACTTCATTGTTAGACTATATACGAAGTGCAAAAGTTGTAGCTGGAGAAGCTGGAGGTATTACACAACATATTGGTGCATACGAAGTAGAATTAAGTGATAATAAAAGAATTACGTTCTTAGATACGCCTGGTCACGAAGCATTTACTGCCATGAGAGCAAGAGGTGCCAAAGTAACTGATATTGCAGTAATCGTTGTAGCTGCAGATGATGCTGTAATGCCACAAACCAAAGAGGCCATCAGCCATGCTCAAGCTGCTAGTGTACCAATGATTTTTGCAGTAAATAAAATTGATAAAGATGGTGCAAACCCTCAAAAAATTTATGAGCAATTATCACAAATGAACATTTTGGTAGAATCTTGGGGCGGTAAATTCCAAAGCCAAGAATTAAGTGCCAAACAAGGGTTAAATGTAGATTTATTATTAGAGAAAATATTGTTAGAAGCCGAATTGTTAGACCTAAAAGCCAATGCTCAAAAAGCAGCTTCAGGTACTATTATTGAAGCTTCTTTAGATAAAGGTCGTGGTTATGTTGCCACTATTTTAGTACAAAATGGTACTTTGAAACAAGGCGATATTATAGTTTCTGGTCAATATTATGGTAGAGTAAAAGCCATGTTTAACGAACGCAATCAACGTGTAACAGAAGCTCCACCAAGTACACCAGTTGTTATTTTAGGTTTAAGTGGTGCACCACAAGCTGGAGAAAAGTTTAAAGTATATGCTGATGAATCTGATGCAAAAGATGTATCTACTAAACGTGCCCAAATTTCTCGTGAACAAGGCTTAAGAGCTAGAAAACACATTACTTTAGACGAAATTGGACGTCGTTTGGCATTAGGAAACTTTAAAGAATTAAACATCATTATTAAAGGTGATGTGGATGGTTCTGTTGAAGCATTAAGCGATAGTTTACAAAAATTATCAACCAGCGAAATTGCCATTAATGTGGTATTAAAAGCAGTTGGTCAAATATCAGAAAGTGATGTATTGTTAGCAGCAGCATCAGATGCAATTTTAATTGGCTTTAACGTTCGTCCATCTTCACAAGCCAATAAATTGGCTGAAAACGAAGGTGTACAAATTAAACAATACTCAATTATTTACAACGCCATTGAAGAAATTAAGAGTGCAATGGAAGGTTTATTAGAACCTAAAGTTGAAGAGAAAGAAGTAGCAACTGTAGAAATACGTGAAGTGTACAAATTTGATAAAGCAACTGTTGCAGGCTCTTATGTAACCGAAGGTAAAATTAAACGTGATCATAAAATTAAAGTGTATAGAGATGGTATTTTGGTGTACCCTCGTCAAGAAGGTGCTTATGCCGAATTGGGCAGCTTAAAACGCTTTAAAGATGATGTTAAAGAAGTAAACAACAACTACGAGTGTGGGTTAACCGTAAAAGGATTTACTGATATTCAAGTAGGCGATACTGTTGTTGCTTATGAAGAAGAAGAAATAAAAAGAACATTATAAAATAACCGTTCACTACTTTTTAAAAAAGGTCAATCGTTAGAAACGATTGACCTTTTTTAATGAATACTTTTTATGCCATTGTTGGTATGGCATAGCCTACCAACAATGTAATTTTAGTGATATACATACGTATAATCATTTGTATTCCTCACCAACAAAATTTTTAGAACTGTATGGTTAAAATAATTAATTTCAATTCATGAATTACCCAATACATTACCCACACTTTTTTACAGCTACTATTTTAGAATGGAAGCATTTACTAAAGCCCGATAAACTAAAAGATATTATAATAGAAAGTTTAAGATTTTTGGTAAAAGAAAAACGTATAGAAGTATTTGCTTTTGTAATTATGAGCAACCATATTCATGTAATTTGGCGAATAGGTAATAATGAAGAAAAGGAAAAAGTACAACAATCGTTTATGAAATACACAGCACAAATGATGTTGAAGGAGTTAAGAAATAATCATCCAAAAGTGTTGTCTTATTTTTATGTTGGTGCTCAAGACAGAAAATATCAAATTTGGGAAAGAAATGCTTTAAGTATTGAAATACACAGTAATGAGGTAATGCAACAAAAAATGAATTATGTACACCAAAACCCAGTTAAAGCAGGAATTGTAGCAAATGAAATAGAGTATCAATATTCATCTGCATTGCATTATAAATCGGAACAAGCGGTATGGGATTTTATAACAAAGTGGGAGTTTTAGTAAAGTAAATTCTTGTTGGTGAAGAACACCAACAATGGCGGAAAACATCTTTTGTTGGTAGGCTTTGCCATACCAACAACGGCTTGAAAAATAGTTGGGAATTTCCTAGTAGCTACTGGCAAAGCCAAGGGCATTGGATGACTAACTCTTATAATAGCGAGGCATCAAAATCTAAACTTGTGGTGCGTAATACTGTGGCTGAATTAGACCCTGAGAATGGGGGTACTGGAAACACTACTCTCCCTGGTGCTAAATACTCCATAGCCGATAATACCATTTTATATGCAACACAGCCCGATGGTGTTTGTGTAAGGTGTTTAGGTGCAACTGCTTACAGAAGAAGCCAGCAATTACTAGAAGAAATTGCAGATGGCACTGTATTATTACCTGCTGATGATGCAGAAGACCGATTATTAGTAATGCAAGAGCAACTATACCAATTGCTAAAAGAAAACCCAGAGCTTGTTACATCGAGTGGTAGCTTACAACAATTTATTAATAATAGCCAGTGGAGCAGTTTAGATTATATTTATTATGCTGGTAAGTACATGGCAATGGGCGATACAGCTATTGTAAAAATGTTACTAGATACTTGGCCCGATCAAAATAATTTAGACGAAGCGTATCAACAATACTTTACTTGGTTGGTGCAAATGTATGAAGACCCCAATTGGAGCCCAGATGTAAACCAAGTATGGCAATTAGCCAACCAATGCCCTGTAAAATATGGTACGGTCGTTTATGCTGTACGTAATTTATTTAATGCACTAACTGGCGAAATAAATAGTTTTGAAAGTAGTTGCGAAGGCGTTTCTATGCAAAGGGGCGGGCAAGGCAAGCAATTTATTAGGTTAAAGCAACCCAATAAAATCACAGCACCCTTAGTTGCCAATAATTTATTGGTTTACCCCAACCCAAGTAATGGCGTTATTAACATACAATACCCCCGAATAAAATCTATTATTGTTATTGATGCTACTGGAAAAGTTGTGAAACAGATAATAAATATTAATAACAATATTCAACAAATCAACTTATCTGGATTATCTAAAGGAATTTATTATTTAAGAATTTTAGGAGAAACAAATAAGTATGAATCCAAAAAAATTATTTTACAATAGAATGTCTAATCATTTAAAAAAAAATTATTTAAAAATATTTATAGCGTTTGTACTGCTTATAACTAAGAATGTGTGTGTATGTGCTCAATTGAATCATGTTCCAAATAATTCTTTTGAACAATTTACAACATGTCCTAATTCATCAACGTTACAAAACGCTTTTAACAGTAAACCAGATTATTGGTATAAACCAGATAAAAGAGCAGCAATATATTATAATAATTGTGCTTCAGTTGGTTCAAATATGTCTACTCCTTCTCATGGTCTTAGTTGTTGAAGTGGTGGTTTTCAAAATACAAAAACAGGACTTGCATATATTGGAATGTTTTATTTGAATGCACCAGGCACAAATAGTAGAAATTATTTTGCAGTTAAGTTATTAGATAGTTTAAAAACTAGCAAGTGTTATTACGCTGAGTGTTTTGTTAATTTGGGTAATTGTTGGCAGTTAGCATGCAACAATCAAGCTATGTTGTTTACCAATAACCCTGTTTATGTAGATACAGCTAACAGTTTGCAAATATTACCTGCTACACCACAAGTACAAAACCCCTATATAGTTACCGATACCCTTAATTGGGTAAAAATAGCAGGGGTGTTTACAGCACAAGGCGGTGAGCAATATTTAACTTTAGGCAATTTTAAGTACGATAATCAAACAAACTTTACTTTAGTAAATCCTTCTGGGGGTTATTATGGTGCAGGTTATTATGTAGAAGATGTAACAGTGGTGCCATTAGATAGTATAACCCTTGCAGCAGATGCAGGGCAAGATAGAACCATTAACTTAGGAGATAGTAGTTTTATAGGCAGTTTTACCACAGGGCTTACCAATGTAAATTGGTATAATAGCAGTGGTAATATTATTGCAACTAATGTAAGTGGCTTGTTTGTAAAACCAACAACCAGTACTTTTTATATACTAGAGCAAACCGTATGTGGGCAATACAGTAGAGATACAGTACATGTAACTGTTAACTCAGCAGTGCCTTTAACGTTTACCCATTTTGCACTTGCTCCCCTCTCCCTTGGAGAGGGGTTGGGGGTGAGGTTTTCAACAACCAACGAAATCAATGTAGCTCACTTTAATATTCAGTTTAGCACCAATGGTAAAGATTTTGTAACAGTAGGTACAATTGCTGCAAAAAATAACAATTACAATGAGTATAGTGTAGTTATTAGTCCCCCTTCAGGGGTTAGGGGTTTTTATAGAATTGAAGCAGTAGATAAAGATGGAAAACTTACTTACAGTAATATACAATCTATTGTACTCAACAATAACCATTCACCACTCACTATTTATCCCAACCCTGCAAAAGAAACAATTGCTATTTCGTTTTCTAAAATAAAACAAATAATCATTAGTAATATAATGGGTAAAGTAGTGAAGAATATTGTTGTTCAACAGGTAAATAATACTTCAATTACTATTTCTAATTTACCCAAAGGATTATATGTTGTAAAAGTGTTGGGTGCTAATGGTACAGCTATAGAAAAATTGGTGGTGGAATAGTGTTTTTTGTCATTCCGACGTAAGGAGGAATCTAATCATTCTTTATGTCATTTCGAGGTACGAGAAATCTCACTATTTTTTCCGCCGTTGTTGGTATGGCAAAGCCTACCAACAATATAATGTTAGTGATATAAATAGTTTTTCATCTGTATTCTTTACCAACAATGGCTGAAATTTATGTTGGTGAAGAACACCAACATTGGCGGAATACTCAACAGATTTCTCCTATCGTCGAAATGACATTACGATTAAACAGTTAACGCATTTCATTTAACATCAACGAAGACTTTCTTCTCTGCGTTAGGGATTGAAGTGAAAATACCCTGCGGCTAAGCAGGGATTGTAACGTAAAGCCCGACCCAACGGGTAACGCCCAAAGTACAAATAAAAAAACACAGCATTTTTTTGTTAAAACACCAATAATAAGTGTTTGGCAAGGCTTCAATGGTTATTTTTACAGCCTAAGTAATTTTACATGAAGTATTCGTTGTTTTTTATTATTGGCTGTTTAACAATTACGCAAACATTTGCACAACCTAAAAAGGTAATTGCCGATAAAATTATTGGGCAAGTGGGCGATAAAATTATCCTTCGTTCAGATGTAGTAAATGCCATTGCAGATTATAAACGCCAAGGGCAAGAAGCTCAATTACCACCCAATGCAGAGTGTGCATTTTTAGAAGGGCAATTAATACAAAAAGCATTGGTTTTACAAGCCGAAAAAGATAGTTTAGTAGTAAGCGATGAAGAAATTGAAGCTGCCTTAGACAATCAAATTCGTGGATTTATTCAAGCGTATGGTAGTAAAGAAATGCTAGAAGAAATTTCGGGTAGAACCATTTATCAATTGAAAGACGATTTTAGAGGTCCGTTTCGTGAGAAGAAATTGGCCGATCAAATGCGTAGTAAAATTGTAGACAATGTAAAAATTACACCCAACGAAGTAAAAGCGTACTTTAATAAAATTCCAAAAGATAGTTTACCATACTACGAAAGTGAAATTGAATTAAGCCAAATTGTAAGTATTCCAAAATCGAATAAAGAAGTTGATGAATATGTAATTAAACAGATGTACGAGTACAAACGCCAAGTTGAAAATGGAGTGAAAAAATTTGAAGCATTGGCCAAACAATTTTCTGAAGATCCAGGAAGCAAAGAAAATGGTGGTATGTACAACATTAATAGGACAGAAAAATTTTGGGATAAAGACTTTATGAACGCTTGTTTTAGATTAAAAGAAGGACAAATATCTCCAGTTATTAAATCTAAATTTGGTTATCATATTATTCAAATGGTTAGTCGTGCTGGGGACGATGCAGTAATTAGACATATTTTAAGAATTCCACCAATTACAGAGGAAGAGATTTTATTGTCTATTCAAAAATTAGATTCTGTACGAAAAAATATTGTAGCCGGAAAATTAACTTTTGGAGAAGCTGTAAATAAACACAGCGATGATGAAGGCAGTAAATTTAATGGTGGAGCAATTACAGCAAGAAATGGATCAACCTATATTACAATTGATGAGCTTGATAAAGATTTAGTGATAGCAATTAAAAATTTAAAAGTTGGTGAGTATTCAAAGCCATTAACTTTTGATGATAGAGGTGTGAAAAAAGTACGTATTGTGTATTTAAAAACTCGTACAGAACCGCATCAAGAAAATATGAGAGAAGATTACAATAAAGTTGCAGAAAGAGCTTTAGACGAAAAGAAACAAGCCACTTTAGAAAAATGGTTTAAAGAACATTTACCTAAATATTATATTACCATTGATAAAGAATTTGCAAATTGCGAAAGTTTAGGCGATTGGTGGAAATTTGCATCGAACCGTTAATTAAAACTTGATTACGTGTTTAATTTATATAAATCTCAGCTAGCAATAGTTGAGATTTTTTATTGAATATAAGGCTTATTACACACTTTTCCCTTTGTGCCTTAGTGTCTTTTTGGTAAAATGGGAAATTTCCTGAAGTAAAATTACAATAGTTTGCAAGCTCTTTAGCGTTGAACAATTTTAAAAATTACTTTAAACTTGTATACTAAAAAAAATAAAATTTGGAAATTACATGTATATACATGTATATTTGCTTTATCAATGAAATTAGAAGAAGCAATACAGAGTAATAAGTTTAAAAGTGAAATGCAAAAAGCAGGGTTAAATATAATGTACACTTCTTGGTGGTTAAAAACCTTGGGTTACAAAGAGTTAAAAGAATTTGGTTTAACACACGAACAATACAATGTTTTAAGAATTCTAAAAGGGAAACATCCGCAACAAATGTGTGTGAAAGATATTGCTAGTAGAATGATTGAAAAAAACTCGAACGTACCTAGAATTATTGACAGATTAACTGATAAAAGTCTGGTAAAACGTGAGCAGGGTTGTGAAGATGCAAGACAAACAGTGATGAGTTTAACCGTAACAGGATTGAAAGTTTTAGAAACATCTACAATAAAGTTAGATGCAATGTGGAACCAAACAATGCCACTAACAGAAAAAGAAGCTAAAACTTTAAACGAGCTTTTAGAAAAAATTACTACTTTGTAAAGCAGCTTTTTTTTAAACAAATACATGTACATACACGTATTTGATATTCAAAAAGGACGATTACAAAAATAAAAAAAGGAATTATTATGAAAACGATATTACACAAAGCAAATACAAGAGGCCATGCAAACCATGGTTGGTTAAACAGCTTTCACACATTCAGTTTTGCAGGTTATCATGAACCAACTAGAATGAATTTTGGTGTTTTACGAGTATTAAATGATGATACAGTTGCTGCAGGAATGGGCTTTGGCAAACATCCACACGATAATATGGAAATTGTTTCTATACCCTTAAATGGAGATTTAGAACACAATGATTCTACCGGAAGAAACGAAATAATTAAACAAGGCGATGTGCAAATTATGAGTGCAGGAAGTGGCATAACACACAGTGAAAAAAATGCCAATCACAACAAAGAAGTGAAGTTTTTACAAATATGGGTAATGCCAGCAAAAAGAAATATTGAATCTCGTTACGAACAAAAATCATTTCCTGCAGAAGGCAGAATGAACAAATTGCAAACCGTTGTTGCACCTAATAATGCAGAAGCAGTTTGGATAAATCAAAACGCATGGTTTACGCTTGGAAATTTTGATAACGGAGTTGCGTCAACCTACTCATTAAATAAACCAGAAAATGGTGTATATGCTTTTGTTATTAAAGGCGATGTAACCATCAATGGAATTGCTTTAAATGAAAGAGATGGTTTAGGAGTTACCGAAACCGAAACATTAAATATTATAGCCGATCATAACGCAGAGCTTTTATTAATAGAAGTTCCAATGAAATTATCATAAAAAATTAGAGCATGTTTCTCACCAAGCATTTAATATAAACAATTATACTTTGTTGCTTAGTTTGCTTTGTGTTCTTCGTGTGAAATTTTTTAGTTAAAAACAAATCAATGAAAACACTTAATAAAATAATAGGTGGCCGACCAATAAATGTTGGTAGCATTAAAGTGCAAGAACTATTGCCAGAAAATGGG
>ERZ724527.356-NODE-356-length-23257-cov-10.113568_pt1 | contig 23257 bp, 16 predicted proteins | sample MGYA00376060_ERZ724527 | MGnify/ENA primary metagenome ERZ724527 (study PRJEB28724, sample SAMN07190886) | activated sludge metagenome | isolation source: activated sludge of sewage treatment plant in Hong Hong | place: USA: Christiansburg, Virginia | collected...
AAAAAGTAGTAGAGTATATTCATGTGCATCAACAAAATATAGAATACTGCCCAGCTACATTTAAAATGGTTGAAAAGTGGAAGGAAATAATTTCCTAATTGCACTTTAATTACCTTGCTAATTAAAGTGTTAATGCGTTTAAAATCTTTATTCGTCCACCTATATAATTATAGCTTTTAAATAACAATTTGTAGTTTATTTTATAACTTATTTTGTAGCTTAATCTTAATCAATGATTAAAAATTGTACACTATTTTTACTGACTTTTTTATTTTCTGTTGCAGTTGTTGCACAGGAGGAAAAGAAACATAAAAATGAAGAAGTGGGGTTACTGATTGGTAATTTATTGGATGCAACAAATAACAAACCCATTGCTTATGCTACATTGAGTTTAGTTTCTGTTACCGATTCAAGCAAAAAAATATTACAGGTTTCTGATAAAAATGGAGCTTTTGAATTTGATAAAATTTCCTTTGATTTTTATAGACTTGTAGTTAATGCAACTGGATACAATATTTATACTTTAGATAGCATTTATTTTAGAGCTGAACGATACGATTTTAATTTGGGCGACGTAAAGCTAAATCCTGCATCAAGCGATTTAATGGAAGTGGTAGTATATTCAGAAAAACCATTAATTGAAAATAAAGATGGGGTACTTATTTATAATGTTGGTGAAAGTGCATTGAGTAATGGATCGAATACAGCTGAGTTATTGAAAAGTATGCCTTTGATAACGAATGATCCAGATGGCAAAATTTTATTAAAAGGGAAAGAACCTAAAATTTTAATTGACAATAAACCAACTGATTTAAATGCCGAGCAGTTAAGAGATTTATTGGAAAGTTTACCGGGAAGCAGCATTGAGAAAATTGAGTTAATGACCAATCCGCCGCCAGAATATGCATCTGAAAGTGGTGGTGTAATTAATATAGTTACCAAAAAAGGGAAAGTAGGCTTAACAGGAAAAGCAACATTAACTACCGGTAGTAGGGGCGAAGCCAATTTAGCTGCAAACATTAGTTATCGTCAACAAAAATTTTCAATCAATGCTACAATTGGTGTGGGTGCACGAATTTTTAATGGAGATAATTATTCTAAAAGAGAAAACTTTTATACCGACTCTTCTAATAAATTTAATACAGAAGGCAATTTTAAGAATAAAAATTTGCGTCCTAATTTAAGGTTTAATATTGATTATGAAATAAATAAGTATCGCAGTATTGGATTTACTTATCAAGGCAATTATAATTTTTTCGATAATTATAGTATTACCAATTATACCAATATCAATCGTTTTAATGAGCCCTATAAATTTAGTAGCAGAGAAAATCAAAGTAAAGGAAATGGGTATGGCAATGCAGTTACTTTGAGCTATACCATTAAAGGCAAGAAAACGATTGGCGAAACCTTGCGTTTAATTATTAATGGCAATACTAGTAAGAACGATAACGATAAAGATTTTTTTCAGTTATATGCTACAGGCAATTTTGTGCCAATTGGAGATAGCTCACAAAACCAGTTTTTTAATGTATTTAGCAATGCTTTTTCAGCTAGATTGAATTATGACAGACCCGTGATGAATAAAAAAGTAATCTTTTCTACAGGAGCTACTTTTCAACGAAACAATTACCACAGTGTTTTAAATACAAGCTATTTAAACAAAGCCGATAGCAGTTTTATAACCAATGATTTGCTGAGTAACGATTTTAAATTTCATCAAAATGTTTCTACTGTTAGAGCAGCAGTAACAATTATTTTAAACAAGGGATTTCGTATTATAGCTGGTTTGCAGGCTGAACATACACAAATGGATTTTGAATTTTTTAAAGGCAATTCAAGCGATGTTGCCAATGACTATTTGAATGTATTGCCCACATTTACTTTACGCAAGGAGTTTACAAAAGAATTGAATACATCATTAATTTATAGAGCTACCATTCGCAGACCAGGTTTGGGTGAATTGAACCCCAACATTGATTACACTGATCCGTTTAATTTGCGATTTGGAAACCCATATTTACAACCTACTTTGGCCGATAATTTTGATTGGAATGTAAGCTTTATAAAAGGAAAATATTATTTCAATACATCAGTTGGATATAATAAAATAAAAAATATTTTTAATTCGATTAGAACCCTGACGGATGGCGGTAAAACACAAATTACTTGGCAAAATATTACAGATAGAAATGAATATGAAGCAAGTGTTTGGGGTGGATATTCTTTTTCTAAAAAGTTTAGAATGAATACGAGTCTTGGCTATACGTTTATTCAATATGGAGAAGAGGAAAAAAAATTATACAAGTACATTGATGGAAGCACTTTTTACACAAGTGTAAACTTTAGTTTTATACCAAGCTCTACATTAACTTTTGATGGAAATACACGTTACAGTAGCTTTGCAACACCACAAGGAAGAAGTAGAAGTAACCTAACAATGAATTTAGGTGTACAAAAGAAACTCTTTGATAAACGTTTTATTGTTTCGTTCAATGTGATTGATCCATTTAGAATACAACAGCAAATAACACAAACATTTGGTAGCAATTTTAATGTAGAGTCTTTCAATTCGGTAAACACCAGAAACTTTAGACTTTCCCTTGCTTATCAATTAAATAAAATGGTTAAAAAAAGCAATCTTTCAGATAAACAAAAGAAAGCAGTGTTGCAAAAAGTAGCAGCAAAAAAATCTACATAATGCAAGATTGTTTAATTGAAAAATGATATTGAAATAGTTGCACTAATTCATCTTTACCTACTTTAGCAGCATGTATAAAGGCATTGCAATTTTATATTTAGTTTGTTTTAGCTTGTATATTGTGTATAGTAGAGAACCAGATTATTTTGATGGAGAATATATGCCAGCAACCATACGTTGGCAAACAGATTCTGTTCATGAGCAAGCAATTCCCAAAGCTGTTTTTACACTTCAAAAAAAAGAATATGCAATTGATGCACGTTATGTTTTAAGAAGTTTACCTGAAAACAAAAAACTAACATTAATTTATCATCCATCGCATCCTGAAAAAGCTGTTGTGTATAGCTTTTGGGGCTATTGGATTACTTGGGGAGAATTGTTAGGCTCTATAATTTTATTCATTGCATTGTTTCAAGTTGCAGTTGCAGTAACTGACAATCCAACTGCTGAAGCATTGTTAGAACAGCTAGAGTATAAAGAAGAAAAAAAGAGAAAGTACGACGATTAAATCATCATTTTCCAAATGTTTCTAGCTCCTTCTTTACCCCAATCTTTTGTACTTTTTTGTAATTGTTTCAATAGGTCATCATAAGTAGATTTCTTGCCTTTTTTGGGCGGCAACATCATATCATTGGTAACTGAAATTAATTCAACTTTTGTAGCAAACCAAGTACTGTTTAATCTAGGAATAGCAACACCTAAAATCATTCCTGGCAAACCTGAAAAACCTTCTGGCCCACTACTTGTTGTAATAATATCTGTATAAAATGCAATTACATAAACACTGTCCATAATTACACCAATTGCTTTTCTACATTCAATGCCTGCAATAGTTCTGGTATCATTGGTAATACGCCAATCAATATGTCTTAGAGAATCTTCCAACAAAAAAGTTGTTTCATAAACATTTTTTTGTGAAATGATTTTTTTGCTTTCAAAATTTTTGTAGGTGATGTTATCACTTGCTTTATCACTCATCCATTCTGGTACTTTATAAAAGCCTTGTGGAGCTTCTTTGCCTGCTTTATATAAAGATTGTTGTTCATTAAATATTAAATCAAAATAGGTTGCTTGTGTTTTGGGTAAATTCTTTTTCATGTTCTGAATCCAAATATTGTCTTCACCATTTTCTCCCCAACTTTCGTCAAGATCTTTGTGCAAGTTTACTTGTTTTTCAAATTCAATTTTGCCGGCACTAACAAATACTTGTTGGGCATTTAACTGCAAAAAAATATTCGTGAACATGCATAAAATAAATACTTTCATATTGTATAATTAGTTGGTTGCTCCTTTACTAAAATTCCAAATAAAGCTTAGCATAAAATATTGTGATAATTGGTTGAAGTTATTTTCAGTAAGCATTGTACTATTGATGCTTCTGCTATAACCTCGATTTTGATTTAAGATATCGAACGCTGAAAAACGAATTTGTGATTTATCATTCTTCAAAATCTTTCTTGCTACATAAGCGTTCCATACAACAACATTGTTGTTGCCACTAAAGAGTTCAGTTTTTTGTCTTAACTCCATATCTAAATTGTTATTCAATTCTAACTTCCATGGAAGTATAATATTCAAATCGGCACCTCCATTTACTGTCCAATATTTTGTATTGATTTCTGGGCGAATAGATGAAGAGGAAATGTTGTAATTAAAGCTGGTGTACATCCAGAAATTGTATTTTTTTTCTTCATCTTTATTAACGCTTAAACTAATGCTGTGTCTATCGTTTTTAGTTTCATTTCTAAACGTATTTACTATACTTACATTGTTATTAAAGTTGTAAGAATAATTGGTATTAAAGTACATGTCTAGCTTATTAATTTTTGTATTAAAACCAATTCTTGCACTATAATTATAATCACCGTTTATATTAATATATTGAGAAGTTGTTTTGCCAGTTGTATCTGTAAAAATGCTGCTTCTTATGGCATTGTTCGTAAAGCCTCCATTGATGCCAACGTTGTATCCTCTATTTTTTAACACTTGATAATTGTTGAAATTTAAATTAAACCTATGGTTAAATTCTTGCTTTAAATTAGGGTTACCAATTTGTATAAACAAGGGGTTGTTGTTATCGGCCAAAGGCTGCAATTGCTGAATTCCTGGTTGTTTAGTGTTGCCATTGTAATTAATGTTTAATCGTTTATTGGCATTGAATTTAAACGTGAATATTGCTTTAGGGAAAAAGTTGGTAAATGAATAATTGTACAATGTATCTTTTATTAAATCCTTTTGTTTAAAGTTGGCAAAAGCCATATCGCCACCAACAGATAAACTGAGTTTCTTTTTACTATATCTCAATACAGAACCAGTTTGATTGGTGATAATATTCAAATCAAAATCGTTGCTATAAGTTGTGTTTAAAACAGAGTATTTACCATCCATCGCTTTATCATAACTCAATACTTTATTTTTAGATTGATTGTAGTTAAAACCATAGCTAATTTCGAGCGTTAAATTTTTGGCCAACTGCTCAGTATACGCCAATTTACTTACTAAAATGTTGCTTTTAGTTGCATTAATTTTCTGCTGATCAGTAGTGTCAGAAAAATTAATTACACCAGATTTATTGTAAAAATCGTTAATAGAATACAGTAAACCTGTACTGTTAGATTCGTTAAAAGATTGCTCAATATTTAAAGAAATTGTTCTGCCAATTTTTCTAAACTTTTTACGAAACAACATGGTTGCTTTTATGCTTTGATTATCGCCATTGGTTGTATTGTTTCTATTGCTTTTATTTACATATTGATTGTTGGCATTTAAGGCTTCGCTATAATAATTTTTAATACCTTGTATTCGCCCTTTAGTTGCTACAACAGTAGCTTTAGCAGAAAAAAAACTATCCACCATCCAATCAAAACTTCCATTTAAACTGTGCCTGTCTTTATTGCCAAATACAGTTCTTCTTTCATTGTTAAAAAATAATGTATCGGGTAAAATAGATTGTGAAATGGTAGAACCAAAACCATCATTCACAATTTTTCCATACTTATAACTACCATTTAAACTTTGCTTATCGTTGTTAAATTTATTGCTATAATTTAACCCACCACTCCAACTTTTTGGTATTCCTTCGCCCCAATAACTTGGGTCATCAAATCCATCTCCACCACCCCAAAAAAAGTAAGTATCGCCATCATCCGTCATGGTCATGTTGCCATTGTCGCCACCACCAAATTTTCCTTGTTCATTCCAATCCAATCCTAACTTTCCTGTACTGCTATTAATGCCGTAAATACTTATTTTTCGTTTCTTTTTAAAACTGTTGGCCATTAAACTGTTGTTCCATCTTTGGTTGGCATCGGTTGCCAATTCTGCTTTTCCAAACCAACCTTTTTTTGCATCGTCTTTTAGTTTTAAATTAATTGTTCTTGTTGTAGCTCCATCATCAATTCCTGTAAATACAGCTTGATCAGTTTTCTTATCAAACACTTGTACTTCATTTACCATATTGGCACTTAAATTTTTGGTAGCAATGGTTGGGTCATCACCAAAAAATTCTTCTCCATCAACCAAAACTTTTTCAACTTTTGTACCTTGTGCAGTAATGTTGCCATTTTTATCTACCTGAATTCCTGGAAATTTCTTCAACAATTCTTCTACACTTGCACCTGCTTTTACTTTAAAACTATCCGCCTTAAAAATTAGTGTATCACCTTTCATTCTTACAGCTGCAATTTTTTGAACAACCGTAACATCCGATAATAAATGTGCTTTTGTAGTAAGTTGTATGTTGCCTAAATCAACAATTGTATTTGCTGTTATTGTTACAGTATCATAATAGTCTGCATAAGAAGGGTAGGTTACCAACAATAAAAATTTTCCATTACCTGTATGCTCTAAATTAAAACTTCCGTTGTTATTGCTTCGTGTAAAATTTACTAAAACGGTATCTTTTGCTCTCAATAAACTAATGGTGGCTTTATTCAAGTTTTGCTTATTCAGCGTATCGGTAACAGTGCCTTTAATGATTGTTTTTTGTGCTATTGAACTTGTAGTAAGTAATAAAAAGAGTATCAATAGTTGCAGTAGTTTCATAAATAATAGTTGGTCGTAAAAACAATTAGATTAAAGCGTTTGCAAAATCCATAAATTGAGGACTGAAATAAAATTTTTTTTCACAATCTTACGTTAAACATTCTTCTCATATCAAATATTCAATATGAAAAAAAATAATACACCACTTAAAGATGTTCAAGGGGTTAAATCAATTATTAGTGGTAGCAAAACTGCAACTTCTGCTAAGGAATCTATTCAAAAAAAAGTAGTTTCAACGAAAGCTATCAATCAAGTTCAACCAACTGTTTTACAAAAGTATGAAGAGCAGTTTTTTATAGATACAGCATTACCCGTTTGGAATTATTCTTTGTTTAGCGATGAAGATGTAACCAATTTTCAACAAGGCACACATTATAGATTGTATGAGTTTTTTGGTAACAAGCAAATAACTGTTTTGGGCGAAAGTGGAACCTATTTTGCAGTTTGGGCACCCAATGCAACTTATGTTTCTGTAATTGGGTATTTTAATGAATGGGATACAACAACCAATGCTTTATTTGTACGAAAAGAAGGTAGTGGTATTTGGGAAGGCTTTATTCCAAATGTACTGGCAGGCGAAGCTTATAAATATCATATCATTGGATTTAATGGATTGAAATTGGATAAGGGTGATCCTTTTGCACATTTATGGGAAAAAAGACCATTTACTGCTAGCATTGCTTGGGGAACTTTTTATGAATGGAATGATGAAGTGTGGATGAAAAAAAGAATACAAAAAAATTCTTTAAATGCACCATGGAGTGTGTATGAAGTGCATTTAGCAAGTTGGAAAAGACCGGATAAGAATGATGAAGAAACTTACTATTCTTATGCTGAAATTGCAGCAAGCTTAGTGCCTTATGTAAAAGAAATGGGTTTTACACATGTTGAATTAATGCCAGTAATGGAACATCCATTTGATGGCAGTTGGGGTTATCAAGGTACAGGTTTTTTTGCTCCAACTAGTAGGTTTGGAAGCCCTCAAGATTTTGCAACAATGGTGAACGATTTTCACAATGCTGGCGTAGGTGTAATATTAGATTGGGTGCCTTCACATTTTCCTTATGATGCACATGGGTTATTTATGTTTGATGGAGCACATACCTACGAGTATGCTGATATGAGAAAAGGTTATCATCCAGATTGGAACAGTTACATATTTAATTATAGCAGGGGCGAAGTGAAAAGTTTTTTAATTAGCAGTGCTCGTTTTTGGTGTGATCGTTTTCATATTGACGGAATACGAGTAGACGCTGTTTCATCTATGTTAAGATTGGATTATAGTAGAAATGAAGGTCAATGGGAACCCAATGAATTTGGAGGAAATGGAAACTTAGAAGCGATTGCATTTATAAAAGATTTGAATGCAACTTTATACAGAGATTTCCCTGCAATACAAACCATTGCAGAAGAAGCAACAGATTGGCCAAAAATTAGTAAACCAATTTTTGATGGAGGTTTAGGTTTTGGTATGAAATGGATGATGGGTTGGATGCATGATACTTTACGCTACTTTAAACGAGATGCTATTTTTAGACAATTTCATCAAGATGAAATTACATTTAGTATGATGTATTTCTACGATGAAAATTTTATGAAACCATTGAGTCACGATGAAGTTGTACATGGCAAAAGTCCAATGATTTATAAAATGCCAGGCGATACTTGGCAAAAATTTGCCAACTTAAGATTGTTGTATACATATATGTTTACACACCCAGGAGCAAAGTTGTTGTTTATGGGCAATGAGTTTGCACAAACCAGCGAATGGAATTATAAAAGTGAATTACAATGGGAATTGCTAGATTTTGTAAGTCATGGTGGCATGAAATATTGTGTTCAAAAATTAAATGAGTTGTACCGCAATACACCTGCTTTATACGAAAACCAATTTTCTAGTGATGGCTTCGAATGGATTGATTTAAATCATAGAACAGAAAGTGTGTTGGTGTTTAAACGCAAAGGCAAAAAAGCAGCCAACGATGTGTTGGTAATTTTAAATATGACTGCACAAGTACATTTAAACTGGACTGTAGAAGTATTTGGAAAAGGAAAATGGAAAGAAATTTTTAATAGTGATGCTAAAGAGTTTTGGGGAACTGGTGATGTTTTTAATCCTTCAATTCGTGCCAAGTTGGTTGATAAAGAAACAAAAAAATATCAGTTGGAAATTAACTTACCGCCTCTTGCAGGTATTGTATTGCAATAATTTAAACATTTCTTTTACCGTTCACAAACTCAAAAGGTTGTTTCACAAAAAAGTAAAAAATGTAGTTATTTGAATAAATAAATTTGGTTATAATACTATTTAATTGAAAAAGATAAACTTGTGTTGTGTAATCCAAGCTGTTTTTTAATCATGTAGTAACAGGCAGAAGTTCAACAATAGGATAATAGCAATCTTTGCATAATAAACTATTATTAAATGCGTTTCTAAAATATATTTTTTTTTGAAACAATGCCCGATTTGGTCTTTTTTTTAGGTTTAACAAAAAAAATTAATCGCAGTTTTAGCTAATTTTAACTAGGTTAGCCAACTGAAATAGCCAAAAAATATTGTTTTCAAAAAAAATATTTGAAACAATATCCAACTATTATTTATGAAAATGAAACTTACCATCTTCACATGTTTAATTGTTTTTTGCTTAAGTAGCAATGCAACTTTTACTCAATTAACCTCAAATAATAACGATAGTGCTGGTTTTTATTTAACAAAAGCACAAGAATCTAGAACTGCAAGAAAAGTTTGGGATGCCGAAAAATATTATAAAAAAGCATTGGAATTTAATAGCAATGAAGAAGAAATAAGAATTGATTTTGCCGCCTATTATGAAGAACAAAGAAAAGTGGCTTTGGCATTACAACAATACCATTTAGTTGTAGAAAAAAATCCAAAACATGTATTGGCTGTAACCAAACAAATTGAACTTTCTTTCTTAATGCGTAAATGGGCCGATGTAATTAAATATGGAGAAGCAGCAGAAGCCAATAACATTAAAGTGGCTAAGCTAAACTACATGATGGGCAAATGTTATTACGAAGACGAAAACTACGGTAAAGCAAGAAAATTATTAACTATACAATTTCAAGAAACACCACAACACAAAGAAACCATCGTTTTATTAGGACAAGTTTTTGTAGAAATGAGTATGTATAATGATGCCATTGCTATGTATCAAAAAGCAATTGAAAATAATCCTAAAAATTATGATTTGATGTATGAAATTGGGTTGTTGTACAGTGCACAAAACAATGAACGAGAAGCTGTGAAATATTATGAAATGGCTGCAGAAAATGGAATGAAGCAAGATTTAGCTTTCTTAGAAAACTTAGGAATGGCTTATTTAACTTTCGATATTCCAAAAGGGGTTGAAGTGTTGAATAAGGTTTTGGCTAAAAAACCAGGTGATGTACAAATATTGAGTCAAATTGCACAAGCGTATTATAAAGCTGCCAATTATATTGTTGCTCACCAATTGTTTTACAAAATGTTTGAGAACGACAATAAAAACGTTAAAGCATTGTATATGGCAGGTGTTGCTTTAATTAAAGCAGGTAATAAAGAAAAAGGTTCCCAAATGTGTGATAAAGCAATTGCAATGGATCCTAAATTGGGCGATTTGAGAAGTCAAAAATCAGTATTATAAATTGAACAATATATTAAAAACGGAGTAATGAAAATTACTCCGTTTTTTTGTGCTATTCTTTAGTATTTATTACTTTCAAAACATGCAAATAAAGCATTCAACAGTTTCTATACTTAAGTTTTTAAAGCAATGGGCTCTTCCATGTGTGTTGGTGTTGTTTGTGCTAATTTTACAAGCATTTCCTGCGGTTGTAGAAAGTGTGTATAGTACTTATGTGTACGTTAAAATAGCTGTTGTCTTAAGAACAATTACAGCATGGCTTCCAATTAGTATTGGCGATATTTTTTATGCAGTTTTATGTATACAACTGTGTTGGCTAATTGGCTGTTTCTTTTACAAATTGTTCAATCGAAAAGTAGAAAAAAAGAATGTATTTATTTTCTTAGGGAAACTAGTAAGAACTACACTTTGGGTTTACATTATTTTTAATGTTTTATGGGGTTTGAATTATACAAGATTGGGTATTGCACATCAATTAAAACTGCAAAAAAATACTTATACAGAGGCCGAAGTAAAAGAAGTATTGTGTAGTTTAATAGATCGAGTAAATACGTTAAGAAAACAAATTGGAAAAGATCGTTTACCAAGCCCAACTTTTAATGAAATATTTGAAGAGAGTGCTCAACTATACAAAACTATAGATACACTTTATCCATTTTTGGCATATAAAAATTCTTCCATTAAAAAGAGTTTGTTTAGTAAGGTTAGTCATTACATTGGTTTTACTGGTTATTACAATCCATTTAGTGGAGAAGCTCAATTGAGTACCAATATACCGAGGATTATTGTGCCGTATGTTGCTTGCCACGAAATTGCTCATCAATTAGGCTATGCCAGCGAAGATGAAGCCAATTTTGTAGGTTATTTGGCATGTAGTAGAAGTTCTAATCTTTACTTTCAGTATTCAGTGTATTTAGATTTATATAAATATGCTGCAATGGAATTGTTGATGATGAATATTGAAGAAAAAAATGGTTGGCAATTGGATAGTTTGGTAAGAAAAGATTTAAGAGATATCCGTAATTTTTTCAATAAACAAAACAACGATATTTCTCCTGTAATGTCTCAAATTTATGGTCAATATTTAAAAGCCAACCAACAAGATCGTGGTTTAGAAAGTTACAATGATGTAGTAGGTTTATTGATTGCTTACAAAAAGAAATTTAGGAAAATTTAAAAAATAGCCTTGCTGATGTTCTGTCTCTTGATTAGCATCATTTTTTTAGCTTCGCCGATGTTGTGTTTTTCGACCAACATCGTTCTCAATGTTATCTAGAACTAGCGTTTAGTTTGTAACGCCAACAAGGGCATAAATTAGTAAATCCTAATGAGGATAACTTACTTTATTACATTATCAAAAGAAAATTGATTCTATAAATCAATTTTCTTTTGACCTTTATTCACAGCCAAAATAAACTTTGTTAAACCAGCCATATAAATTTCTTGATCATCAAACATAGAACAATGGCTACCATTTGGGCAGTATAAAAATGAACCATTTTGAACCTCTTTACTCATCCACTTCATGTGTTCAGGATCCATTGTATCATATTTTCCTCCAATGGTTAAGGTTGGTACAGTTAAGTTTTTTAGTTGAGCTTTTACGTCCCATTTTTCTAATTTTCCTGATATCCCAAATTCGCTGGGCCCTTGCATTGTTACATACAATGAGTTGTTGAGTTTAGAAAGCATACGAACCATTGGTTCTGGCCAAGAAGCATATGGTTTTCTAAGAATGTGTTTTTCGTAATAGTTAGGAATTAAGAGTTCCATATAACGAGGGTTTTCAAAATCTTTTTTTGTTTCCAATGCACGAACTTCCGCCAATACTGTTGTTGGCATTTGTTTAGATAAAACGTCTTCAGCATATTTGCCATAATCTGGGCAGCTCGACATCATATTGGAAATGATTAAACCTTTTAAATTTTGCTGATATTTTAAAGCATATTCCATTGCCAAAATGCCACCCCAAGATTGTCCATATAAATAAAAATTGTCTTTCGTTAAATTCAAAGCTGTACGTACTTGTTCCACTTCTTCTACATATCGTGGTAAATCCCACATAGAAGTGTCTTTGGGGTTGTCTGAATTGCCACAACCCAGTTGATCGTAATAAATAAATTCGATTCCTTCTGCAGGAAAAAAACTTTCAAAAGATTCAAAACATTCATGTGTTCCACCTGGACCTCCATTTAGCAATAGCACTTTTATTGTTGGATTATTGCCAACTGTTTTTGTCCAAATATTAAACTTTCCCTTTGGTGTTTCAATTGGAATAATTTTAATACCACCAGTTTTAATACCTTTTTCGTTGCTTTTAAAATAAGATTTTAGAGAAGAATCATTGCTTTTTTGTTTGCAAGAAATGATTAAAATCAAGGATACAGCGAATGTGATTTTTGCTAAATATTTCATATTTCTTTTTGTGTTAATGGTTTAGAATGGCTGTACAACAAATTAGCCAACAATTAAATTTACACCTCTATTCCAATCAAACAATAATTATATGTTCAAAAAATCAATGTTGGTTGAAAGACACAACATTGGCGAAGAGTTTGGAGAGTTGACTTTTAATTTGCTGAACTAACAAGGGCGTAAAAAAGTTACATACATTGTCTTCAATAAAAAATCCCACTCAAAATTGAATGGGATTTTTGTTTTATACTTTTTTCTTAGCTGCCTTTTTAGGAGCAGCTTTTTTGGTTGCTGATTTTTTTGCTGGGGCTTTTGTTTTTTTGGCAAATGCATCGGGTACTTGTAATTCAATCATACGTTTAACTTCTTCTATTGGCACAACTGCCAATTCTTCAGTAGCATATTTTGTATCATCTAGTTTCTTGGTAACCTTCAACATTTTTTTGCCAAACTTAATGTATGGCCCCCAACGGCCATTTTCAAGTGAAATTTTTTCTGTTGGCCAATTTTGAATATAACGATTGGCTTCTTTTGTAATTTTTGTTTCTACCAATTCATTTATTTCTACTTGAGAAAGATTGTCGAAATTATACCTACGAGGTACATTAATATAAATGCCATCCCATTTAATAAATGGGCCAAAACGGCCTTTGCCTTTGGTTACGGGCAGTTCATTAAAAAATCCAACAGGTGCATCTGCCTGATTTTTTTCTTCAATCAATTGCTTGGCTCTTTCAATATCTATCTCAAATAAATCTTCTCCTTTTGGAATAGAAATAAATTGATCGCCCATTTTAATATATGGACCAAAACGTCCAACATTTACACTCAATTCTTCTCCTTCTAATTCGCCAATCACTTTTGGTAAAGCAAACAATTCCATTGCTTCATCCAAGCTAATGGTTTCAATACTTTGTGTACTTTTTAATTTGGCAAAACGTGGTTTTTCTTCATCGTTTACATCGCCAATTTGTACCATTGCACCATAACGGCCCATACGTGCAATAATTTTTTTACCAGTTTTTTCGTCAATACCCAATTCACGTTCTCCTTTTGCACGTTCAGCATTTTCTAACGTGTGTTCGATACTAATATGAAATGGTTTGTAAAAGCCATCAATCATGCTGCTCCACTTGGTTTTGCCCTCTGCAATTTCATCAAACTCACGTTCAATTTTTGCAGTAAAACCATAATCCATTACTTTTTCAAAATGCTGTTTTAAGAAATCGGTTACCACCATTCCTAAATCTGTTGGAAATAATTTCGACTTTTCGGCACCAGTATTTTCTTGTGTAATTTCTTTTTCAATTATATGATTGGTAGTAAGCGTTAAAATATTAACTGAGCGTTTAATGGCATCTTTATCACGCTTCTCAACATAGTTTCTTTTTACAATAGTAGAAATGGTAGGAGCATAAGTACTTGGTCTGCCAATACCCAATTCTTCTAACTTTTTTACCAAACTGGCTTCTGTATATCTTGCTGCAGGACGAGTAAACCTTTCACTTGCAGTCATACCCTTAAAGTTCAAGATTTGTCCAACATTTAATGGTGGCAACATTCCTTCATTGGCTTCTTCATCTTCATCATCTTTACCTTCTAAATACACTTTTAAGAAACCATCAAATTTCATTACTTCACCAGTTGCAGTTAATTGTTCTTGGTTGGTACTGATGTTTATTTTAGCAATTGTTTTTTCAAATTCAGCATCGCTCATTTGGCTAGCAATTGTACGCTTCCAAATAAGTTCATACAATCGTCTTGTTTCATCATCAGCAATTGTATGATTGTTCATGTAAGTAGGACGAATGGCTTCGTGAGCTTCTTGTGCAGACTCGTTTTTATTTTTGAATTTTCGAGGCTGATAATAATTGGCACCATAAGCACTGGTAACTTCTTTATTAATATCTTCCATTGCCGTATCACTCAAGCTAATGCTATCGGTACGCATATAAGTTATTTTTCCACTCTCGTATAATTTTTGAGCCAACAACATTGTTTTGGTAACGCCATAACCCAATTTTCTAGATGCTTCTTGTTGTAATGTAGATGTGGTAAAAGGTGCTGCTGGTGTACGTTTGCCAGGTTTTACTTGAATATCTGCAACTGTATATTTTGCTCCTTTACAAGATTCTAGATATTGTTGAGCATCTTTTTGCTCTTTAATTTTATCGGCACCTTCGGCTTTAAAAATTACAAGTTTTTGTGTTATATCGTTGGCTTCAAATTTTGCTTCAACCTTATAACTGCTTTCAGTAATAAATTGATTGATTTCTCTTTCTCTTTCAACAATTAAACGTACAGCAACACTTTGTACACGACCAGCACTTAAACTTGGCTGTACTTTTTTCCATAAAACAGGACTTAATTCAAAGCCTACCAACCTATCTAAAACCCTTCTTGCTTGTTGTGCATTTACCAAATCCATATTAATTAAACGAGGATTGGCAACTGCTTTTTTTATGGCTGGTGCAGTAATTTCATGAAACACAATACGTTTAGTAGTAGATGGATCTAGACCCAATACTTCTGCCAAATGCCAACTAATACTTTCACCTTCTCTGTCCTCATCGGATGCTAACCAAACTTCTCTATTTTTAGAAAGTTTCTTTAAGTCGTTTACAACCTTTAGCTTTTCATCTGGCACTTTATAACGTGGTAAATAATGATTGTTTACATCAATACCCATATCGTCTTTTTCCAAATCACGAATATGTCCGAAACAGCTTTTTACTTCGAAATCGCTGCCCAAAATTTTTTCAATGGTTTTGGCTTTTGCAGGGGACTCTACTATTAATAAATTCTTTGCCATACGCTTGTTAATCTAAAGATTAAAAATATTTAATGTGAGTTACGATATTTAAAATCTTTCTTGTTTTAATGCACTTTAATAATGTGTATTTCGGAACTTTTTACACCGTTTTAAGTGATTGCAATAGCTTGTTTTTTACTGCTTTCACTATTGCAATATTAGTTATATCGGTCATAATGCAAAAAAACCTTGCTTTTTTTATATTTTTTTGATGCTAATTGAAGCTAAAATTATCTTGTTGATAAGTGATTGTAATCTTTTAAAAGGGTTTCTAAGAAAAAGTATGGCTCATCATTAGAAGTAATATTAAGCACCTGCATTATTTTAGAAGCTGTTCTATTGGCCAATTGTTCGTTGTGTTTTTTCTGTAAGCCCTTATAAATATTTTTAATCATATTAATATCTCTATCGCTCAATTGCATTACTGCTGGATAAGTTGGAATATAATCATCGTCCAATTCCATAAAAACAGTATCGGTTAATGAACTCTTGTTTTTCAAATCAATTAAAATTGTATTGGCTGCCATATCGCCAATTCTTTGTCCTTTTTTGGTTAATACTATACAAAAAATATCGGCTATAGCCAATAAACTTACAAAAGCCATTTGCACTAAAACCGAACCCCCAAAAGCAATGGTTAACACAATCATATAAAATAGAAGTAAATCAGAAATTCGAAGCATCCAACGAATAATGTATTGGCTAAATGTAGCATTACCGCCACTCTCATTAATAACTTTAATGCCTACCGCTTTTTTACCTAAGGTTTGCCCATTCATTAAAAATTCTGTAACTACATGATAAACTGCAATGGGAAGCATAATAATAATAAACATCCAATACTCATTTTCTGCTGAAATTATATTGGGCAATGTTGAAAGTAATTTCAACATAATAAAAAAGTAAATAATAAATAGTACAAAATCAATAGCCCATGCCAATAACCTTTTTAAGAAAGGGGCAATTTCAAATTCTAAATCTATATTAATGCTGGTGGCAATTTTAAGTTTGCTCATAATAATTCAAATAAAATTAAAGATGTATGTGGTTAGTACCAACAGAATCTTTATTTTCATTTCTACAAGTAGTAGTGTTGCGATTGTTCATTAATTTAAAAATTTTAAATTATAGTTATTGAGAGAGGCATTGTTTATAAAGAAAAATAAAGATAGATGGAACGAAATTAGTACAAACCCATCTATGGAAACCGATGAAATGGCTGCTGAATTTATACAGCTAACCGATGATTTGGGCTATGCCAAAACTTTTTACCCCGATAGCAATGTTACCAAATATTTAAATGCAGAAGCTGCAAAAAGATACATTCATATTTATAAGAATAGAAAAGAACCACACAATAAATTGGTTAGTTTTTTTAAGTACGAAGTACCAATGGCTGTAGCAAGACATCAAATTGTAATTGGTATTTGCTTTGTAATTTTTATTTTCTTTTTTATTGTAGGATTTTATTCTGCTATGAAAGATGAACATTTTGTGAGAGAAATAATGGGCGATACTTATGTAAACATGACGGAACAAAACATTGCCAATGGAAATCCTTTTGGTGTATATCAATCGGGCAATAGTTTTTTAGTTTTTATGGGCATTATGATTAACAACATTAGTGTATCGTTCAGGTATTTAATGGAAGGATTGTTGTTCCCCTTTTTTACAGTTCAAAGTTTAATAAGAGATGGTATAATGGTCGGTTCTTTTGATTATATGTTTTATTCAAAAGGGTTGGGTGGCTTGTTTTTTTTAACTGTAATGATACACGGTACATTAGAACTTTCTGCAATAACCATAGCTGCTGCTGCTGGTATTATTTTAGGGAAAAGTTGGTTGTTTCCTGGAACACTAAAAAGAATGGATGCTTTTAAAAAAGATGCGAAAGATGCCATTAAAATTATTATTGGATTGGTGCCTGTTTTTATAGTAGCAGCTTTTTTTGAAGGTTTTGTTACTAGATATTATAGAATGCCAGCTTGGATTAGTATATCAATTTTATTGAGCTCATTGGTATTTGTAATTGGATATTTTGGCGTATATCCTTTAAGATTAAAAAGAAAAATTAAAGAACAACAAGAAGCAATAAATGTATAAGCATTATATAAAATTATTGCAAATATTGCTATTCATCATTTGCTTGAATGGTACATCTACTTTTGCACAAACATCTAGCAGCGATTCAACCATTTATGAGGATGAAGAAATTGTTGAACCTGTTGAAGATATTGCTGCTTCAACATATAAAAAAGGAAAGTTTAATTTAATAGACACAGCTTCTCGTGTAACAATTAATAAAGGAAATATTCATTTAGAAGATACGATTCATCAACTTAAAAATGATGAAGCTTATTGGTATGCAGATGGTTTAACTGAAGAAAAAAAAGTTACCAAAGAGCCTAGTAACTCGAAATGGACATGGCTTGACAATTTTATTAAATTTTTGCTAAGCGATACGTTTAAAATTATTTCTTGGATAATTATTGGGTTAGTTATTTTGTTTCTATTGTTCATTTTTTTAAAGAATAATGGTATTAACTTATTGGCTTCTAAACCCAAAAAAATTGCTTCTTCAGATGCTGAAATTGCTACCAACATTTTTGAAATCGATTTTGCCAAAGAATTACAAAAAAGTATTGATGCAGCTAACTATACTTTAGCAACAAGACTACTTTTTTTACAATTGTTGAAGCGATTAACAGAATTGGAGTTTTTAGAATATGCACCAGACAAAACAAATTTTGACTATTTGTTTACTTTGAATGGAAAAGCATTTTATACAGATTTTGCGTTGGCTGTAAAGAACTATGAATATGTATGTTACGGCAACTTTGAATTGAATGAACAACAATTTTTAGCCATTAAGAATAATTTTTATTTGTTACAACAAAAATTAGCCAGTTAATTTATTTGAGAAAAATAATTACATATAGCCTTTTGGCCATTTTAATAGCAGTGGTTGTGTTATTAATTTTGGTAAATAGCAAAAAGAAAACTTTTGATAAGAGAGTTAGCTTAAGCTATAAACAAGACCATCCGTATGGTACAAAAGTGTTGCACCAATTAATACCAATACTGTTGCCCAACGCTACTGTAGAAATTAACAAGCAATCGCCACTGGAATGGTATTATAAAAACGATACTGCAACTAAGAATGCATTATTTATATTGGTTACACAGCATTTTAATCCAGAAGCTGGTGAAATGGAATTGTTGAATCGGTTTGTTGAAAATGGAAATAGCTTATTCATTATTTCTCCAACAATGAATGAAATAGCCCTCAACTATTTTGATATAAATGTTGGCAATGAAAACTTTAACAACAACAATCAGTTTGCTACAAAGCCAATTGTTTATTTAAATAAGCCTGTATTTTTTAAGGATACAGCATACACATATCCTGGTTACACTTTTAGCAATACGTTTAAAAATATTGACACAAATTATTATAGAATATTGGGTACAAGTATAGATGAGGATATAAATTTTATAACTGCTTCAAATAAAAAAGGGAACATTTATTTACACAACAATCCATTTTTATTTACCAATTACTTTTTGTTGCATAAAAACAATATTGGGTATCTAGAAAAAACGTTTGCTCTATTTCCAACTACAACAAAACAGGTTATTTGGGATGAGTATTTTATTTACAAGTTGAATAAAAATGAGGAAGCTAAAAACCCTTCTCCTTTAAGAGTATTGTTAAGTATAAAAGCATTTAGATGGGCTTTTTGGCTTGCAATAGCCATATTAACAATGTATTTATTGTTGAATGTTAAACGCAATCAACGTACAATTCCTGTAATTGAAAAACCTAAAAATGAATCGTTAGATTTTGTAAAAACAATTGGAAAATTATATTATGAAAAGCAAGATCATTTAAATCTTGCTCAAAAAATGTGTACCTATTTTTTAGAGCATATACGCAGTAAATATTTTATCAATACTTCAAATTTAAACAATACATTTATTGAGCAACTTAGTGGTAAATCTGGAGTTACTCAAGCAGAAGTTGAACAGTTGGTAAGCAGCATTCAAGCAATACAAATAGCCAATCAAATATCGCAACAACAACTCAATTTTTACTATCAACAATTCAATCAATTTTATAAAAATACAGCCTAATGGAAGCACCAATTTTTGAACAAAGAACCGATTTGTCTCAACTCAATCATGCTATTACAGCAATAAGCAATGAGTTGCGAAAAGTAATTGTTGGACAAGACGATATGGTTAAAATGATTATTGCAGCGATACTAGCTGATGGTCATGTTATAATTGAAGGAGCACCTGGTGTAGCTAAAACATTAACTGCTCGATTGGTTGCAAAATGTGTAGATGTTCAATTTAGTAGAATTCAGTTTACACCAGATTTAATGCCAAGCGATGTGTTGGGCACTTCAATTTACAACCCCAATGAAAGCAGGTTTGAATTTAAACGTGGCCCTATTTTTTCTAATATTGTTTTGATTGATGAAATTAATAGAGCCCCAGCAAAAACACAAGCTGCTTTATTTGAAATAATGGAAGAAAGGCAAGTAACCATGGATGGGCAAACTTATACAATGGAACCTCCATTTATGGTTATTGCCACTCAAAATCCAATTGAGTACGAAGGCACTTATCGTTTACCAGAAGCACAATTAGATCGTTTTTTGTTTAAAATTAATGTGCCTTATCCTAATGAAGAACAAGAGTTTAAAATACTGTCTCGTTTTCATGAATTGGGCAATCAACAAATTTTTCAAAACATACAAGCTGTATTAACTGCACAACAAATTAAAGAAGTTAGACAGTTGGTAAAAGGGATCATTATAGAAGAAAAACTGTTACAGTATATCGCAAAAATTATTGTTACAACTCGTAGCCATAAATCAATTTTCTTAGGTGCATCAACAAGGGCGTCATTGGCAATTATGAATGCCGCCAAAGCCATTGCAGGTATGAGTGGTAGAGATTTTGTTACACCTGAAGATGTTGTTTATGTTACGCCTTATGTTTTGCGTCATCGTATTTTGTTAACACCAGAAAAAGAAATGGAAGGCATTTCTACAGACGATGTAATACAACAAGTCATTCATGCCATTGAAATACCAAGATAGTGAAACAAAAAATCAGCTTATTGTACCAATCTTTTTACCTTACTAAAAGAGCTTATCTAGCTTTTTCTATAGTAGTAGGCTGTTTTGCTATGTCGTTTTTTTTTAATGCCATGTTTGTAATTGCTCAGCTTTTATTACTATTTGTATGTTGTAGCATTGTTGTAGATGTTTTGTTGTTATATGCTAAACGTAAAGCTTTACTAGCAGGAAGAATTTGTAAAGAACGTTTTAGCAATGGCGATAAAAACCTTGTACAGCTTCAGTTTTACAACAATTATGCTTTTTCAATTGCGTTGAAAATTATTGATGAATTGCCATTTCAATTTCAAGAAAGAAATTGGCAACAGTTATTGAATGTAGAAAAGTTCGAGAAAAAAATGTTGCAATACGAGTTGCGTCCTGTACAACGTGGAGAATATTTGTTTGGTAAAATTCAGGCTTTCGTTACGAGTCCAATGCAAATGGTACAACGTAGATTTAGTTTTCCTGCTCAACAAACTGTATTTGTTTATCCTTCTTATTTACAAATGAAAAAATACAGTTTACATGCAATTGGAAATAGATTGAATGAAACAGGAACTAAGAAAATGCGAAAGCTTGGAAGTAGTGTTGAGTTTGAACAAATAAAAGATTATGTAAGAGGCGATGATTATAGAACTATTAACTGGAAAGCAACAGCAAGAAAAAATCAAGTAATGGTAAATACATATGTTGATGAAAAAAGCCAACAAGTGTATTGTTTAATTGATAAAAGTCGTAACATGAGAATGCCTTTTAATGGGATGCATTTACTTGATTATGCTGTTAATGCTTCATTGGTTGTAAGCAATGTAGCTTTAAATAAACAAGATAAAGTTGGACTTATTTCTTTTGCCAATCAACTAAATACTTTTATTCCTGCCTGCAGAAACAATATACAAATGCAAGCTATTTTAGATGCTTTGTATAAAGAACAAACCCATTTTTTGGATGCCGATTACGAAGGTTTGTATGCTCATATTCGCCACAAAATAAAGCAACGTAGTTTACTAATTCTGTTCACCAATTTTGAGTCTCAGTATGCTTTAGAACGACAATTGCCTTATCTAAAAAAAATTGCTCATCATCATTTATTAATGGTAGTAATTTTTGAAAATACAGAACTTAAAAAAGTAGTTCATACAAAAGCAGAAAATACTGAAGAAGTTTATATGCAAGTAATTGCTGAAAAGTTTAGTTATGAAAAAAGATTGATTGTAAAAGAATTACAAAAAGCAGGTATTTTAACTTTGCTTACCACACCAGAATTGTTAACTATTGATGCCGTAAATAAATATATTGAAGTTAAAACTAGACAAGCAATTTAAGCTATGCAAAAGGCTACTTCGTGTTAACTTAATTACAACCAACTATCTTTCTTACTTTCGCTGCTATGCAACCATTACAACATTTTTTAGACGGACAGGTTTTGTTATTTGATAAACCTATGTGTTGGACGAGTTTTGATATTGTAAAAAAAGTACGCATATTAACTAAGGTTTCTAAAGTTGGTCATGCTGGTACATTAGATCCTTTGGCTACAGGATTATTAATTGTTTGTACCGGAAAGTTTACAAAAAAAATTAATGAGTACATGGGCATGGAAAAAGAATACACAGGTACATTTACTTTGGGTTCTACAACGCCCACTTATGATTTAGAAAAAGAACCAGAAAATTTTAAAGATACCAGTCATTTAACTGAAGAAACGATACACGCTGCAACCTTGCCTTTTATTGGCGATATTTTGCAAATGCCTCCACAACATTCAGCTATAAAAAAAGATGGTAAACGTTTATATGAATCTGCAAGATTGGGTATTGAAGTAAAGGTAGACCCAAGGCCAGTTTCCATTAAAATTTTTGAAATTACCAAAATTGAAATGCCTGTTGTTTATTTTAGAGTTGTTTGTAGTACAGGAACATATATTAGAAGTTTGGCCAATGACTTTGGTGCAGCATTGGGTGTTGGAGGATATATGAGTAGTTTATGCAGAACAAAAATTGGCGTTTTTAAAGTTGAAGATGCGTACAACTTAGAAAATTTTGAACAGCTTGTAACCAATATGAGAAGTACGCTTACAACTCAATCATAAGAAATTGGTTATGCTCAACCAACTTAAAATTATACTTCACAATACTAAACAACATAAATGGTTATTGTTGTTAATGATAGTACATGTTGGAATTGCATTTTATTTTATTGCCCAACAAAATATTACTTACGATGAGCCTAGCTATATTGAGTACAGTAAAAGATGGTTGCATGGAAACCCCAATAGGATAGAGGCTTTAGACGATAGTAAAACTCCTGTAATAAGTTTTGTTTGGTTACCAAGAATTGTTAAGCAAATAATTACACCAAACTACCAACTCAACGATTTTGGAAGACAAGATCAAAAAGATGGTAGGTACATGATGATATTGGTTTCATTGCTCATCATGTTGTATATATATAGATTTGCTTTGTTGTTGAAGCTACGACATGGTTGGTTTATTTTATTTTTTTA
>ERZ724527.357-NODE-357-length-23250-cov-5.488036_pt1 | contig 23250 bp, 21 predicted proteins | sample MGYA00376060_ERZ724527 | MGnify/ENA primary metagenome ERZ724527 (study PRJEB28724, sample SAMN07190886) | activated sludge metagenome | isolation source: activated sludge of sewage treatment plant in Hong Hong | place: USA: Christiansburg, Virginia | collected...
TGTACTTCTTGGCATTGTCCCAGGCACCGCCACCGGTACACATGGAAATGGCCACAAACAGACCGGTCACGATGGTGCCCATCAGCAGGCCGCCTAAAGCGGCTGGGCCGAGGACCAAGCCGACCAGAATCGGTGCCACGACGGGCAACAGACTCGGGATCATCATTTCCTTGATGGCGGCGGTGGTCAGCATGTCGACCGCGGTGTCGTACTCGGGCTTGCCGGTACCATCCATGATGCCCTTGATGTCGCGGAACTGGCGGCGCACTTCGACCACCACGGAGCCTGCGGCGCGGCCCACGGCCTCCATCGCCATGGCACCAAACAGGTAGGGAATCAGGCCGCCAATGAACAAACCAATGATGACCATGGGGTTGCTCAGGTCAAACGTGATGTGGCGTCCGTAGGCTTCCAGCTTGTGGGTGTAGTCGGCAAACAGCACCAGAGCGGCCAGACCGGCAGAGCCGATGGCATAGCCTTTGGTCACGGCCTTGGTGGTATTGCCCACGGCGTCCAGCGGGTCGGTGATGTCACGCACGCTTTTTGGCATTTCCGACATTTCGGCAATACCGCCGGCGTTGTCGGTAATGGGGCCATAGGCGTCCAGGGCGACCACAATGCCGGCCATGCTGAGCATGGACGTGGCGGCAATGGCAATGCCGTACAGCCCAGCCAAGGCAAACGCTGTGTAGATGGCCATGCAGACAAAAATCACGGGCCATGCGGTCGAGCGCATGGATACACCCAAACCGGCAATGATGTTGGTACCGTGGCCGGTGGTGGACGCTTGCGCGATGTGTTGCACCGGGCTGTATTGCGTGCCCGTGTAGAACTCGGTAATCCACACCAGAGCGGCGGTCAGTACCAGTCCAACGGCGCACGCACCAAACAGTTTCATCTGCGCGCCGGTACCGCCCAAGGCGTTGTCCGCAATCATGGACTGCGTGACAAAGTAGAACGCGATCAGCGACAGAACACCTGCAACCGCCAGGCCCTTGTACAGGGCGGGCATCACGTTCTTCATGCCGGGCGAGGCCTTGACGAAGAAGCAGCCAATGATGGAGGCCACAATCGACACCGCACCCAGAGCCAGCGGATAGACCACCGCGCTCATACCGCCACCGGTGACCAGCAGCGCGCCCAATACCATGGTGGCGATCAGCGTCACGGCGTAGGTTTCAAACAAGTCGGCTGCCATGCCGGCGCAGTCACCCACGTTGTCGCCCACGTTGTCGGCAATCACGGCCGGGTTGCGGGGGTCGTCTTCCGGAATGCCGGCTTCAACCTTGCCCACCAGGTCGGCGCCCACGTCGGCACCCTTGGTGAAAATGCCACCGCCCAGACGGGCAAAGATGGAAATCAGCGAGGAGCCGAAAGCGAATCCGATCAGCGGGTTCAACATGGCAGCCATGTTGCTGGCCGGTGTCAGGTTGCCGTTGCCGACCAGGAACCAGAAGAAGCCGGTTACGCCCAGCAGGCCCAGGCCCACGACCAGCATGCCGGTGGTGGCGCCGCCGCGAAACGCGACGTCCAGTGCGGGGCCAATGCCACGGGTGGCAGCCTGTGCAGTACGCACGTTGGCGCGCACCGACACATTCATGCCGATAAAGCCGCATGCGCCGGACAGCACCGCACCGACGACAAAACCGATAGCGCTCAATGGGTCCAAAAACACACCGATCAGAATGGTCAGAACCACGCCGACCATGGCAATGGTCTGGTATTGGCGTTTCAGATAGGCCGCAGCACCGGTTTGAATCGCCGCAGCGATTTCCTGCATGCGTGCATTGCCTGCGTCTTGGGAAAGAATCCAGCTGCGTGCCCAGAAGCCGTATGCCACGGCAATGAACCCGCAGACAAGCGCCAGAATCAGCGCTGAGTTGCCTGTCATAGAAATCTCCTACTGTTGTTTCGCGAAGGAAGAGGCAACGCTAGTGATGCCTCCACTGCGTTGCTTCCTCTAAGCTCCAGCCCAACAGAGCGGTACGGAGATGATTGGCCAACGCGCGGACTGTAACTTGAAAAAATGGGCTTTTTTGTCAGCGCAAGTGCTGAGTCAGTAAAATGAGGGTAAATACTGATCTGCGACAACATTTTTAATTAGCATAGAGAGCCCTCATGTCCCTTGATAACGTTACCCCAGGCAAAAACGCACCCGATGCATTCAACGTCATCATCGAAATTCCGATGAATGCGGACCCCATCAAATACGAAGTGGACAAGGCAACCGGCGCCATTTTTGTCGACCGTTTCATGAGCACGGCCATGCACTACCCGTCCAACTACGGCTATGTGCCCAAGACCATTTCGGGTGACGGCGACCCTGTCGACGTGCTGGTGATCACGCCCGTGCCGCTGATCCCCGGCGTGGTGGTCACCTGCCGCGCCATCGGCATTCTGAAAATGGAAGATGAAGCCGGCATGGACGGCAAGGTGCTGGCCGTTCCCGTCGACAAGGTGCTGTCCCTGTACAGCCGGTGGCAAAAGCCTGATGATTTGAGCCCCGCGCGCCTGAAGACGATTGCCCATTTCTTTGAGCACTACAAAGACCTGGAAGAAGGCAAGTGGGTCAAGATTCTGGGCTGGGAAGGCCCGGAGTCTGCCCGCCAGGAAATTCTGGACGGCATCGCCAACTACAACAAGCAGAAGGCCTGAGACGGTCTTCTGAATTCTTCGGGGGGCTAGCGCCCGGTGTCGGGATAGACCATCCGCATCAGGCGCGAGTTGCGTTCAAACGGTTTCCATTGGCCCAGGGGCTGGGCCAGTCGGTCCGCAATGGCCCACCATGCGCTGGGATTCATGCCCAAGCCTACGTGGCTGGCAAATACCTCCACGTTTTCGGTATGCGGGTTCTTCGCACAGGGTGCCTGGATGCTGGCCGGCCACGCGACCACACCATCGGTCTTTGAAAAAATGGACGTGGTGGGAACTGGTGGAGCCGTCGGCAGGTCGAATTGCTGTGTCGCCTTTGAGATATCGTGCCCACTGGTCAATTCATACAGGCGCCAGGCGTTGGTGCTTTTGTGGGAACCTGCGAAAGGCGTACCTAGCGTGATGACGCTGCGAACGCAGTCTGGCAGCTCCTTAGCCAGTTCACGGGCATAGATGCCGCCCAGACTCCAGCCTATCAGGCTGACGCGTTGACCGCTGGTGGCACAGGTGTCAACAATCTGTCGCTTGGCCGTGTCCAGAATACCTGCGCGCGGTCCAAAGTTGTGCCCCTGGTTCCATCCCGAGACGTCATAGCCCAGATTGCCCAGGTAGCCGCGCAAGGGCAGGGTTGATCCATCGCTGGCCGACAGCCCCGGCAATACGATGACCGGGTGGCCATCGCCCGCGGGTGCCCGCGCGAGAGCTGGCCAGCAGGGCAGGATGGACCACAGTTCCCATGGCGCACGAAACTCCATGGCCATCAGGAAGGCGTTGGGAGCAGGGCTGTGGGTTTCTGTGTTTGGCATGCGCACGGGGGGCGTGGTGAGAGTGCTGCAACCATAGCAGGATTTGCGCTTGCTAGTCAGGCGGGCAGGTGGCACACTGTTTGGAAAGCTGGCTGAAGACGGCGTGTATGATCGCCCGCAGTGCCCGCCTTGAGAGTGAAAGCCGGCCGTATCAGTTTAGGAATTCGCCATGCAAATCGCACCAAACTCGCCCACCTTCGAACCGAAAGCCAAGCCCGCTACGATCGCTGTTGCGGTTGACTCCGGCCAATACCTGACCCTGCGGTTGGGCGACGAGGACTACGCCATTGACATCATGCGTGTGCAGGAAATCCGGTCGTATGAAGAGCCGACGCGTATGGCAAACTCTCCCATTTTCATCAAGGGTGTCATCAACCTGCGTGGCGTGATTGTGCCGATTGTGGATTTGCGCATGAAGCTCAATATCTCCAAAGTGGAGTACAACGAGTTCACGGTGGTGATCATTCTCAACGTGCGCGGTTCCGTCATTGGGGCGGTTGTCGACGCGGTGTCCGATGTGGTGACGCTCGATGCCAAGAACATCAAACCCGCTCCGCAATTCGAGTCAGCCATCGACTCCCGCTTTATCCTCGGCTTGGCCCAGGTCGGCGAACGCATGCTGATCGTGATGAATATGGAGGCGCTGCTGAACAACGCCGAACTGGGCATGGCTGCCGCCGCGTCCTAGCCGGCTTCAGACTTTCGGAGTCTTCTTCTTGGCGGGTGGCCGACGCACCGGGTGTGAACCGATACCCAGCCCCGCTTCCAGTTCCAGGATGGCGTTGTGCGTGTAGTCCAGCATGCGCTGCAAGGCCGGCACCGAGCGCCGGCACGCGATGTAACCAAATCCAAGCCGGTCGCCGTAGCCAGAGATGGTGATGTTCAACGCCAGGTAGTGCGTGGGGATGGACACCGGATACACCTCGTCCAGCCGCGCGCCATTGAGGTACAGCGTTTCCCTGGGGCCGGGAACATTGGAGATGACCAGGTTGAACGGGGGGTGTTTCTCCGAAGTCCCGGTGACCATGCCCACCCCCATCGGCGATATCGACGTAATCCCGTGGGCCATTTTTTGCAGACGCGGCATCTTGGTCAAACGGTCCTTGGCTTGTGATGTGGATTCCACGATCCGTTTGAGCCGCTTGACGGGGTCTGCAATGTGGGTGGCAAGGCTGGCCAGTATCAATGAAACCTGGTTGCCCCCGGCATTGGTTTCACCATGCAGCGACACCGGCACCATGGCCACCAGCGGTTTTTTGGGTAGCTTGTTTCGCGATAGCAAATACTCCCGCAAGGCGCCGGCACAGATTGCCAAACTCACGTCGTTTACGGTTGCACCTGCGGCTTCGCCAATGTGTTTGAGCCGGGAGAGTGAATAGGACTGTGAAGCAAACCTTCGCGAGCCCGAAATTTCAACATTGAACGGCGTCGGCGGCGCCTGAAACGGCAGCGCCGTCGCGCTATCGGCGTAGCCGGCGCGCACGATGTCCCACAGCCCGCTGCCGACACCGGGCAGAATTTCTTTCCCGGCCTTGGCGACATTGCTCAACTGCTGCAGCAGGCCCGGCGGCGCGGATTTGCGTCTGCCCGCCGGATGCTGGGTGAAGGGAATGGCCCAGGTGGGCGGCTTGTGTTCCGTTGCGTTGAGGCACATGGCATTGGCCGCCATACGGGCGCCGGTGACGCCATCCACCAGCGCATGGTGAATCTTGCTGTAGGTGGCAAACCGCCCCCCCGGCAGGCCTTCGATCACATAGGTTTCCCAGAGCGGGCGGTTGCGGTCCAGTAAATTGCCGTGCAGTCGGGAGACCATGGCCAGCAGCTCGCGGATGCGTCCGGGCTGGGGCAGGGCCAGATGGCGCAAGTGGTAGTCCAGCTCGAATTCTGTGTCTTCTTCCCAGTACCACAGCCCCATGCGCAAAACCGGACGCAGGTTGAAGGGGGCAACGGCCTGGGGGTACTTACCCCATGCGGCCAGCAGCTTGCTGACGTAGTCAGGGCCGGAGCCGGGCGGAGGGGTATAGATGCTGAGCCCCGCCACGTGCATGGGCTGGTTGCGGGTTTCCATCCACAGAAATGCCGAGTCGGTCGGGCTGAGTGCTTGCATGGTCTTTGAGGTATTTGTTGCGGCTACCGTTGTGCATGAACGGATAGCCGAAATGTACCCGCATTGCAGATGCATTTAATTTGTCGTGGCACGCACCATCGTGCGAAATCCCACATGGCCGGTGGCCAGGTCACCTTCCTGTCCTTGGCGTGCACCTGGGCGATAGCGCATGCAATAGTTAGGAGCGCAGAGGTAGGAGCCGCCCTTGATGACATATTGGCTGGAAAGGCTGTCGGGTCGTGTGACTACCTGGAATTGATAGGGTGGCGCGTTGTCGCGCGCATCATGGAACGGCACAAAGCGGTCACGGGTGATTTCCCAGGCGTTTCCGATCATGTCGTACAGCCCATAGCCGTTTGGATCAAAACATCCCACGGGTGCAAGGCCCTGATGTCCGTCTGTGAGCTGGTTTTTAACAGGAAAGCGTCCTTGCCATGTGTTGGCCTGTGCAGGTTGTTCGACATTGCCAAGGTTCGCGGCCTGGCCGCCCCGGGCGGCCCATTCCCACTCCGCTTCCGTTGGAAGCGCGTGCCCCTTCCACTCTGCGTAGGCTTGGGCATCTTCGATGGTGATCGCAACAACAGGAAGCGCATCGCGGCCAACGATTGAAGTGGCGGGTCCATCCGGATGACGCCAATTTGCGCCCGGCTGATATTTCCACCATTGACGAACATCACCGCCACGCAGCAGTTCCGTCGGACTGGCGAAAACTACCGCACCTGGAAGCCGCAGCTCGGGTGGCAAATTGGGGTGCGCGGCGGTGTCAACCGGCCGTTCAGCCGTTGTTACATAGCCAGTTGCCGCTACGAATTTTGAGAATTCCTTGTTGGTCACCTCGGTCCGGTCCATCCAGAATCCGCTGACGGATCGCGGCTGTGGTGGGCCTTCTTCCGCATAGACCGTATCGCCAATCGTGAATTTGCCATCTGGCACCCAGACCATGCCAGGGTGATGTGACTGCTTGTCAGGCGGCAACGAACAGGCAGTCGACTGATCGATTGTGGTTGGCAAGAGTGGGGCCAGTTGTGGCCGCAAAATGATTATTGCGGCCATCGCAATCGATACAACCAATATCGCTGCCATCCAGCGGCGCAGTTTCCGTCCCGCGACGAGGGTCAGCTGTTTCATCAATTGGCCCAGTAGGTGTATTCGTCGCTCGGTGTCAGCGGCTGGTCCAGCGTTTTGTCAATCGCTACAGGCATCTCAATAAACGACGGCCACAGCGGCGCAGGCATGCCTGCATGGTGCGTCGCCAGCTTTGCCTTCATCGCGGCCAGACGGTCCGGTTGGTCATTGGCCAGATTGATCTTTTCAGTCGGATCCACCGAGAGATTGAAGAGCCAGTCCTTGCGGGGGCGCTCGGATACGATCAATTTCCATTTGTCTTCCTGCATTGCACGGTAGGTACCGTCTCGCCAGAACAGGGCGCGTCCAGGTTGCATTGCGGGTTTGGCGGAAAGGTAGGGCAGCAGATTCACGCCGTCAATGGGGCGGTCGTTCGGCATGACACCACCTGCTGCTGCGACGACCGTGGGCATGATGTCGATATTCGTGATAGGAGTCGGATACTGCGTGCCAGGTGCAATGTGTCCGGGCCACTTGGCCACATAGGGAATCCGCAATCCACCTTCAAACATGGTGAGTTTCCAGCCGCGAAAGGGTTTGTTGACGTCGGGTAGTCCGATGTAGCCAGGCGCTCCGTTGTCGCTGGTAAAAATCACCATCGTATTCTGATCCAGGCCCTCGTCTTTAAGGGCTTGCAGAACGCGACCTACGCTGCGGTCGATGCTGCGCACCATCGAGGCATACACACGCATGCGATGGTCCTTGATATGGCCCAGTGCTTCGTAATCTACTCTGGAGGCTTGCAGCGGGGTGTGCACGCCCCAATGCGCCAGGTACATGAAAAAAGGCCTGTTCTTGTTCTTTTGAATCGCGTGGATGGCTTCATCGGTGTAGTAGTCGGCCAGGTACTTGGCCGGTTCAAACCACTTTCCGCCGTTGTAGCTGACGCCAAACCGCATGTTGGGCCACAGAAATTTGTCAATCGGGTCAAACGTCTGCTTGGAATTTTCGACGTCCGGCGAATTCTCGGGCAAGTGCAGGCCGCTCTCCATAAAAAGCGTTTCGTCAAATCCCTGGTTGTTGGGCCGCATCTCGGCAGTGCTGCCCAGGTGCCACTTGCCGATGTGCAGGGTGTGGTAGCCGCGCGCCTTGAGTGCCTCTGCCATAGTGACCTCACCAGCAGGCATGCCCAGATCGTTGAAGTCTTTCGACAGTTCCGCTTTTGCCTGGTCAATGATGACGGGATGCAGCGCCCTGGAGTCTGCATACAGTGCGCCAGCCACGCGCGCCATGGCGCCAGGTGTTGGCGTGAATTCGACACCAAAACGCCACGGATAGCGCCCTGTCAGCAGTGCAGCCCGGGACACCGTACACACAGGCGCGCCCGCATACCCTTGGTCAAATCGGACGCCATCATGGGCTATGGAGTCGATGTGCGGAGTCGGAACGCCTTCCGCAACAAGTCCACCACCGTGGGTTGTGACGTCGTTGATGCCCATATCGTCTGCCAGAATGACGATGATATTTGGCGGCCTCTGGGCAACTGGGGTGCTTGCTTGATCTGGCCCTTGCTCCCATGGGACCGGCTTGTTGGCGTCGCGCGGGTACTGGTAGTCGGTATGCCAACCCAATGAGTACTGAAGGATGTACAAGCGATTGGCATAGATACCAATGGCCAGAACACCGATGGCAATGGCGGCAATCGTCAGGCGTTTTGTCAATGTCATGGGTTTTGCCAGATCAGGCGAACGCCGAATGCAGTGTCAGACCCAAGGCGAGCAAGAATAGCCCTGCGGTCAAGCGCACGCTGATCAGACTCACAACGGGTTTGACCGGAAACACATGGGTCTTTTCGATAGCGGCCCACTTGTGGACAAATGTGTCGGCGCGATTCGCTTCAAAAGCAAACTTCAGGAAATCCCTGCGACTGCGGTAGCGCACCATGGCAACGTAATGCCAATCATCGGCCCCTGCGGGGACAAAGAAATTGCCACTGCGCCGGGCGATGAACAGCAACAAATTGCCGTTGCGTAGCAGGGGCCAGATGATGGACCGGCCGTAGCGTTTGTCGGCCTCGCGCGGGTCGTCGCTGTAGTGGTACCCTGCCGGGTAGAGTGCCTTGGGGCGGTAGCGCACCAGGTTCTGCATGACGAATTCCTTGCCGTCATCGCTGGCCAGAAGTTGACGCACATCCTCTACCGCAGCCGTTGCGTGTTCACTCGTGTCGGTCGCCTGCAAATCCCGCAGTCCGGCGTTGATTTCATCCGCTGTCATGGGTTTGCCATTTCCCCCATACCAGATCAGAAACACTGCGTAGAGGATTGCCAGTGGGAGTGCGATGGTCATCCAGATTGGCAGCATGGTGCGTTCCAGGTCTTACGCGGATTGGCCCACCGGTGTGAACTGGTCGGCGTTGGTCTTGAGCCATTGCACCGACAGGGAGTCAGCCTGCTGGCGCGGATGAAAGCCTGGTGCCATGTAGTCGCGCCACAACTTGTAGTTGCCGCGAAACATGCCGTCCTTGGACAGTAGCAGTTGGTAGGCACTCCGCCAGGTGCTCCACTTGAACAGGCTACCGTCATGCCATAGGTTGCGCACGGTCTGGCGGATTACATCGGATAGAAACGTGATGGTGATGTAGCGGAATATCTTGATGCGCCACTCTTCGCTGCCGTTCAGGGCCTTGTAGATATCAAAGGCCGTGCTGCGGTGCTCGGACTCTTCCGCGCTGTGCCACAGCCACAGCGTTTGCAGCCGGGGCTCTGCACCCTGCAGTGCGACAGGGTGGCTCAGCATCCAGTCGGCAAAGATGGCGGTCAAATGTTCAGTGGCTGCGGTGGCGCCGACGTGGACGCGAACATCGCGGTGGGCGTTTTGTTGGAGTCGCACGGCAGCGCGCCGCTCCAACACATTCGTGTGGCCCTGTCGTTCCAAATGGCCGTTGAATAGTCCATGTATGCGCCTGTGGGTCGCTTCCTGACCCACAAATCCCTGCACTTCCGTAGCCAGGCGGACGCGTTCGCCCTCTGGCAGAGCCTTGAGTCCGGCACGCACGGAATCGATGAAGTACTGCTCACCGATGGGGAAGCTCATCGACAAGGCGTTAAAAAAAGCCGAGCGGAACGCATCCCCGCCGTTCCATCGCGGTGCAAATGGGGTGGTGAGGTCAATCAGCAGCCTGCGAACTGTCAGTTCAGTCATGGTCGCCTCCGTAGAAATATATCGAGCCAATGCAACCTCCTTGGAGATTGATTGGTCTATAGTTTATGAAAGAGTTTCAGTTAAGTGTTTCACATTTTCAGGGTACACAGTGATGGCCAAAAAAATCGGAAAAACATCAATAAAATCAATCGTCAGAGCGCCACAACAAGATCGGTCCCGGCAGACGGTGGAAGCAATTTTGGAGAGTGCCGTTCAGATTCTAGAAACAGAAGGACTGGACGGATTCAAGGTGGCGGCTTTGGCCGAGCGTTCAGGCTATGGTGTCGGCACGCTCTACCAGTACTTTGAAAACATTGATGCGGTGATGATGGCCCTGGTTGAACTGGAGAGTGAGCGGCAAAGGCAGACCTTGCTGGCGGAGTTCAGTGATGCAGCGGCGCGGGGCAAGAAGCAAACCACGCGCGATTTGGTGGACATGATGGTGGGGGCCTTCAGTCAGCGCCGGGCGGCACACCGGGCGATCATTGAGTGGGTGCTGTCGCGTCGCGATGTGCGGATGATCGAGGGACGCAATACATTCCTGGGCCAAATGCTTGCCAGCGTGTCGTTGCGGACGCAGGGTCTGACCATGCAACGCCTGCTCAACCCGACCGAGATGTTCGTGTTGTCCCGTTCTTTCCTGGGTGCGTTGCGTACGGCCATCTGGAACGATGATCCCGACACGACGTCACCACAGTTTGCCCAGGCGATGGCCGATCTGGTGGACGGCTATATGTACATGGTGGCAAAGCGTGGGCCAGTCGCTCCGGAAAAAAAGGCAGATTTCACGGCCAGATAGGCCCGGTGCGCGGCGCGGCTATTCCTGCAATGCCGCGACGAGATCCTCTTCCAGCATCCACAACCGGTCCTGACCCCACAGCAGGGGCATGTCGTTTACGCGAAACGAGGGTACTCCCCAGATACCGCGCGCCAGCATGTCGGCCCGGTTGGCCTCGGCAACTTCCCGCCATGCGCCATCCTGGAGAGCCCGTGCAATGTCGGTTGCGCTCATTCCGGCACGCTTGGCCAGGTACTCTAGTCCATCTGCAGTGGAAGCGTCTATGCCCTGTGCAAAGACCCCCTCCAGAAATGATTCCAGCAGGGCAGATCCATGACCGGCCTGGATGGCTGCGTGCAGCAGCGCCAGCCCGTTCTCCACCGGTTTGCCAACCGGGTCGACGACGTTTCCAAACGATTGCCCCAATCGATCCGCTTCCCGTTTGGCGTCACGCAGAATGTACAAGCGCTTGGGAAGCGGCACCGGCAACCCGCGCATCACCATCGGCAGTACAAAGCGCAGCCGCAGTTCAGCCCCATAGTGGGTCGCCAGTTCACGAACCCGACGCGCAGCCAGGCAGGTATAGGGGCTGCGCAGTGAACAGTAGAAATGGATGATGGGTGCCGGCCCTTTGGGGCTGGCAACTTTCTGGAACTGCAAGGCACGGGGTGCAAAGATGTACGGCGAAATTTCACTTCCTGCTGGTGTCGCAGCGCGCAGGCCGGCCTCTGCAAGGCGGGCTTCAAGGTAGTGCAGCCGGTCCACACCCCAATACCACTCGCCTTCGAAATACAGCGTAGCCCCCAGGTAGTGTCCCAACTGCTTGCGAAGCGCCGCGCCTTCAGCCAGCATGGTTGCGGAAGCAGTTGGCGAAGCCGTCCCGGCATCTTTCCGTGCAGGTGGCGCGGGAAGGGCAGATGCGAGACGATGCGCGTCGCGCAGTGACCAGGCTTTTAGCCGTTCCAGTTCGGGCGCGGCCGCCGCGTCTGGTGGTGGCACCACATGTGAAACTATGGAAACAGCGTAACGTGATTGCAGCGTTGGCAGGCAAGCTGCCAGCAACTGGCTGTAGGGGTCGTCTGGTTGATTGAAAAAGTGCACCGTGGGCGTCTTCCCGGTTGCGCGCCTGTTGATCGCATGCAAGGAGCGCCGGAAGTCTTGAAGGCTGCCGCTGGTGATCAACTGGGAAAGGCTGCGCCCGACGAGAGCTTTGACTTTGGACATGGTCTTCGTGCCTTTTGATTCGGTCAGGTGGCTGCGACGCAGGCCGTGTCAACTTCGGCCAACTGCTTCTTTAGCCACTCAATGACCCTTGGATCAAGGCACATCTGCAGGTGACCAATGCCTTCAAACACGGTGGCTGTCACGTTGGGGAGCACTTGTGCGCGCTGCGGGTAGACGATGTTGTCCTGCGGGGTCAGGGCGATATGAAACAGTCGGTAGAGGGCCGCAGTCTCAGAGCCAGCGAGCGTGTCAATCCACTCGCTCTTCCATGTCATCTGAATGCCATTTGGGGTCTTGATGTGCTGCGGGACCTGGGTGCCAACGTGGGGCGTGCCGAGCGTCAGAACGCGCGCGGCCCGCTGTGTATCGTGGGTGCGAAGCCAGGCCCTGATAGCCAGCCCGCCCATGCTGTGCCCGACCAATGCCACCTGCTGCTGTCCACTGTGGGTCAGCAGGGCCTGAACCGCAGACTCCACCACCTCGGCATACCTGTCTATGGAGCAGAACAGGGGCTCCAGATTGATGGCGAAGACATCATGACCCTGAGCCCGTAACCGGGGGGTTACATCATCCCAGACACGGTGGTTGCACAGGTAGCCATGGACCAGCACCACCGGGATGCGTTTATGGGTGCCAGTCGACGGCAATACGCCCGGGGCTTTGCGCGTCCAGGGCTGGCGGAACAGGAAAATGATGACGCCGGCCCGGTACTCGCCAAACAGTGATTGGACCCAGGCACTCCACGGCTCTGGCCCGCGCGAAACTGCAACGGTGTAGACGTCCACCAGCGCCATGACCCCGAAAGGGACTGCACAGACCAAAGCCCAGGCTTCCAGTGTTGAAAGCGTGCCTCTGGCATGCAGCCAGTAGGCCAAGGCACTTCCAAGAACAAGTTGGGCAAGGATGGCGCGTCGCAGGAGTTGTGCAAGCATGAGATTTCCTAGGCGGGAGTGCAGGTCAGTGTATGGCGGGCGGGCTCTATGACTGCCTTTTCGGCGTCGTAGTTTCCGGTCAAGACGCGCATCAGCAGAAAGCCTGTCGTGGAGGGTGACACGACAACTTGTGCGCCAGTCGGTATTGGCAGTTTGCTACGACTGCCGCTGCCAGAAACAAGCCAGAGGTCCACAGGTTTGCCGTTGGATTTTCGATCATTGATGACGAAGAAATTGTCGCTATTGGCGGCATAAAGCGCGATGGACCAGTAGGACTTCAGGTTGGGATTGGCGGATATGCGTACAGGTCTCGCGGCCACGTCAAACACACATACCGAATACAGCAGGTCCGGACTGGGCATGACAACCGTGCGTGAGGCCGCCGTTACAGGCGGAGGAAACGCAGCCTGATTATGCATATTCAACGTCTGTGCCATGGGGCCGTGCATCAGCACCTGCATGATGAGCCGTGGTGCGGCCCAGACTGCGAGGATGTGTACCAGGATCGCGGTAACGATGAGTGCAAGGATGCGATGGAACCACAGGCGCTGTTGGTCCGAAATGCGCTTCATGCACAAGCTCCAGCAGCTTTGATGGTGGGGGGATGCAGAGCGGTAGGCGCCGCCTGGAGCTCTGGTTCGGGGTTGTACAGGCGCAACGTCAGCACCACGCCGCGGTCCCCGGGGGTCGGCAGCCAGTGGGTTCCGGGTTGCTCCTGTCCACCGGTTGTGAAGACAAAGCGGCCGTCGGTGTCGAGTCGTGCAGTGGTGCCGTTCAGGCTGTAGTGTTGATTGGGAGCATCAAACAAAAACATGTCGTCTGCATAAGCCGTGATGCTCCACCACCTGGCCTTGGGTGGTACGCCTTCCACGCGGTAGCTGCAATTGGACCGCAGCGGATGCCCTGCATCATCTTGCGATGCGATGAAGTACATGGTTTCGTCGCGGCCCAGCGCCAACAAGGCGTTAAGGGCGATGGTGGAACGGGTGTACATGTCTGCATCTGGGCTGCCTGCAAGCAGGTTGCCTTTCCACGCACCGACCTGTACGGTTTGCATCATCCAAGGTGACTTTTTTAGTACCCACCATGCCGAACCAAGCCCCAGGATGACCGCAGCCGCGTACAAGGCAAATCCGATGCCGATTCGTTGCCACCTGCCAAGAGCGGGCTTGTTTCGCATGCTCAACGGGTGGCGGTTTGCTTGCTGGCCTTTGCCAGGGGCTGCCAGTGCAGCAGGCCATACATCAGTGACAGCGCCACGCTGTCGATGAGCGATCCTTTGTACAGCCTGAGGTACCTGTAGGCAATGGGCAACTCGAGAATATGGGCGGCCAACAATATCAGAGCCAGTTTTTGCAGATACGGACCTGCATCAAGGGGAATCGTGACGAAGGGCACGGTGAGTGCCAGTGCGTACGTGCCCAGACAAAGGGCCTTAAAAAAACTGTTCATGTCGTTCCTTCTTGCTTGGTGATTCGAAAAGCCTAATTGGGTGTTGATGCTATGAATTCCGTGATGGCCTTGGCCAACTCTGGCCCCTTGTCTTCCTGCAAGAAATGCCCGGCTCCGCGTGTCGTGGCGTGGGGTTGGTTGGCCGCTCCGGGCACCAGCTTCAGAAATATCTTGTCGCCGCCCCGGGTGACCGGGTCACGGCTGCTGAAAAGGGTCAGGAAAGGTTTGTGCCACTGCTTCAGAACCTCCCAGGCCTGCTCATTGGCCGCACGCTCGGGGTCGGCGGGCGTGGTGGGCACAAAGGTGGGAAACAGACGGGCCGCCACTTCATACTTCGCGGAGGGAAAGGGCGCGTCGTAGGCTGCAATCTCTTGCGGACTCAGCTTCTGTGCACATCCCGAGTTGACGATGCGTCCGATCGGGAACCATGGGCTGAAACGCGCAAACGCACGCCAGATCTTGAAGGCCTTGGGCACAACACCTTGCGTACCGGTCGGCAATCCCCCATTGGCCAGCACGACGCGGGCAAAGCGATCGGGGCTGTGGGTCACCATACGCAGTCCAATAAGAGACCCCCAATCCTGGCAGAACAGAGTGGCATTTTGGATGTCCACTGCCTCCATCCAGCCAACCATCCAGGCTACATGGTTGGCATACGAAAAGTCTTCTTTGGCGGACGGTTTGTCAGACCGGCCAAATCCCACCAGATCGGGGGCGATGACCCGGTGCCCTGCTGCCAGCAGGCCGGGGATCATCTTGCGGTAAAGGTAAGACCAGGTAGGCTCGCCATGCATCAGAAGAATCGGCGCCGCTTCGCGGGGGCCTTCGTCTATGTAGGCGATGCGCAGACCACCAATTTCCACATACTTGGCGACATAGGGGAAATCGGCGATGTGCGCGAAACGGTCTTCCGGTGTGCGCAGGATTCGCGCCTTGTCAATGACGGGGAGTGACTTCATATCGTGTTGTTCTGGGTTGACGTGGAACCGGCCTTTGCCGCGTTTCTGCGACGCATCCATTGCCCGATATTGCTCAGCCAGTGCGAGGCATGCGCAGGAAACAGTCGGAACATCCAGTCCATGAATCTAGCGTCGGCTCCAATGAGCACACGGGTTTTGCGAGACTCAATCGCCCGCAGGATGACTGCAGCGGCCTGTTGCGGGGTGGTGCGCGCCAGTTTGGTGAAGTTGTCGCGCATTTCCTGGTCGGAGTCGGCCACCATGGATACATCGGTGATGCGTGCGCTGTTTGCGATATTGGTCTTGATGCCGCCAGGGTGTACACACAGCACATCCAGAGCGGAGCCCCGGAGTTCCTCGCGCAAGGCATCGCTAAAGCCGCGCACCGCCGCTTTGCTGGCGTTGTAGATGCCCTGCGTTGGAATCGACACCATGGCAAAGATGCTGGAGATGTTGACCAGCACCGCGTCGGGGCGCTGGCGCATTTGCGGGATGAAGGCCTGGCAACCATGTACGACACCCCAGAAGTTGATGTTCATGAGCCACTGTGCATCCGCTGTGCGCAGTTTTTCGATAGGTGCCATCAGGCCGACGCCCGCGTTGTTGATCAGCACATCGGTGCCGCCGAGTCGGGTCTGCGCTTCCTGTGCGAGGGCGTAAATTGCCGCCTCGTTGCCAGTGTCCGATACCAGGCCCGAACACTCGACCCCGTTGGCTTTCAAACCCGAGACAACGCGGTCCAGTCCTGTTGCATCGATATCGGCAAGCAGCAAGCGCGCGCCGCGTGCGGCGCTGGCGTGCGCAAGTGCTTCCCCGATGCCGGAGGCTGCACCCGTGATGACGACCGATTTGCCTTGAAGTGTGCGCATGTTAGTAGAGCCTCTTGTGGTCAATGCTTGTGGAATTGGCCGGCAGGCTGAACAGCATGCCGTCCTCGCCGACAGTGATGGGTCTGTCGTAAAAAGCTGCCGCATCACCCAGGAAAGCCGGGTAGGCGAAGCGCAACGGGAGTGGTGGAACAATGTGGTTGAGTACCAATTCCCTGGCGCCCGCTGCTGCTGCCTGGGCCGCGGCTTCCTCGGGCGTAGTGTGGTAATTCAGGATGTCCCGCATGACTTGCGACATGTTGTCCATGTTGTGATTGGCGAAGCCGGTTTCCAGGATTTTGACCAGCTTCGGTTGCAGTGCCTCGTGGACCAGAATGTCTACGCCCTGGGCCATGGTTTGCACGCTCGGGGTCTTCTTGGTGTCCCCGGTGATGACGACCGATCGCCCCTTGTAGTCAAACCGGTAGCCGACTGCCGGGTCGATGGGTGCGTGGTCCACGCGAAATGCTGTCACTTTCAGCCCCTTGTCATTGAGCACGACGATCTGGTCGCCCTTTCCGACGGGGGGCAAGTCGAAGGGCATGCCTTTGCCGCCACTCCCGCCGGGCGGCATGATCTTGGGCGAATGGTGTGCCACCCGGTAGACGAAGTCGAGTGCATACGCTGCACGAAACCCGTCCACGACCTGATCGACGCCTGTGGGGCCGTACACGGGTGTGGGGGTCTGAAAAGTGCCAACACCCCAGCGCTGCAAGAGGAACGGGCCAATGCCATCAATGTGGTCCGAGTGAAAGTGCGTCAAAAAGATCGCTTCAATTTTGGCCGCCGGAATGCCCATGTATCCCAGGGTGCGGGCGCTGCCTTCCCCGGTGTCGATGATGAATAGCCGGTCACCTGCGATGATGGCCGAGCAGGGTCCCGCGCGGGTTGGGTCGGGGAATGGCGACCCGGTGCCACACAATGCCAGGTGCAGGCCGTCCGGCAGGTCCGGAATGATGTTGCGCCCGACATTCTTGTCGACTATCTGCGTCAGCAAAGCCGTGCCGATGGGGCGCTGAAACGCCCCTATCAAAGCAGCACTGGCCCCCAAAATGAGCAGCGTGCCGAGAGTCCAGCGTGTCTTGCGTTGCATTGAATATCTTCCCTTGCCTTTAGTTCACAAACACCCGTGCCAGGCGTCCCATGGAGTTCCAGTACAGATCGCGGCCCCAACCCACACTGGGGAATACGACGCCTTGCATGACGCCACCCGTGCGCACGCGTCCACGTTCCTCGCCGGTCTCGATGTCCAGCACCACCACCTCCTCACCGAAACGGCGGTAGTCGTTGGTGACCAGTTCCCCGGTTTCTGGATACAACACCATGTGGCTTGCACACCCAAAATGCGGCTTGTGCCACAGCGGTTCCAGGGCATGGGTGATGGTATTGAAACGCCATGCGCGCAAGTGGCAATTGGCCGAGTCATATCCCACCACAATTCCCCGCTGCAGGTCATAGACAGGCGGGTTGGTCACGCTGCCTCCTGGAACGCCGCAGACGTCCAGCATATGGTGGTCTGTGCAATCCTGGAGCGACACGCGGATGAGCCGATTGGCTGTGGGGCTCACCCCAGCGCCCACCATGCGGAACTGGTAGCGATGTTTTCCGTTGTCCATGAACCAGGCGTGTTGTCCGTCCAGCACCACGTCCCAGCCGTAGGTCTGTGCGCTGCTGCCGATGTAGTCAAAGCGCCATGTGGTGTCGAACTCCAGGGCCACGCTTGCGTCAGACCAGTGGTAGCGAAAGATCGAGCGAACCCCTACCACGTAAACCGTGTTGCCCATGGCGCTCAGGCGTGCAATCGAGGGTTCGGGGCAGTCCTGATCGTCGCATGCGCGGGTGACCGTATCGGGGTTGACCACGGTCAGGCGCGCGGGCGCCGTGCCGGACAGGTTCTTGGTGACGATGAGACCGTTGTCCAGCACGACAAACGAGTTGTAGGGCGCATGGATCGGCAGCTGCAATTGGTCCAGCGCCTCGCAATTGCGGTTCAGTCGGTGCAGGTAGCGCCCGTAGACCACGTACAGATCGCCATTGCGGTGCACCGCCATGCCACCGGGCCACATGGGGCCACCCGCCAAACGCGGTGAACGCACGATGGTTTTCAAGCTGATGGGGTCGATTTTTTCAACGCAGGCAGTGGTGGGGAGCCCGATCTGCGCGCGCAGGGCTGAGTGCTGCATCAGGTAGACCTCGCCCAGGCCTCCCAGCACGGTCATGGTGGACATCCGCGTATTGCGCGTGACGCACTGCAGCCGTTCACCGGGTTGCAGCGCCAATCCGGCTGCAGCGCCACTCCCGGGAATGGCGGTCTGCAACCGTTGCGGGCCACCGTCTTCCGCCGGCCAGGGTGATGGAAAGTACCCGCTAGTCCTCATGAAACAGGCGCAGTGCGCTTCCTTTTTGATAGCGAAACGATGGAAGCAACGATCACAAAAAATACCAGACCGGCGGGCCCGTAGGCTGGCAGCCAGTAGTTGTACAGCCCGTTGATCAGCACGGCGCGGGCCGGTGTGTAGCCAGGGGGCATTTGCAGGACGCCATGCGCCTTTTCATAGGCCAGGTAGTCCCGCTGCATGGTTGCGAAACGTTCCGGCATCTCGCGTTGCAGGTCATGCGTTTCGCCGGGGTCTTTTTGCACGTCGTACAGATGCCACAGCCCGTCGCCCACCGGTGTGTCATTGCGCGACAGCTTTAGATCACCTTTGAACAGGGCCTTGTTGCCCGATAGCTCGTAGCCCAACGGCTCATCCGCGGAGCGCACGCTACCGGTTTCGCCTTTGACCAGAGAAACCAGGCTTTTTCCCGTGATCGGCTCAATGGCCTGGCCGCGGTATTGCGTTCCCGGCAAGGGCACGGCTGCGATTTCCAGCAGGGTGGGGGGGATGTCGGTCACGTGGGTCAGCGCTTTTGCAATCTGGTTGCTGCGCCCGCCGGCAACGCCCGCAATGACCATGGGCACGCGGATGCCGCCTTCGGCTGCGTAAAACTTGTAGCCCGTCAGCGGCGACACCGATGCGCTGGCCCAACTGGGGCCCGGAATGCCATAGGCGCCCTTGCCACCCAGACGGTCGATGTCCTGCGAGTACTGGGTCCACAGCCAGGGTTGTGCGTCCTTGTAGTCGCTGCCCTCGGCGCCGTTGTCCGACAGGAACACAAAGACCGTGTTGTCGTACTCGCCACTGGCCTTGAGGTGGGCAATGAGCCGGCCGACCTCGTGGTCCATGGCATCCGCCATGGCCGCGTAGATTTCCATCTCGCGCTCCTGGTAGATCTTGTCTTTTTCGCTCAGCGCGTTCCAGTCTGCGGTGGTGCCCATGCGCACGGTGGTGGTGTCTGCTGGAATGATGCCCAATGCAGCCGCGCTGCGGCGGCGTTGTTCGCGCAGTGCGTCCCATCCGCCCTTGTATCGGCCCCGGTATTTATCAACAAACGCCTTGGGTGCCTGGATCGGGACATGGTTGGCCTGAAAGCCCACGTAGGCGAAGAAAGGCTTGCTTTTGGCGGCCGCTTCATTCGCCTTCAGATAGCCAATCATGCGGTCCACAAAATAAGTCGACGAGTAGTACTCGGCCGGCATGGTGGCAGGCTTGCCATCTTCAAACCACTCCACCGTGGCGGAGTGTGGCAGGTAGCGTTGCGTGGGCACCCAGTTGTCGGAACCTGTATCACCCTGAATGATGGAGCGGTCAAAGCCGCGGCGGTTGGGCAGGTTGTGGGACTCGGACCCCACGTTCCACTTCCCCGTGATGTAGGTGCGGTATCCGCTGTCCTGCAGCAGCGTGGCAACCGTCACCACGTTTTGCGACAGGGAACCCAGGTATCCAGACTTGCCTAGGTGCTCACGCGGCATGGCTTCGCGCAGATTGCCTACGCCATTGCGGTGGTTGTCCACGCCGGTCAGCAGCATGGAGCGCGTTGGGGCGCAGGACGCCGCGGCGTGAAAATTGGTGAACCGCGTTCCACGGTGCGCCAGCGCATCAATGTTGGGGGTTTCAATTTCACCACCAAACGCCCCAACGTCGGTGAAGCCCCAGTCATCAGCTACCAGCACCACAATGTTGGGGCGCACAGCCGCACCGCGTGGGGCCTGCGATGCAACTGACGCCGCGTGCGCCGACAGAATGCCTGCACACCAGGCAGTTGCAATGGATGCGGTCAACACTTTCCTGAACGTGTGCATGGGTGCTCGGTGGCTTGTAAATTGAACTGCAAGTTTATGAAATAAGTTCACGTTTGTGTTTCAGGTTCGCGGGTGCCTCCGGCTATGCCCAAGAGGCTGACAAAAGGGTATTAGATTCAATGCGGTAGGCTGGGTGCCATAGGGTCACTACCTAGCTTCGCCTCGCCATATGAACTGGGTGCGTTCAGATTCACTTCCTGCACGGCGGCCCACAGATGCATCGTAAAATTCCTGCCATGGCCTCACGCAAAAACCTGTCCCCACCGCATGCCCTTGCGGGCGCCGAGGCTCAAAAAACCCAGGTGCCGCCCGCTGCACGATTGACGCGTGATGACTGGCTCGACGCTGCCTTTCGGGCGGCCATTGATGGAGGAATGGGCGCGGTCCGTGTCTTGACACTGGCCCAGTCGCTGGGCGTAACCCGCGGCAGCTTCTACTGGCACTTTGCCGATCATGCAGAACTTGTCAGCGCATTGATTGATCGTTGGTATCAGCGTACCGTCAGCACTGACCAGGAGGAACTTCCAAACGGCCAGCGCGACCCCGTCGCCAGCATCCTGCAGATACTCGACGGTGCCATTGCCCATTCGGTCAAGGACCGCGACCACGATCGCTTTGAGCAGGCGCTGCGCAGTTTGGCGAGCAAAGACAGCACCGTGGCCGCCTTGATGGAAAGGGTGGATCGCGCGCGCCTGCAACTGGTTTACAACCATTATTTGCAGTTGGTACACGATGACGCCACGGCGCGGGAGCTATCCGCCTTGTTCTACCTTGCGGTCGTGGGAAGCCATGAGGCGCTCAACCGTCCCTCCGCCAGCGTCAAGGTTTCGAACTACTTGAAATCGATCATTGCCAAGCATCTGGTGCATGCAGTCGCGGCTACCAGGCCTTGATGATCCGCAACTGCAAAGATTCGGAAACCAGTGCGTTCTGGCTGCTAAAGTTGCGGCTGAAATGCAGATTGAGTCCCGCGTCTTTGCCCGGAATCTTGTACGACAGGAAAGGTCCAAAGCCGTAGTTCCTGTACCGATTGCCACCGGAGGTTGCGCCTGCCCCCGAATCGTCCGAGACCTGCTGAATGGCCAGCAGGTTTGCCCCGAAAGCCCAGTTGCCGGTCACCTTGGTCACTGCGGTCTCCGCGTAGACAAAGTCGCCGCTACGGTAGTCTGTCTCCAGGTTCGACGAGTTGATGCCGTAGGACAGGCGTCCAGCCACGGTCACACCGGAATCCCAGTTGCTATCGGTGTGGTTGGGGTTGAGCGAATACGTCAGTGCAACGCCGGGCCGCAATGTATAGAAATTGCCAAAGCCCGGATTGGGACCGCGCGTCTTGTCATACGCGCCGGTAGGCACAAACAGCGAGACGCCGGCGGCAATCTTCAACCGGTTTTCGTGGCGCACCCACGCGGCGGTCAACTCGGTGTCCCCAAAGCCGGACACGTTAAGGTTCTCGCTGGTATTGCGCGCAATCAGGGCGGACTGAACGGCGTAGTTCGTTGTATTGGCGATGGTGGTAATGGCGCCCAGCACCTGTGCTGGCAGCGCGGCTCCCGGCGCAGGAGATACGGTACCCGCGGGTTGTGATGCAAAGAACGTGCGGTTGATGGATATCAACGGTATGTTGGCTGCAAACGCCAGTCGGCCACCTGCATAGGTGTCTTCTGTCATGTACCCGCCAATCAGGTTGATCTGTGTCTGTGCCTGATCAAACTTGATGGTGCCTGGCGCTACTTTAAGCGTGTATGTGCCATCGGCAATCGGCAGTCCTGCCTTGGAATTGGTGGGCAGTGGCACGGCGCGTGCGGCCAGGCCTATGTCATTGCCGCTGTCGTCGGCAATCTTGTAGATGTGGACGTACGTGGTGGTCGCGGTACCGAAGAAGCCGGGGTTGTCCGCTGCGGCGGCTATTTCTCCGCCAAAGGCGCCAATGGGTGACTGGCGCGACTTATACCCCTCACTGGCGCTGGCTCCCGTTGCCGCAGCAAGCAGGGCCATGCAAGAAGTGACTTTAAAGACGGCGCGGTGCGAGGCTAGGATTTTCATGAAGGGCTCTCCAATTGAGGCTTTAGTCTAGTCCCTCCATACATCACTGTATGTTGGTGTTTGCCCTAGCCCCGAATGCCCAGCCCCCTGCGCTCTCGTCAGTAGAGTGGCTGGTGTTTGCGAATCGCCGCCTTCACGGCATCGGTCAGCGCAAAGCCGGCACCAAACTTCTGCGCCAGTTCGGCCGCACGCGCCTCGAACGCCTCAATGCCCATGCCGTAGATGAACTGCATGGCACCGCCGGTCCATGCGGGAAAGCCAATGCCGAAGATGGAGCCGATATTGGCATCGTGCACGGTGGTCAACACGTTCTCGCTCAGGCAGCGGGCAGTCTCCACCGCCTGGCGGAACAGCAGGCGGTCCTTCAGGTCGGTGATGGACCACTGGGCATCAGCTTTCTCGAACAGAGGCTTGAGCTGGGGCCACAGGAATTTCTTCGCGCCCTTCTCGGCGGGGTACTCGTAAAAGCCGCCACCTGCCGCGCGCCCGGAGCGGCCCAGTTCGGTCACCATGCGCCGCGCAATGGCTTCGCCGGGCGACGGTGTGTAGGTCTTGCCCTCGGCGGCGTAGTCCGCCTGGGTCTGGTCCATGACGTGCACGCTGAGCGACAGCGAGGTCTCGTCAATCACCGCCAGTGGCCCCACCGGCATGCCGCACTGGATGCCCGCGTTTTCGATGGCTGCGGCGGGGATGCCTTCGCCCAGCATCGCGATGCCTTCCATCACAAAGGTGCCAAACACGCGGCTGGTGAAGAAGCCACGCGAGTCGTTGACGACGATGGGCATCTTGCCGATAGCCTGCACGTAGTCATAGGCGCGGGCCACGGTCTCGTCATTGGTCTGTTTGCCGCGGATGATTTCCACCAGTTGCATCTTGTCCACCGGGCTGAAGAAGTGGATGCCGATGAATTTCTCTGGCGCAGCACTCGCCGTGGCCAGGCCGGTGATGGGCAGCGTGGAGGTGTTGGAGGCAAAGAAGCCAC
>ERZ724527.358-NODE-358-length-23238-cov-10.266273_pt1 | contig 23238 bp, 14 predicted proteins | sample MGYA00376060_ERZ724527 | MGnify/ENA primary metagenome ERZ724527 (study PRJEB28724, sample SAMN07190886) | activated sludge metagenome | isolation source: activated sludge of sewage treatment plant in Hong Hong | place: USA: Christiansburg, Virginia | collected...
ATCTATCTGCGATATCAAGAGCTCCATAATCCTTATTTGAAAATAATGAATATGGCGGAGTGAACTGTCCGGTCAGAGATATCCTTGAACCATCTCTAGGAAAGATCGGATCAGCGATAGTAGTCCTGGCTAAGGTCAACCTTAAATTAAAGTTGTTGAACGTTCCACTTGAGACCGTGAATAGTCCACCATAATCTTGCAGCTTATTTTGTTGTAGATTCACAGATGCATTCACCAGGAAGTTGTCATCCGGCCATTTCAGTCTGGTACCTACGCCCACAGTTCCTGAAACGATAGAGTAATAGCCAACACTTTCGCCCGTTGAGCCATTTATATTGGCATATCTGGTATAGAATCCACCTACTGTAAATGAAGTAGGCTTCTTACCTCCCAGCCAAGGCTCCGTAAATGAAGCATTGTAAGACTGATAGAATCGTCCGTTAGTCTGAGCTCTGAGAGATAATTTCTGACCATCGCCTTGAGGCAGCGGTCTCCAGGTCTCACTCTTAGTTATATTTTTCAATGAAAAGTTATTGAACGTCACCCCAAGTGTTCCTATCAATCCCTGATATCCTCCATAACCTGCCGACAATTCGAGCTGATCATTTGGTTTTTCTTCTACAGTGTATTCGATATCTACGGTTCCGGCTTTTTGATTCACAGGGGCATTGATACCAATTGCTTCCTGATTAAAATAACCAAGATTGACGATTTCTCTTTGAGACCTGATTAGATTTTGTCTGCTGAATTTTTGCCCAGGCTTAGTATATAATTCTCTTCTGATGACATATTCATTAGTTCTGTCATTTCCCTTGATAATTACCTTATCAATTGTAAACTGAGGGCCTTCGAAGACCCTCATTTCAAGATCGATAGAATCATTATCCACAGCTGTTTCTACTGCATCGATATTAAAAGCAAGATATCCATCATCTAGATAAAGTGAGCTTACATCTGATCCATCCATGCTGAAACGAAGTCTACCATCTAGTTTTTCCTGATTGTAAGTGTCACCAAGCTTTACACCCAGGCGATTGTTCAACTGCTCATCAGTATACAAAGTATTGCCTTTGAAATTGATGTTTCTGTAATAATATTTATTGCCTTCGCTGAGATTTACATTTATACGAATATCTCCGTCTTTTTCTCTCCATACAGAATCAGAAACTACTTTGGCATCCCTGTATCCTAATGTGTTGTAGTAGGCTATTACGGCAGCTTTATCTGCTTCATATTTATCTTTGTTGAACTTGGAAGAGGAGAAAAGTTTTCTTTTGACCTTTGTGTCGCCCATCTTCTTGCGCAACTTGCTTGCTTTTGCATTGACATTGCCGGTAAATGTGACATCCTGAATCTTTATCCTTGAATTTCTTTTTACATTGAACACTAGTCTAACTTGGTTCAATGCGGTGTCCTGACTGATCTCTCTGACAGTGGCTGTAGCATCCAGATAGCCCTTTTCAATAAAGAAGTCCTTGATGGCATTGATAGAGTTCAGTTTGTTGTTTTCTGTGACGATGCCTCCTTTGAGTAGGTAGCCATCTATTTTTTTGTTAAGATCTTCGTGATATGACTTCTTAATACCGGTATAAGACCAACCTAAAAGCCTTGGTCGCTCTTCTACTTTTATTTCGATAAAGATGACCTGTCCGATTGTTTTTTCTTTAATTATCTCGACATTAGAGAATAATTTAAGATTTAATAAAGCTTTAACTGCTTTGGAAATCTTTGGACCCGGTACTTGTATGATGTCACCGACCTTGAGTCCGGAGATGGTCATAATAGCGTTTTCATCACTGAATTTGGCTCCAACCACCTTCAATGATCCGATTTCGAACATCTTATCTTTGTCTTCCTGAGCCAAAGTATTACTTTGAAAGGATAGAAAAGCTGTTATAAAAAGAAATGAGGTGAATAAAAACTTAATATTTAAATGCATCTGTATCAAATTATTATAAATGGATGTTTGAAATTTAAGTTCAAAAACCAATGACCTTCAATCTATTGAAAATCAATTTTTTGAGGCGCAAATTTAGATTTTATTTGAGTAGTTTACTAATTATTGTCCTAAAATCCTCCATTGCAATCTGTTAATATATATCTACGGCGCTTTACAAACGTGAAACGACTCAAGAAATTGCTTTGATATAAACAGATTGAAAGATAAATTTGGTCAATGATTTAGCTTGGAATAGTAAACGGTGAGCTTGTCCAATATGCTGCCAAAAAATTGTGATTTTAACTTTAAACTTCAGGTAATTCTCTGTAATATTCACTTACAAAGGTCTTTTGGCCCTCTCTGAAAAGATTGTTGGAAATATGCGAGGCACTGCGTACCTCGCTGATGTATGTCTCCCCTGCCTAGACAGTCAGGCAAGCCTGCTGGGCTTAGAGTGGTATGGTTGTTTATATAATCATAGAATATACTACTTCAAAAGCTACTCTAATCATCTGATAAATACAATTGGTGACCACCAATATCTTACCGTCGGTTTTAACCGACGGATCGAAGGATAAGTATGATTGGACTTTAGTCCCAGGCTCCTAATCTTTTTATTTTTAATTAAAACTCATAGGAAAGACATTGGGTCAATACACAAAATCATCCTCTTAATTGATATTAAAAAAAAGAGGAGAACCAGTTCAGCCCTCCTCTTTTATATTTATATCAAAGAAAAATGTAAGAATTCAAAACTAACTTAAAATGCTATATTTTTCATCCTTCATTCAACTGACTAAGGTTTTTTCTCCACATTTTTCTCAAAGTCACCCGCCTTGATCACAACCAATTTCGATGGTGAAATGAATTTATTGAATGCCGCATTAACTTGTGCAGGTGTAAGTGCCTGAATCGCCTTATCAATTTTATCATCAAATTCCATTGTACGTCCTATGAATAGGTTATTGTTCAATGTACCTGATAAAGAAGCATCCTGCGCACGACTAACCTGTCTTGATTGCAACAAACCAGACTTAGCAGCTTCAAGCTCTTCAGCAGTGAATCCATCCTTGTTAACTCTCGCGATCTCTTCCTTGACAGCAGCATTTACTTTCTCTGTATTCTCAGGAGCACTGATCGCATACACAGTAAAGTTACCTGCCTTGTCCATAGCACTTGAGCTAAATTGAGAACCAACTCCATAGCTCAAACCATCTTTCTGGCGAATACGTGTAGCAAGCCTTGAATTAAGGAATCCTCCACCCATGATATAATTCGCTAAAACCATAGCCGGATATTCAGGGTCAGAATCTTTCAATTCTACATTGAAACCAGCAAGATAAAGTGAATTGGATTTATCTGGAGTATTAATGTTTTTCTCACCCGGTGTAGCAGCTTGAAATGGACTTGCCATCCTTTTGTAAGGATTCTTAGCTTTCCATGTACCGAATGTTTCCATCATCATTTTTTCGATCTCTTCCTTCGAGAAATCGCCTACTACTGAAGCAGTAGCATCTGTAGCACCATAAAAGTCTGTATGGAATTTCTTAAGATCCTCCAATTTAACAGCTTTTACCATTGCAATATTCTCATCCATCGTAGGAGTATAACGTGGATCATCTTTCGGATAATTTGCGATTGCTCTTGAATATTCTACACTGGCAAGACCCTGAGGATCACCTTTCTGAGCTTCGATAGCACTTACTTCCTGATTAACCAGTATTTCAAACTCATTCTGCGGGAAAGCAGGGTTTTTAAGGATATCAGCTATAATAGCCAAAGTCGGTTTAAGATTTTCTCTTGTTGTTTCTACCCTAACATTGCAGTTAGATGCGCCTCCACTGATGGAAACTCTGGATTTTAACTTATCGAAAGCATCAGAGATCTGTTGCTTACTCATCGTCTTAGTTCCCTTATTCAACATAGAAGCAGTGAGGTCACCAGTAGCAGCCTTGCCCTTTAAGGTTGTTGCATCACCCATTCTAAATGTTATATTAGCTATTACGACATCACCTCTGGTTTCCTTTGGCAACATAGCTATTTCAAAATTACCTGTTTTAGCTTTAGCTATACTCGTTCTTTTATCAATATTAGATGGAGAAGGGTCAAACATTTCACCTTCGCTCACTGCCTCATTTCCTTTGTAATCTTTAACAATAGCGGCAAAATCAACCACGCCCGGTACTTCTACTCTATCAGGATTTTTGTCAGGAATAAACTCTCCAAAAGTTCTGTTTGAACTTTTGAAATATAACTTAGCAACTCTTTTAAGATCATTTAAAGTCACTTTTTTAATATTGTCACGACCGATGAAAGTTAGTCTCCAGTCACCTTGTGCGATATATTCACTAAGATTCGTTCCAACTCTTTCTACGTTATTGAAAGCCATTTCCCAGCCTTTAGAAGCTTTTTGTTTTTGACGATCAAGTTCTTCTTGTGTAAAAGTCATACCTGATACTTTGTCAAGTCTGCTTAAAAATGTTGCCTTAGCTTCTTCCAATGATTTATCTAAAGGTATAGATGCACCAAACATCATGACTCCCGGCTCTTTTAATTCAAAACTAAAGCCAAATACGTCAGTTGCTTTTTTGCTTTCTACCATTTCCTTATACATTATACCACCAGGGTTATCTGTAAGAATAGAAGTTAGCATTTCCAATGCTGCGTAGTCAGGATGTGCACCAGGGCAGATGTGATAAGCAGCCATGACAGCCTGTACATCGCCTGTTCTTCTAAGCACGACACTTCTTTCTCCATCTTGAGTAGGTTCAGCAGTGTAAGTCGGATACAAAAGATTTTCTTTTCTGTTCGGTTTCGGAATTGGTTCGAAGTATTTCTTGATCATTTTCAATGTTTTTTCCACATCGATCTGACCTGCTACCACCAATACTGAATTGTCCGGTTGATAGTATTTTTTATAAAATGCCTGCAATCTTTCGATAGGAACATTCTCTATATCCGCTCTTGCACCAATGGTAGATTTACCATAATTATGCCAAAGAAATGATGTGGACAACACGCGCTCCATCAGGATGCTGGTTGGATCATTCTCACCACTTTCGAATTCATTTCTTACTACAGTCATTTCACTTTCAAGTGCCTCTTTCGCTATAAATGAATTAACCATTCTGTCAGACTCAAGGCTAAGTGCCCATTCAAGATTTTCATCTTTAGCTGAGAAAGTCTCGAAATAATTCGTTCTATCCAACCATGTTGTTCCATTTGGACGCGCCCCATGAGAAGTCAATTCCGCAGGAATATCTTTGTGATTAGGAGTACCTTTGAACACCATGTGCTCCAAAAGGTGCGCCATACCTGTCTCACCGTAACCTTCATGACGGCTACCTACCAGATAAGTGATATTTACAGTAATTGTAGGTTTGGATGGTTCAGGGAAAAGCAACACTTTCATGCCATTTTTCTCAATTGTATATTCTGTGATGCCTTCCACAGTAACCCCTTTAGTAATGCCTTCGACCTGAGCCTGCATGGCGAAAGGGAGGGCGCAAGCGAAAACTCCTGCTATAAGGATTGCTTTCAACTGCTTTTTCATAAATATTTTATTCATATATTAATTTGGTTAGATTGAAAAAAGATGCGCAATTTACGAAAAATACCCATTTTATTTTAGGTTTTCGCTGAAAGTATGGTTTGCTTCGACCAAAAAACTTCCTTATTTAAACTTTACAAAAGTGCCAATATGTGATTTTAAAAAATCTGAACTTCTGAATTATATGGGTGATATAAGTTTATTGAATAAATTTAAACTAAATCATTTTTATCAAGTCCAGCTTGTCTAATGATAGCATAAAAAGTACCTTTTTTCATGTCCCTTCCACCGTGAAAAGGCACGATAATCGTTTTTTTTGAATCAGGGTTGTAATACAATTGATGTGAGCCTTTGGATCGTTTGAAAATAAAGCCGTTTTCTTCTAAAAAAATAATGAGGCGATTTGGGGATAGGTTCATGTTGCCTCGAGGGTTAAAGAGAATTCCAACGTATTGCTATTATCAGGTATAACTTCGCCTCTTTCTTGTAATTCTTCAATAAAAAGCTCAATCGCTTCTTTAGCCATTGCTATAGCCTCGTCAACATCTTCACCGTATGTAATGCAACCAGGCAATACAGGAACCGAAACAGTGTAACCGCCTTCAGCTTCTTTTTTTAAATGTATTTTGTATGTGTACATATTTTTTTGATATTGGTCTTTTAAAGTGGTGTTTCATTACATTGTAGTAAAAAGCCAACTTATCTTAATTATTTAAAACTTTTCGTACAATAAAGTAAAGATAATAAAATGGACCTTTTCATTTCAGGTTATTAAATTTTGGTTTTTCATTTTGGAATAATGAACATATTTATAACCAGAATTAATCGGTAACAAAAATCTTTAAAAAAGATTCTATAAAATTATGAATCAATAAAGTTGTTTGCGGATGTGTGATCTCATTTTCCATATTGATCTTTCCACTGATACCTGATATCAAGAGTGTGGTATCTTCTGCAAACTTAGCTTCAATGGTTCTCATCACCAATTGTAAGGATTCGTGTCCCATCATTCCATTGGCGGAAGCTGTGATTAGCCCAACAGGCTTTTGAGAGAAAATAGTGGTAGAAACGCACCATTCCAAAGCATTTTTGAGACTGCCGGGCAGTGTAAACACATATTCAGGCGTACAGATCAGCACACCATCTGCCTCCGATATCAGTTTTCTGAAATTCACAATGCTTTCAGGAGGGTTTTCTTTGTCAAGGTCCGGATTGAAGTGAGGCAGCGTGTCGATCTCATTGAAAATATTCATTTCAAAAACATCAGCAGTCATGTGCTGGATGCATTTTACCAATCTTAAATTGGAAGAATTAGCTCTGGTACTGCCTATAATGGCGAGCACTTTTTTCTTTTCAGACATAAATCAAAGTACCTTTTCCACTGACTTTTGGATCTCACTAAGTTCATCCATTGACTTTCTATACAATGTGGTAGCCTGCGCCGTCATAAACACACTGTAATCCGCATCATCCAAACCTTGCAAGTTGATCTTTACATTGTAGTAAGCACCTGTCACGGCTGTCTGAAGACAAAGTCCACCCACAGCAGCATCTGAAAGGCTGGTAGGATTGCCTTTTTCTACCATGGCAGCTATGATCGGAATGGCCAACGCAGCTGTTTTCATTACTTCATAAGGTATTTCGATGGCGTGTTTCGTTGCAGAGATCATAGCTTCTTTTCTTGCAGCTAATTCTTCTTCATTGGATTTGGGCATTCTTACTGCTTCGATAATACCGTTGAAGGCTTGGGTATCTTCATCTACTAGCTGAAGCAATTTTTGTTTTATCTCTTGTCCTTTTACGGCGTATTTACTGTAATTTTTCCAATTTTTTTCAAAACCTTTTTTACTTCCTGTAAGATTTGCAACCATCGTCCCCAGCGATATGCCGAATGCCCCAACAGCAGCCGAAACAGATCCACCACCCGGTGCCGGAGATTCTGATGCTGTCAGATTAGCAAACTCTGTCAATGAAAGATTCACAAGTCTGGAGTCTTCCTTCTTGGCAATCGCATATTCGATGACCTTCTTGTCAAGAGGATATGGAGCAATTTCTTCCAGCCCCATCGATCTTACAGCAAATTTCATTAATTCCAATTCTGAAAGTCCGGAAGATGCTTTTTGCTTCTGCAAGAAATATTTACCTGCATCGATCAATACTTTTTTTGGCACCATACCAACAAGTTCCGATCCGGTAACTCTGATACCCCGATTTTGTGCACTTTCCACACATGCTTCGAAAGCATCATGCAGCGGTGTATCATTGATATTAGTGAGGTTCATAGAGATTTGTGCGATGCCGTATTCTTCTATAAACCACCCAATTCCTTTGACACTTTTTAGTTTGCCGGGTTGACGGATATGTTCACCATTGTCATCAAGGACCGGCTCTCCATTGACTTTCATGATGCGACCATTTTCACGAATATCGAAGGCAATGCCGTTAGCTTTCTTAACAGAAGTTGTATTGAGATTGACATTGTAAGCTACCAGGAAGTCTCTGGCCCCGATTACGGTGGCACCTGACCTTTCATTGAATATTGCTGCACCAAAGTCCGGCTTCCACTGAGGGTCTTTGATCTTTGTCACGAACCCTTCATATTCACCACTTCTGATATCGCCCAGGCTTTTTCTATCAGGAGAAGCAGCTGCTGCCTCATATAGATATATTGGTATGCCATGTCCTTCTGCTACTCGTTGTCCCAATTTCTGAGCATAAGGAATTAATTCATCCAAGGTTATTCCGGCTATGGGGATGAGTGGACAAACATCGGTCGCACCCATGCGAGGATGAGCTCCTTTGTGTTTACTCATATCGATGAGTTGGCCAGCGACGCCAATAGCTATATATGCAGCCTCACACACAGCATCCGGATGACCAACAAAGGTAAACACTGTACGATTTGTCGCCTTTCCGGGATCAACATCCAGTAAGGTCACCCCCTCCACGGCTCTGATAGAATCAGCGATGGCATTAATTACATTCATATCACGTCCCTCACTGAAATTGGGAACACATTCTATTAATATCTGGCTCATGTCGGCTATTTTTTGCTTGCAAATATAGAATGTTTGAAGCCGAAATGATGGAAGAATTATTTGATTTATTTAAAATCAAGTTGTGAATCAGGTGTGAACCAGGGTGAAGAAACGTTTAAATTAATACCAAGAATTTAATAATAAATGGCTGATAACCTGTTAATTAGGCTGTGAATATGAAAGTTTTGGCATTTTCCTAGGTATTATGAAGAACTTAAAACCTTCTAATTATTGTATCAAGTTAAACACCGACAAGCTTTTAAAAACAATAATATCTTTAACCACTGATTGCACTAATGATGCTTCACATCTAATACTAATTCATTTGTGAAAATTTTGTGAAAATTCTTAAAACTTCTGGTAAAATGCCTTTGTCGTAAAGCTTATGATTTTGATGCAATAATAACTTAAAACCCCGGCGGGGGTTGAATGACAATAGCCCCGATTGCAACTCGGGGGGGAGATAGCGCACGCTTACAACCCCGGAGTGGGTTGAATAAATTTAACTTAATTCTTTTTTGATAGCGATATAATTTCAGTTGAATTTGAGGATTCTCTTTAAAGATATTATGATGAAGTTAAAACTTCTAAATATTGTATCGAAGTTAAAAACTTCGACAAGCCTCCGAGCCTCCGAGCATTATTTTCACAAAACAGTTTGATTAATAACTGATGATAAACAGTTCCATACCTTTTTGGATGTCAACTTCCAGGAGTATTTTACAACATTTTCAAACCCCCTTTGAATTAATGTCTCCCTTAAAGTTGCATCATTTTTCAAAAGTGCCATTGAATCAGCTATTGCCGCGACATCATAAGGGTCAACCAACAAAGCACCACTTCCTGCAGCTTCCGGCAACGAACTAATATTCGAACATATCACCGGGCAACCACATTGCTGGGCTTCTATAACTGGCATTCCAAATCCTTCAAAGTAGGAGACACATAGCAAAGCGATTGCTTTTTGTAGTTTTTCAGAAATTTCCTGATTAGTCAAATACCCTTCGAAAATAACGTCTTCTTTGAACTGCATTTTGTTAAGATACTCATAGATCGGGGCATCCTTCCAACCTTTGCCGCCAATGAAGATCAATTTGGTGGCATTTCCGCTTTTCATCTTATAAGCCTCAAATGCCTCCAGCAGCCTGACTATATTTTTCCTTGGCTGAATTGTTCCTATGTGCACAAAATAATCTTCCGGTTCAATACCTTCTTCTGGCCGTTCAAACCCTTCATTCAAGCCAAGACCAACTACCTCGATCTTATCTGAAGGGATGTTATATTGGCCAATAATATCCAATTTAGTTGCCAATGAAACAGTTGCAATCTTCGCAGCTTTCCGGGCAAAAAGCGGCATAAAATGTTTATAATACCATCTATTACTAAATGATAAATCTGCAGGGAAATGCTCGAAAGCAAGGTCATGAATGACGAGAACTGTTGGTATATTCAAGCTAAGTGACATAAAATTGTCGGGGCTAAGAAATACTTCAGCCTTATATTTTTTGACAATTGAAGGAATGGCCCACTCAAACCACCAATAGAAAAGAAAAGGAGCTCGGGCAGGTGGAAAGACCATGACAGGTGTTATATTCGAAGCAAAAACAAAGTCAGGGTCAATTTTTCTGTCAAATAAAAAGATAAATTCATCTTCAGGATGTTGCACCACCAATTGTTTCAATAATTCAAAAGTAAAATGTCCAAGTCCGGTCATTTTACCTTTGATGAGAAACCTTGTGTTTACAGCTATTTTCATAGAGAATTTTGTGCAAATATCTTTAAAATGAACCTTTACTCACCGGCGAAATTAGATATTATTTCTTTTCGGGATGAATTATGGATGGATTTTTGAATTTAATGGCAGAGGATAAGACACATGGGATAGAACACGGATGACGCAGATTGAGCAGATTTGGACAACTTCTTATTTAATCTAATCTCCTTTAATATAAATACGGTAAGCAACTTTCTATTGTCAATGCTTAATTTATGTTTATCAGCGAAATCCCTTTTAACAGCGTCATCTGCGTTCCATTTTTATTTTCATCTTCGTTCCATTGCTATGAATTACACACCTACATTCAAAAAAACCTGCTTTCACAAAATATTATTTACATTTGGAGTGTTCTATTCTTTATCTTAACTAAGAAATAATTCTTTTGCTTAGAATATTTGATTTCAGGACCTACTGGAAAACATATCTCATCATCATTGGCATTTTGGTGTTGGTCATTTCTATGTTGTATACTACATTTCTTGCAACCAAACTCAAGGAAGGGGAGGAAAAAAGTGTACAATTATATGCTCGTGCCATTGAGGATTTGACCAAAGCCTCTGATGTGACAAATGACATATCTCTACAATTAACACAGGATTTTAAAATCCCGGCCATCCTAACGGATAATAAGGACAATATCATTACTGCAGTGAATTTTTCAGATGAATTAAATGAAGATACACTATTTCTCAAAGACCAATTGAAAGAGATTAAATCGAACGGCTACAAACCTATTGACATTAAAGATGAATTCGTGAACCAAAAGGTTTACTACAAGAATTCCAGGCTGTACACCTATTTAACCTATTTCCCTTACATCCAACTTCTGCTGCTTTCTGTCTTCATTGGCATGGGATATCTGGGCATCTCGGCTGCTAGAAAATCAGAGCAAAACAGATTGTGGGTCGGTATGGCTAAAGAAACAGCGCATCAACTTGGCACTCCTATTTCAGCTATCATCGCATGGATAGAGCATCTTAAAGTGATGGCCGAAGATGATCCTGATCAGATGGAAGTTCTCAGCGAACTCAACAATGATGTTCAAAAACTAGAAAGAGTTGCTGATCGATTTTCAAAAATAGGTTCTATCCCTGTGCTTACGCAAAACGATGTGTACCAGCTTTTGGAAAATACAAGGATTTATATGGGTAAAAGGGCGCCCCGTAAAGTTGAATTTGTATTTCCACAATTTCCAAATGACCAGCTAATCAAGATCAGTGTCAATGCTCCTTTGTTTGACTGGGTACTTGAAAACCTCATCCGAAATGCCCTCGATGCAATGGAAGGTAAAGGAGTGATAGGAGCTGAAGTCTACGAAGATCCAAATAATGTCTTCATAGATATATCAGACACGGGCAAAGGTATGACGTCAAAACAAGCAGGAAACATCTTCAAACCAGGCTTCACCACTAAGGCAAGAGGTTGGGGACTAGGCCTATCCTTAAGCAAACGTATCATCGAAGAATACCATGGTGGAAAGATATTTGTGAAAAAAACTTCTCCAGGCAAAGGAACAACATTTACGATTAGATTGCCGAAGGCTGTTGTGAAACACTAAAAATTAGAAGGTAGAAGTCAGAATTATGCTTCGAAGTTTGAATTTAGCGAATGAAACCGATTATACAAATTTAAGAAAATTAAAGTTGATCCAATTATTTGAATTGATCTCAATTGCAATAGGCAACTTCGAAACTCAAGTCATAAAATATGAGATACGGACAAGGACAAGCCCCGTTCAGTCATTATTTTGATGCAGACCGATTACTTCATTGTCTTTTCTCCAATAATATTTCCTTTTGAAAAGATGTGTATAAAATCTAGCTATAAGGACAGATCGTGAGGTTCGGCTTAGGTTAACCTAAGTCGGGGTGTCATCAAAGTTTACTTTGAAATATACAAAAAAAAGACGTGTTTAAACACTAGCTGCAGGGACAGGTCGCGACCTGTCCTTGCAGTGGTTCATATTTTTAATTCATGTGATAGGGACAAGGGCAAGCCTCGTCACTACTGTTTCATTCTAATACTGCCACCGGTGCATCTTCTACTACCACTGTCGAAGCTACCAGATCATGAACCGCCTGCTTGTCTTTGGTAAATGCTGCTACTATGTATCCGATGATAAAAGTATTGCCACAAACTACCTTCACTAGGTTTCTAATGATGGCTTTGGATAGATTGAGGCCATTTCCATCCTCATCATACACTTTCAGATGCATTATTTGTTTGCCGAACGTTGCATTTCGGGTAGAAGATTCCATGATAACAAAGTAAATTAAGCCGATGAAGGCTGTCATTCCTGAAAATTCAGCAACATTCCAGAAGTTAAATCCATCGCTGAACAAGTTAAAACTGAATCCAAAAGGGAAGAAAGCCAATTTTGTCAATGCGCTGACGATGGTGGCATCAATGAAAAGGGCGACGAAACGTTTTGATAATGAAGCTAGTTTGTATTCCATGTGAGTTTTGTTTAATTTTCTATGTAAACTACTTTGTTATGCATAATAGTTTCCAATGGATACAACTTGTCGACAAATGCAATGTTTTACGCCTTCAATAAATTGTTTTCTCCGACAACTTTTGGATTATATCTCCCCTTTCCAAACTTCGAACCATTAAAAATCTTGTTCTTTCCGGCTTCTATCTGCTTTTCGATCGGCATATGTAAGTATTCTTTGCAGAGGGATGAACAAGTATTTTCGTATTCCGATTTGCAATTATCGCATTGGATAAAGAGCAAGTGGCAGTAGTCATTGGCACAGTTGGTATGCTTATCGCAAGCATCACCACATTGGTGACATTTGGATACTATATCCTCGGAGATCCTTTCCCCAAGCCTTTCATCGAAAACAAAATTCGTGCCGAGGAATTTATTTACGAGTTCTTGTTCCTTGACCTGACGGGCATATTCTATGATGCCACCATCCAGTTGAAACACATTTTGGTAGCCTTTATGCTTCATATAAGCACTTGCTTTTTCACATCTGATGCCGCCGGTACAATACATTACGATGTTTTTATCCTTATTCTCCGCCAGCATATCGCTTATGATTGGAAGCGACTCTCTGAATGTCTCCACATCGGGTCTGATGGCACCTTCAAAGTGACCTACTTCACTTTCATAATGATTGCGCATGTCTACTACAACGGTATCCTTTGCTGCCAGCATAGCATTCATTTCCTTAGCTGATAGATGTTTTCCGCTATCCATGACATCAAAAGTGGAGTCATCGAGTCCATCTGCAACGATCTTCTTGCGAACAGTAATTTTTAGTTTAAAGAAAGACTTACCGTCATCATCGATGGCGATATTATGTCGGGTGCCGTTCATGAATTCCAGTTCGCTGCATGAGGCGTTAAAGTCCTCCATTCGGGCATCCGGTATGGATATCTGTCCATTGATGCCTTCGTGCGCGATGTATATTCTACCCATGACACCGATCTTATCCCAGGTGAGGAAAAGATGATTTCGAACCAGTTCCGGATTGGCGAAATGAAAATATTTATAGAAAGAGAGGGTAGTCCGCTTTTCGTCGGATTGTTGCAATATTGCTTTCAGTTCGCGGCCGTTGACTCTATTGTGCAGTTTCATGGAAATGTTGAATGTTAAATTTTGAATTTTGAATGGTAAAGATAAGGGGTAAAAAGTTGAATTCGATTATATTTCAGCCAAATTAAAAGTATTCAATTTTTAAAAAGCTATAGAAATGAGTTTTAAAATTTCAAAAACACCCATGGGAATACTAGCTATTCTGCTTATTCTGATCAACTCTTTACACGCTCAAAGTAAATTTGCCGGTAAATTCAAAAGTAATTTAGATCCTGGAAGTTTAGTTTTGGATGAAACGTATTATACCACTTTTGAAAAATTATCAGATAGCCAATTAATCCGAAAAATATATTTTCCGGAAACAAAGCAAATTACACACTTAATTACCTACAATTCTATTCATCAAAATGAAAAGCATGGGCCATATAAAGAATGGCTGGATGATGGGACACTTTATGTGAATGGAAGATATTCCCACAATGTTCAGTCAGGACTCTGGTTGGTAGATGGCAAAACCGGTTATTATTTGAATGGTGAAAAAGACGGTTTATGGGAAAATTATAATGGATTCAATGAATTGTTAAGTACAGAAATGTATGAACACGGGAAATTGAATGGATGGACGTTTAACTATGATTCTACCGGAATTAAAAAAGATAGTGTTTTGTATATTAAAGGCGAATATGTTCTAAAAGATGTGATCGCAAAGGATGGCAAATCTATTATCAAAGTCACTGAAACCAAACCACAATTTAAGAAGGGACAAGGAGCATTTTACGAATATTTAAATTCAAACATAAAGTACCCAAACGATGCAAAAAAACATGGAATTACTGGTAAAGCCATCGTGGAATTTACAATTGAAAAGAATGGCGAAGTAACAGATATTAAGGTCATCAGAGGACTTTGCAATTCTATTACAGGAGTTTGTTATGAACTCTTTAAAACTATGCCGGACTGGTCTCCAGGAATGCAAAATGGTATTCCTGTTCGGGTTCAATATTCCCTTCCAATTACTTTTAATCTTGAAGCAGATTAATATTCCATTGCCTCAAGATCTTGCCATTTGCAAGTAACAATTCAGTTGATTAAAACACTAAATTGCTGGAAAAGCAGTATTTGGAATGCAAAGTTATCGGCCCAAACAATATCGTAAACGTCAAATTACTGTTGCAACTGATGCAGACCATGAGGTTGAATTAGAAAATGGAGCGGCAGCCATGCCCGCAGTTCAATTCAAAGTAATAGCAACTCCTGCTGCAACGGCGGGAAAACAAACAAAAGAAGAAGAAAGCAATTATATTGTAGATCCTGAAATAAAGCTTCAACACCAAAGTGTCGTTCAGAATTTGGCTAAATATAAAGAGTATCTCGATGAAGGCAAAGCCAGGATCTTTGATGCATTTTTTCTCAAAATTGACTTGCCAAATACTGTTGATTATGTTCAAACACAGGCGGCTATCCAATCAGAAGCTTCGATCTACGATGAAATAAGCAAAAAAGGAAAGGCAGAGTTGAAAGGAAATTATACCATCGCTGCAAATTCATTGGCCGAACGTTTTGCTAGCTATCAAAAATTTGATGCATATAAAAAGAAAATCGGAGAACATATGGCAGGTTGGGTGGTAAGCATCCATGATCTATTGAATTTTGAGAGAGCCAGTAGTTATTATGGCCTATTTCCTACCAGCAATGTTGCAAATCAAATAAACTTAACCGCTGCAAGAGATCCATTGTACAGATTACTGCAAATGACTTTCCCTTTTTCAAAAGAAAGAAACGCTTTATTTAATCAACTTTATAGTCAAGATCTTGAAACATTTGTTGAACAAAAAACTAAGTTTGATGACTTTACATGGCCTATGGCAAGGGCCTATCTGAAAGCAGGAAAGCTTCGTCCTGCAGATAAATTTTATATCGCTGTAAAAGGTGCAGGCACCGATGAAGGAAATGTGAACTTCTCGATGAAGCAGGCATATGACATAGGTATACAAAAACTTGAAACAGAATATAGTACCGACTATGCTTCAGACACTGAAGGCAAGGGGGCGCTTCCTATCACAGGAGCAGTCAATAATTGGTACATAGCCGGACGTATCGATGATGACATGGACTGGACGTCGGATGACAACATTAAAGCCAAGGCAATACTTTGCTACGGCAGAGTGCGTCCTGTAGACAAAATTCGGATGGCACTTTTTGGAGACAAAAACATAACAGACCTGCAAAATGCCATAAGGGAAGGAATAGATGAGGGAATGACAGGAGAACAAATAGAAGGAGAATACACGAAATCGTTTGGTAATGCAGAAAAAACAAAATCTGGATGGAGCTTGAAAGAGGAAATCAAAGACTTCTATAACTCCACAAAAGAACTCAATTACTCTTTTGGCGACAAAGAGAAAGGTAAAAAAATTGAGTCAGAGTTTTCAAAAGTAGACGATATTCTCTCGGGAAAAGAAAGTCTAGTTCAAAGATTTGTCCATGTATTTCAAACAGATGAAAAAAAAGCCTTTCCAATTTTCTGCAAAATGGACCTGAGCGCTAAAAAGTTGGTAACAGATACTTTCATAAAAATTAATTACAATGACGATAAACTTAATAAATACAAAGTCGTATACAATCTCCAATATTCCAACGACCCAGGGTTTCAATTAATAACAGAAGGCTCGCTGTGGGATTACGATTCATTTAAAAGTTATGTACGATATAGTATATCTCAAGGTAGTTTCAATGTTTTACGTAAGTCATTAAAAGGAAATGATTATCTTGAAGAAATGTTGGTCTATATGTTTTTGCCTTCCAAGGAAAAGGATAAAAATGAATTTTTAAATCTTTTGAAAATTGAATCAGACATACAGTTTTTTCTCCACATCATCAATAGTAAAGATAGAGAGTGGGCCACTCATTATTTGCTACATTTATTGCCGGAAAACAGAAAACAGGTTTTCAAAGCACATTGGGAATATTTCAAAAGAGAAACTTACGTATTTGACAAAAAACATCTTAGACATGTAGAGGATCTTTTGTGGGATGACCCTACAGCGCGCATCAAAGAGGATAGACGGTTATTGCGTAAGGCAAATTCCGGACTAGGTGCCACTCTTACTAATATGGGAAGCACTGCGGGCCTAAGTGCCTCCAATGAAATGAGGGAGGTAGAAGTAGATCTTGAAATTGCAAAATTCGATGATGGCACTATCGATAAGGAAGAAATGGCAGGGCTGGAAGAAGGTATTAAAAATGCAAAAGAAACCAGAGCCAATTTTGAAGAAACAAGGGATAAAGTAGAAGGAATTGCTACCATGATCGTTCAGGCATTGGTGGCAGCTACGGCCTCTGCACTATTGCCGGGTTTGGGAGGAATCATAGCAAGTGGATTAATCAGTGGAGCTACAAGTGTAGTTACAAACAAGATTATGAAAAATGAGCGATATGATCTCAATAATTGTGGCATGGACTTTGTCACAGGTATGGTCGATGGGATGATGGGAGGACTCGCCACGAAGGGTATTGCTAAAATTGCTAAAGGTACAGGGTTTGCAGCACAGGTGATGAAGGTCAAAATCATCAATGAAGTTGCTGAACAAGCTTTGGGAAGTATCCATTCTCTTGGTATTGATATCGCTAAAGGAGTACCACCTGGTGAAAGTTTTGAAAATTACTTTAAAGGAATGTTCCAGAGTATGGTTGTATCAAGAGTAACTGCACCATATCAGAAGGCTTTGGATTCAGTTAAAAAAACAATTGTTCCTCCTAAAAACACGTCATCAGATACATTATCTCATCAGAATGACGTCGTAGACCCTTCAGTCATTGCGCATGACGGAAATACGGTCAATTCCACAAATGGTCAAATCGAACAACCTTCTGCTACATTACATACTGATATGCCGCAGCATGGCAGCGCAATTAGCGATCCAATTCATTACCAAACAGATCCTGTCGTATTGTCAGATTCCTTAACATCAGAATTAACACACATAGATATTGAAAAAACATCAATCGAGGCTAAAATCAATGCCATTCAAAACGAAATGACCCGAAAAGGAAAAAAACCTGGACGCTCTGAACGTAAAGAGTTGGAATCTATGGAAGCAGATCTGCATGATCTAACGAAAAAACAAAAAGCCGCCGAGGAGGCTTATGCCCTGCTGAATAATGAAGTAACCAGGGACACTGTGCTGGAGGCACAACAAGCCTTACGCGATATTCGTGATATGAAACTATACCGCTCCGGAGAGGAAGTGATTCTGCATGATGTTCCGGAAGGGGCTATATATCTGGATCCTGGTGGGGATTTGATCAGATCCGAATCACAAGGAAAAAGAACTATGGAAGATGTCTTCAATAATGACCCCCAACGCGAAGTTGGACTGTGGCGAGATAACAATACTGACCCTCCTACATATTTTGTAGTGCAGGGATCTTCATTCAATGTTGATTTTAATAGTCATGGCAATTATGATTTAGTGCACCATACTCATCCTTCCAGAGGACACTCCGTCTTGGATTCACTTGCTTCGATGGGTGATTTTCGGCATTTGATTAGAGGAAAAAGTCCAAAAAACCCTCAATATCTGGAATCCTCCATTCTTACACATCAGTCAGGCGAAATCCTGGAAAGCCGATTTATAGCAACTAGCTCAGGAAATGGTAAGTGGGAATTTAAAATTGAATATACCAAAAGAGATGGTTCGCGGGATTCACTTTCGATTGACCCTGATTTAATTGTGAATAGAAAAGAAAAAGAGTACAATGAATTAGTGAATAAAAAAGAAAACGAGGAGGCCAAACTTCATAGTAGCAGCAAGGTTACTGCCAAACATAAGGCTGTGACACCGGAAGATCTTCTTTCTGACCAAACGGCCACTGAACAACAACCCAATGAAAATGAATTTAAGGACAATGAAAATACACAAGTGGACGTCGTCCCTCCTCATGGTCATGGCGCAGCACCAGAGCGCACTGGCCCAATTGATCCAAAGAATTTGGATATTTATACCGACCGTGAGATTGTAGCTGGGTTGGAACAAATTGGAACATGGGATGAAATTCATTATTTCCTAAATCAAACTCCGGAAGGCAAGAAAATACTCGATCGGATGACAAGAATAAGGGAAAAAATAGTTCAGGATCTGGATAGTTATAATGCTGAATTATTGGGAGATGCATCCAGTACACCTACAAGTGACCTGGATTTCAATGTCACCAGTGAAAATGCCGGTCGTATGCTAGTATTATTGGATTCAAAGCTTCGCAAAATGTATGGAAGCAATTATGAAAAAATCTTCAAAGTTTCTTTATTTACACATGCAGGTCGCCTTACCAAATATGCGAACCATAAGGACAGTAAAGCTTTTGCAGGTATAGATGCAAGAATCCATGCCAAGAGTGAAGTTCTCATGTATGCGAGAATGTTGCACCATGCTAAAGGTAATCCTGCAGAAATGATACGCGTTGAACGGTTAATAAAAGGCCTGGACACTGATCTTATTCAAAGATGGGCTGATAAACTCGGAGACAATGACAGGAATAATTATTATAAATTGCTTCAGGAAGTAGATGCCTTGGAGGTAAGGTATAACAAGGCATCCGATCGTGACAAACCAATTCTTGCGGAATTAATATCTGCAAAACAAATGGAGGCAAATTTCTTTAATAAAGAAGCTTATCTAGCTCCGGGCGCAATGATGAAATCATACGATAAATCCCAATTAGGTCATAAACAAAGTATCCTTTCACAGGTAGAGATGATAGGCGCCAAAATAAACGAATACAATCAGTCAGGAGGAGATGTCACTGCAGAATATGAAGTGTATAAATATATATCAAGATGCAAAAAAGAATTGCAAGAACTTGGTATTCCTATACCGCCTGAGATGGAAATATATTTTACCTTGGCAGATACAATTTACAGAACCGATCGTAACTATTACAAATTAAATCAAACGCCTAAAAGCGAAAGATTGATTGCTTTGTACAGTTTTCTTCAAACATTGCAGAATTTGTCTCAAAGTCAATAGTTTTCATAGCAAAAGATAATGCAGAATAAAACCTTAATATGATTAGAAGGAATCTCACTAATTTTTATAAAAAAAGGGAATAGTTTCGGCAGATTTATGAAAGTTGTATTGTCGAAATAAAACAATCATAACACCCTTGACAAACTTCAAACTTCAAACTTCAAACATTATCAGAAATACATTTTAAAAGTGGACAATTCTATTTCAAACAAGTTTAAAATTAAATCAATTCATATTCATCAGCACCTCCTTCACCTCCCCATACCAAGGCTCCCAGGGAATAAAGTGTGGCGCCCCTTTTAATATTTTCAAATGAAATGAACGGGCATTTATCATCGCTTTTTGAGCATAGTAAGCATTGCCAACAGGCACAAACGTATCCTTGTCACCATGCACCACATAGACATCGCAAGATATATTTCTGATCTCATCGTCCAGGTCTTTTAATTCCTTCTTGAATGCCCAAATCTCATTGCTGCTAGGTCGAAACGCACCCGGCATGAAATATTGCAGTGGAGTATAATACAACAATCCACGCCATAATTCCTTTGGCTCCTCGTCCGCATCTATTGAACCTGCTAGTATGACCATTCCTTTAAAATCATCCGGATGATCAGCCGCCAGTTTTACTAATATAGGACCGCCAAGCGAATGTCCAATAATGTAAAGAGGCTTGCCGTTTTTGATTGAATTTATAAATGGATATATGATTTTCGCCTGGTCCTCCATATTCATATCATTGCCAAACTGGCTATAACCAAAGCCCGGCCTATCAATAGAATACATTCTATATTTTTTGAGCAAGTCTTTATCCTTCAAATAAACCTCAAATGCATACCAACTCCCCGGTGAACCGTGGATAAAAAATAATGTCGGCAACGTATCATCGCCCGTATGGACTGCATGCAAATTAAATCCATCCACATCAAAGTCTTCAATATGCAGGACAACGCCCGCTTCTCTAAACTCCTGAACAGCCTTGGTATCACTGATACGCATCTTCATGCAACTCTGCGCCGTGACGAGCCAGGAAAGTAGGAATATGGATAAGATTATGAATGGCTTGCGAGGCATGGAAATTAGGAGGTTAAGAGGTTAGAAGGAGCGGATTGGCACTTTAGTACTTTGCGTTTTAGCTATGTACGTAAATTAGCCTAGTTTTGATTTCTACTAGCTCATTTCTAAAAAGTTCTTGTGCATAACGATATTATCATAATGATATTCTACCTAGTATCATACTCACGACTACTCAACTGAGGCTCTGTTGTACTGTTATACTGAAATACTGATATACTATCTTACTTTCACACTCTCCTCCAGCACATCAATGATCGTCTTTAATATTATGAACATCGGTTCCCTGCCTTCATTCGTTACGATGGGAAGGTCATCCGCTTCGAGTGCGTCTTCCACAAAGGCAAGTAGATCTTCTTGTGAGAATCCTTCAAAAAGAGAATCAATGCGTTGTTTGAATTTTTTTCCTTCCGAGGCATTGATTTTCTCCCAATTCAATTCTTCAGCTGCATCGATTTGATCAGGTTCGATCATGGCCATTTCAAGACCACTCTGTGCATATGTCTTATAGATAATGGTGACCAGAAAAGCGCAATAATCAAATTCTTCTTCAGTTAACAGTTCAAGATTCTCCTGACCCAGATAAGATATCAGCGCCGGCTGATCGGCAGCGATATTCTCCAACTCCATTACCGGGTCATTGTCTGACTCTATCTCTTGTTCGAATATTTTCTCTATTATTTCCTCTGTAAAATACATGACTTTTTTTGTCAAATATACTGTTTTATTATATATGGGCTATTCTTGTGCGTGTGAATGACAGTCTTATTTCTGAAAATTAATTTTTATTGGAAAGGTTCTATCTTTACTTTTTTTTCGTTATTCAAATTGAAATATACTTTTATGCCAAATATTACTTTGCTATTTAAATCTGTTTTTGTCATTTTCCTTTTAAGTCTGGTGGCTTGTAAAAGCGATAAAGTAGATGACAAGCCTAAAGCCAAACCTGATCCACAGCTGGATGCACTCAATGAAATAGTTGAAAAGAACCCTAATAATGCTGATGCATTATTTAACCGTGCACAGTATTATTACGACATTGAAGGCTATGACGAAGCTATATTGGACCTGTCATCAGCAATGAAAATAGATAGCTTGAAGCCAAAATATTATCATTTACTGGCAGATACGTATATGGACTATTATCAGTCTAGAATGGCGCTGTTGACGATGCAGAAAGCTTCCGGAATGTTTCCTGACAGTATTCGGACCTTACTAAAACTGACCGAATACGAAATGATCCTAAAGCAATACGATGAAGCAATGCAGACGATTAAAACCATCCTGGAAAAAGACAAACAAAATGCTGATGCTTACTTACTAATGGGATCAGTTCTGAACGAATCAGGTGATTCAAAGCGCGCTTTACTCGCATTCAAAAAAGCAACAGAGATCGATCCTTATCTAATAGATGGTTGGATAAAAGCAGGAGCATTATCAGACGAAATAAAAGAAAAAGATGCTGAGAAATACTTCAAAACTGCACTAAAAATAGATTCTACTTCTTATCAGGCACTTTATGCAATGGCTATGCACCATCAGAACCTTAACCACCTCGATGAAGCCATCACATGGTATAAGAAGATGAATTTGGTGTTCCCAAAGACCGCACAGCCCTATTTTAATATTGGTGTATTGTATCAGGAAATGGACTCCCTGGATAAATCCCTTGAATTCTTGACCATTGCTACAGAATTGGATAAGATCTATGCAGAAGCATATTACGCGAAGGGAATAGTTTTAGAAAAACAAGGTAAGCTGGCTGAAGCTCAGAAGCAATATTCTCAAGCTTCAACTATCAGTCCAAAATTTGTAAAGGCCGAACAGGCTTCGCAGAGGTTGAAAAATCTACTGAAGGAAAAAGCGGTAAAGTAATGAACAATGATTGATGAATAATGAATAATGAGAGCACGCAGTAACGCTTGATCTTAACTGCAGGCTATTCTTGAACACTCCATGCCATTCAATAAGTAGCAAAATTATGATGAGGAACAGTGATTTCCCCCTTTGGAGGGCTAGGGTTTATACATATCTTTTCAGAAGGCATTAAAACTGGAGAATTTACTATAACGTATATAGTTTGCATTATAAAAATGAATGAACGGTGTAGCTGTGGCCTTATAAAATTTAGTGAATGATTGGAGCAAAAGCCAAAAAATAGCTAAGCCCTATACAGCGAGGAACGAAGCCTTATAGGGCTTAGCGTAATTTTTAGAGCTTTTGCGGAGTGAGTGAGCGTTAAGAATTTTGCTTCCCCTCTGGCAGAGGGGTGCCGAAGGCGGGGTGT
>ERZ724527.361-NODE-361-length-23180-cov-4.651330_pt1 | contig 23180 bp, 20 predicted proteins | sample MGYA00376060_ERZ724527 | MGnify/ENA primary metagenome ERZ724527 (study PRJEB28724, sample SAMN07190886) | activated sludge metagenome | isolation source: activated sludge of sewage treatment plant in Hong Hong | place: USA: Christiansburg, Virginia | collected...
ATGGTCTGCCTGTCGCTGCTGGGCGCCGAGCAGGCTGCCGGCAGGGCGCGCGAGGGGGTGGTCGGTGGGTTCGGCGACCTGGAACAGAAAGGCCCTGGAGCCTGAACAGCCCCGGGGCCCATCACCTTGCTGGCCGGCAGGCATCACGCCAACCCGCGGGGATCGCGATTCCCCGCCGCCTGCACGTCTCAGGGTTCGGCCGAAGTGGCGCGACTGTAGCGCAATAGCAACAGGCATTCAACAGCGATGGAACGTTACGGAGGCCGCATGTTTCATGTCGTGGACGAAAGCAAGACGGGCGAGGCCTACCTGTCCCAGGTCACGCGCTTGCTGCTCACGGCCGAGAGGGCGCACGAGCGCCTGTTTGATGGCGTCGTCCCGCCCGTCATCCATTTCGAGATGGAGTTCCCGGTCCCTCGCGGCAGGGTCGACGCGCTTGTCATCCACGACGACGGCAGCGCCACCGTCTGCGAAATCAAGGACGGAACACAGGGAATGCAGAGCGTCCTGGCCGGCATCGGGCAGGTGATCGCCTACGCAGTTCAGGTTGGCATGTCTCGTGGCGTCGTGAACGGAATCAGGAAGGCGCTGCTCTTCTCGCGCACGCCGTCGATCATGGACGACATCTTGATTGTCGAGGCCTGCGAGGCTGCCGGCGTCCTTCCTGTGGCGATGGGCAGTGTCCGAGAGCACAAAGAGTCGCTTGAAAAGATTCGCCTCGCGGCCACCGAAAACCATGCCTGACTCCGCAGATAAGTCGGTTGACTGGGAGCGGATCGAGGCCGATTTCCGGGCTGGCGCGCTGTCGCTGCGAGAGATCGCCAAGGCGCACCCTGGCACGAACCATGTTGCGATTGCGCGACGCGCCAAGAAGCTGGGATGGACGCGAAGCCTGCGGACCAAGATCCATGAGCGGGCCGAGCAGCTTGTAACGCGCAGCGTTGTAACGCGCGATGAAACAGCGAACCGTGCCGTTTCCGAGATTGAGTCCGTCGAGGCCAACGCCCGCGCCTTGGCCGACCTGAAGATCTCTCATCGGTCCACCATCAAGACCGGTCGCAGCCTTGTTGAAAAGCTCATGACCGAGTGCATGGGCGTGAGCGACAACCTCGGCCTGTTCGACCAACTGCGCGACGCCCTGGCCGAGGAAACCGAAGACCCTGACCAGCGCAAGCGCCGCGCCGCCAAGCTGGACGAGATGCTGCAGCGCGTACTGTCGCTGCCGGGCCGCGTGTCTGCGGTCAAGGGGCTGTCGGAGGCGCTGCGCAACCTGATCGGGCTGGAGCGCGAGGCTTGGGGCCTGACGACTGCACCGTTGCAGGCGCCGCTGGAGTCGCTGTCCGATGATGACCTGAAGGCCGAACTGGCGCGACTGAGGGCTCAGGCCACGTGAGCGCCGTGATGTCTCGCCAGGACATTGCCGCCGAGGTGGCGATCCTGCGGGAAATGGAGCGCCGCAAGTCGCGGCGCAAGCTGTGGGCCTACTTCCCCGACGAGGGGCCGCTGCGGCGGGATCTCTACCCGCAGCATTTGCAGTTCTTCGAGCTTGGCGCAACGGTCTGCACGCGGTGTTTCATGGCCGCGAACCGTGTGGGCAAAACCGAGGGCGGAGGCGGCTACGAGACCGTGCTGCACCTGACGGGTCGCTACCCGCACTGGTGGAAGGGCAGGCGCTTCGATCACGCCATCGACGCCTGGGCCGCCGGCGACACCAAGGAAACGGTGCGCGACATCATCCAACTCAAGTTGGTGGGCCCTGAAAGCGCGTACGGCACCGGGCTGATTCCCGGCGATGACATGGTGAAGGTGGTGCGCCGGCCCAACGGCAACGGCGCACTCGACTACGTGGAAGTCAAGCACGCCAGCGGCGGCACAAGCCGGCTGGGGTTCAAGTCCTACGACCAAGGGCGGGAGGCGTTTCAGGGCACCGAGAAGCACCTGATCTGGCTCGACGAGGAATCGAATGAAGGTGTGCGCGCCGAGTGCGTGATGCGCCTGATGACGACCAACGGCCTGCTGATCGAGACGTTCACGCCGCTGCGCGGCCTGACACCCATCGTTCTGAAGTACCTGGGCGAAGACGCCGAGATCCCGCAGGCGCGCAGCGCGACGCGCGACGACCGCGCCATCGTGATGGCCGGCTGGGACGACGTGCCGCACCTGGACGCCGAACAGAAGCGCCGGCTGCTGGCTGAGGCAGAGCCGCACTTGCGCGAGTCGCGCTCCAAGGGCGTACCCAGCATCGGCAGTGGCGCGATCTACCCGGTGGCCGAGGAACAGATCGTTGTCGATGACTTCGAGATTCCTGCGCACTGGCCACGCGCCTACGGTCTTGACGTTGGCTGGAACTGCACTTCGGCCGTGTTCGGTGCGCTCGACCGAGACTCCGACACGCTGTTTTTGTACAGCCTGCACCACCAGGGACAGCAGGAGCCCAGCACGCACGTGGCCGGCATCCGGGCCCGCGGCGCATGGATCCCGGGGACCATCGACCCGGCGTCGCGCGGCCGCTCGCAGAAAGACGGCGAGCAACTGCTGCAGATCTACCGCGACCTGGGCCTGACGCTGACGACGGCCGACAACTCGCGCGAATCGGGGCTGTACGAGGTGCACCAGAGACTCGCCACCGGCCGGCTCAAGGTTTTTCGATCTCTCAAGCCGTGGCTGGCCGAGTACCGGATCTACCGGCGCGACGAGAAGGGTCACGTGATCAAGGAGCGAGATCACGCGATGGACGCCACGCGCTACCTGGTGGTCAGCGGCATCCACATCGCCCGCGTGAACGTGTCCGGGTCAGCCCGCGACTACCGCCGCTTGCGCGGCCATGACGACGACGACTGAAGATGGACTTCAAGACCAAACCTCTGCCGCCCGTCGACCCGCGCTTTCGGGGCAACAAGCTCGACCGCGACCACGCCAAGAACGGCTACAGCCTGCGCGCGCTGGAGGCGCTGGTCGACGAGTGCAACAACCAGCCGTCGCTGTGGCGCGTGCGCGCCGACAAGGCCCACGCCTACTACGACATCGGCAAGCAGATGACGCGCGAGATGGAGCACAAGATCCGCGCGCTGTGGGGCATCGAGCCGGTGCAGATCAACCTGATCCACGGCGTCATCAACGGCGTTCTTGGCCAGGAAGCGCGCATGCGCACCGACGTAGTTCTGGAGGCCGACGACGACGACTTTCAGGACGTGGCCGATGTGCTGAGCAAGCAGCACAAGGAGGCCTCGCGCGAGTCCAACGTCGACATGGCGGTCAGCAACGCCTACGCCGGCCAGGTCAAGGGCGGCATCGGCTGGGTCGAGGTCAGCCGCGCGATCGACCCGCTGGACTACCCGGTGCGCGCCCAGGAGGTGGACCGCCGCGAGATCTATTTCGACTGGGAGGCCAAGAACCTGGGCCTGAGCGACGCCCGCTGGCTGATCCGCAAGCGCTGGTACGACTTGGACGAGGCCTGCGCCTGGATGCCCGAGCACGAGGCCGTGCTTCGCCAGGCCATCAACGGCTGGGATCTGACGTTGCTGCCCGACACCATGGCGCACGCGCTGCGGCAGAGCTTCAACGCCGAGCGCGAGACGACCATCGACCGCGACGAGTGGGCCGACAGCGCGCGCCAGCGCATCAAGCTGTTCGAGGTCTGGTATCGCGTGCCGGCCAGCGTGGTGGTGCTGCACACTGGCCCGGGTCGGCGCATCCAGTACGACGAGAACAACCCGCTGCACGTGATGGCCCTGCAGCGCGGCATCGTCAAGGCCAGCCGCACGAACACCATGCAGGTGCGCATGGCGATCTTCGCTGGCCCGCACCGACTGCTGGACGTCGGGACCAACCGGCGCGCGTTCCCCTACGTCCCCTTCTTCGCCTTCCGCGAGGACGGAGACCGCAGCCCTTACGGCCTGATTGAAGGGATGATCGCGCCGCAGGACGAGTACGGCACGCGGCGCAACATGATCAACTGGCTGCTGCAGGCGCGGCAGATCCGCGCTGACTCCGACGCGCTGGACCCCGAGTACAACAACATCAAGGACTTGGCGCGCGAGGCCATGCGGCCCGACTTCATGGCGGTGATGAACCCCAACCGCCGCAACGCCAACGCGCTGACCATCGAATCCAACCTGCAACTGCAGCAAGAGCAACTGCAGGCGATGCAGGACGCCAAGCAGCTCATCCAAGAGGTGCCGCGCGTGTACTCGACGCAGCTCGGCGATGCGCCCAGCGGCGTGACATCGGGCATCGCCATCCAGTCGCTGACCGAAGCCGGCGCGACGGCGATGGGCGAACTCAACGACAACTACCGCTACGGGCGCCGCCTGGTGCACGAGCGCATCCTTGACCTGAACATCGAAGACCTGAGCCAGCGCGACCTGCGCGTGGTGCTGGGATCCGGCCAGAGCAAGCGCGTGATCGTGCTCAACTCCTGGGGGCCGAAGGGCGAGCCGATCAACCACGTCAAGGACGCCCCGATCAAGGTGGGCCTGTCCGACGTGCCGACGAGCCCGGCCTTCCGAATGCAGGAGCAGCAGCAGATGAGCGTGATCATCGGCGCGCTGCAGAACAACCCGGCGGCCATCAACGTGCTGGCGCCTGCGTTCATCGAAGGATCGAGCCTGAGCAACCGCAAGGCGCTGGCCGATGACCTGCGGCGCGCCACGGGCCAGCCGGTGGCAGGCGACCGCAGCCAGCAGGACGCCGCGCAGAAGGCGCAAGGCCAGGCCCAGGCGCTGGAGATGGCCAACAAGGAAGCCGAGACCAAGGAGCGCCAGACCAAGGCGCTGGTCAACGAGAGCCAGGCCAAGCTGAACATGGCCCGCGCCCAGCAGATGGGCACGGAGTCGGCGCTGCGTGTGCGTGAAGCCATGCAGCCGCAACCGCAGCCAGCGGCCAACGACGAACAGACGCTCATCGACGACGCCATCCGCGAAGCCCGCGGCGGCCGATGACCTGACCACGAAACGCCCGCGCAGGTGCCGGCCTGCGCAACGGGTGTAGACGCCGGCATCACTCCCCCAGGCCGTTTTCCATCGCGCGGCCCGGTGCGGTACTCAAGCGACGGTGACGACACAAGCCCGCACGGAGCAATCCGCTGCGGGCTTTGTCGTTTCTGGCTCCCCAGCCGTGAATTGGGAACGAGGAAGCATGTCGACAGCACTGGATGAACTGGACCCTTTCAGCCCCGAGTACGAAGCCGAAGTGGAGCGCCTTCAGAACGAAGAAGACGCAGCCAACGGAAACATCGAACGCGGGGCGCGGCCGGCGCAAAGCGAGAGCGAAGCCGGCAACGATGACGACGACACCGGCCAAGAGGCCAATCCACAGGCCGAAGCGCAAGAGCAGGCAGCCGACACCGGTGCGCAGCCTGCAGCACCTGCAGCCGACGACGCGAACGCAACCACGGATGCCCAGGCGCAAGAGGCGCCCTCTGCGGATGCAACGAAGGTCGCCGGCGTGGCCAGCAAGGACGGCACCAAGGTGCTGCCCTACGGCGCCCTGCAGGGTGCGCGCAACGCCGCCAAGGCCGAGCGCCAAGCCCGCGAGCGCGCCGAAGCCGAGGCCGAGCGCTTGCGCGCAGAGAACGAAGCCCTCAAGCAAGGCAAGCCCATCGCGGCAGCCAAGCCCGAAGGCGACGAACTCAGCGCCGATGACCTCGAAGACCTGAAGAACCTTTCGCCCGAAGTGGCGGCCAAGGTCGAGCGGCTGCAGAGCAGGGCCAAGCAAGCGCCCGCCGAGCAACCCGCCGAAGACCCGGCCGCCGCGCAAGAGCGTGAGCGTGAAGCGGTCCAAGAAGACATCGACAGCGTTCCGGCGCTGGTGGAGTGGCAGCACGCCGACCCTGAAAAGTGGTCGCGCGCCGTTGCCATCGACGGGGTTCTGAAGACCTCGCGCAAGTGGGCCGACAAGCCCCGCTCCGAGCGCTTCGCCGAGGTGGCCCGCCAGGTCGCCGACGAGTACGACATCCAGATCGACAGCGCGCCCTCGCGCAGCAACCAAGTACCCAGCCGAGCCAAGCCGGCCGCTCCGCAGATCGCGCGCACGCCGCCGAGCACGTTGAGCGACTTCAAGGGTGGCGCCGCGCCTGCCACGGACCCCACGGCGGACCTTTCGCCTGCGGCCCTGTACAGGAAGTTCGAAGGCATGACCAACGAACAGATCGACGCCTACCTCGAAAAGCTCGGCTGAACCCAAACCGATCTCTCTGAGGAAACACCATGTCTGGTACTTCCGTTCCGGCCGGCTCGTCGCTGGCCTTGACCCAGCAGTCCGTTGCGCTGTCGGCGCAACTCACCCGCGCCCCTGGCAGCCTCAATGCGCTGATGGGCCCGGCCCCAAAGCAGTCTGACGCCGAGCGCATGCTCAAGCGCCAGAGCGACCCGGCCATGCCGCTGGTGCGCATCACGGACCTGTCGACCGACCCCAAGGGCGACAAGGTGACGGTCGATGCGTTCGACGTGGTGGGCGGCAAGCCCATCATGGGCGACCGCAACGCCGAAGGCATGGGCAAGCGGCTGTCGTCTTCGCAGTTCAGCATGCTCATCGACCTGGCCACGTTCAACGTGGACGCCGGCGGCAAGATGAGCCGCCAGCGCACGCGCTGGGATCTGCGCCGCATCGCCAAGACCGCCTCGCTGGACTACTTCAAGCGCCTGCGCTGGCAGCGTGCCATCGTGCAGATGTTCGGGGCGCGCGGCCACCAGGTCGGTTCGTCGTGGGACATCCCGCTGGCCACCGATGCCGACTTCGCCGAGATCATGATCAACGTGAACGGCGCCGGCACCAACGTCCAATGCCCGACGTACAACCGGCACTACGTCATCAACGGCACGGGCCTGACCCGCGGCGGCCTGCAACTGGCGTCGTTGGCCACCACTGACAAGTGGAAGTTGTCCAACCTGGACAACCTGGCGCTGATCCTGGAATCCATGGAGACCAAGATCCCGTCGCCGCGCTTCTACGGCGACGAACAGGCGGTCGATTCGCCGCTCAAGGGCGTTCTGATGATGCCGTCCGGCTGCTACAACGACCTGATCACGGACATGACCTCGGGCAACAACCTGCGGGCGTTCCAGGGCCTGGTCGAGCAGCGGCAGAAGTGGGCCAAGGACACGGCGATCTTCCGCGGCGAGTGCGGCATCTGGCGCGGCATCCTGGTGAAGAAGATGGAGCACACCATCCGCTTCGACGCCAGCGGTTCGTACCAGTACATCGCGGTGGCCAACCGACTGACCGAGACCGAAAGCACGGGCACGGTGCCGTCGCTGTCGGGCACGCACCACGCCGAGCGCTCGGTGCTGCTTGGCGGCCAGGCGCTGGCCTGCGCTGAAGGTGCGAGCAACAGCGGCGAGGTGGCCTCGATCATCGAGAACACCTACAACGCCGGCCGCAACTACGAGTACATCACCGAGTTCATGGGTGGCGAGAAGAAGTTCCGCTTCTCCTTCCCGAACACCAGCGGTGACTCGGAGCCCACCGACAACGGCATCCTGGTGATCGACGCGGCCTCGCCCGACGTGGCGGCCTAAAGCCCGACACCACTCACTGACCAACTGGAGATCTCAACATGGCCCAATACAAGGCCCTTTCCGTCGCCGGCGACCGCGGCGGCTTCATGCAGGCTTTCGGCAATGCCGTGGCCGCCTACGACGTGGTGACGCCCTCGGCGGCGCTGGCGCTCAACGACACCGTGGACCTGATCTGGGTTCCCGGCGGCACGACGCTGCTGGACCTGGAGACCTGGAACGGCGACCTCGACACCGGCACGACGCTGCAGTTCAAGCTGGGCTACCGCAAGGCCAAGTCCACCGATGTCTACAGCGGCTCGATGGTCGATGACGACGACTATTTCGGCGCCACGCTGACCACGTTCCAGGCCGCGGTGCTGAAGTCTGCCGCCACGCGCTGGGCGTTCACGCCGCTGACCTTCAACACCGACGTGATCATCACCGCCACCGTCACGGCCGCGGCCACCGGTGTGTCGGGCACGCCGTCGATCAGCGCGATCTTCCGCGGCATCGCCCGCGGCATCAAGTAACCCATTCGGGTTGTCTCCCCTGCGGGTTCGCCCGCAGTTGCCTCACGGGGCCGGCTCTCACGGGTCGGCCCCGTCTTTTTTGGAGCAGAACATGATCCTGGTTCGCTATGTGGGCCTGAAGAATTCCGAAACCGACTGCGTGGCCGGCACCGGCGTGACGTGGATCGGCAAGGGCGATGTGCAGCCCGTTCCCGACAAGGCCTGGGCCAAGCTGTCCATGCACCCCGACGTGTGGGAACTGGCCGAAGGGCAGCCCGCGCCGGCCGCGTCCGACCTGGGCGCCGTCAGCGCCGGCAAGGCCGCGGCACTGGATGCGCGCGAGGCCGCGCTCAACGAACGAGAGCAGGCGCTCAATGCCCGCGAGGCCGATCTGGTGGCGCGCGAGGCCGCCCTACAAGGCAAAGGCCCCGACGACGACAAAGTTCCCGACAGCGAAGGCGGCGAGACCGACGCCGACGCCGACCTCTACAACATGAACACCGAGGCGCTGCGCAAGTACGCCACGGACAACGCGCTGGCCGTCGATCTGGCGCCCAACGGCACGCCTCTGAAGGGCTCGGCCCTGCGCCAGGCCATCAGCGCCGCCCGCAAGGCGAAGGCCTGAGCCATGGCGCTGACCGGCCAGGACATCGTGACGCGGGCGCTGGCCAAGGCCAACGACGAGAGCGCGGCCTACTGGCAGGCCGCCGAGAGCCTGCGCAACGTCAACGACGCGCAGCGAGCGGTGGTGAGCCGGCTGCCGCAGGCTGGAGCGACGGCCGCCATGCCGACGCTGGCCGCCGGCTCGCGTCAAACGCTGGCCGGGCTGTCGCTGCAGGGCTTCGAGGTGCTGGACGTGGTGTGCAACGTGTCGGGGTCGACGCGCGGCACGCCCATCCACAAGGGCAGCCGCACTTGGCTGGACGACAACGTTCCGACCTGGCACACGGACTCTGCGGCGGGCGCAGCCGAGATCTGGACGCAGGACGAGCGCGACCCGACCGCGTTCTACATCTGGCCGCACAACGGCGCCAAGGCAGAGGTCATCTACGCCGCGCTGCCGACCGACCTCACGAACATCAGCCAGGCCATCGGCGTGAACGACATCTACGCCGATGCCATGCAGTGGTACGTGCTGTTCGCCATGTACGCCAAGGATCTGAGCAAGCTCAAGAGCCAGCAGCAGGCGCAGACCTACTGGAGCCTGTTCCTGTCGGCGCTGGGCCTGCGTGACGAGTCGATCACGAAGAACGCTGCAGCCGGCAGCGCCAAGGAGATGGGCGCATGATCATCAGCCCGGCAGGGTTCACGACCTGGGCCAGCATGCGGCCCGCGGTGCTGCGCCGAGCGCGCGAGTGCCCTTCGTTCCTGATCGACGAGGCGCTGAAGGACGCGGCCGACAAGTTCTTTCAGGACTCGCGTGTGTGGCGCACCGCGCACGGCACGCTGCTGACCACGGTGGCGGACACCGCGAGCTACAGCTACACGCCCGAGGACGAGGCGATGCTGTGGCAGGTGCAGACAGCCTGGATCGGCAGCGACGAACTGACGCCGATCGAAGACGGCGAGCATGCCGACGACGACCCGACCGACACGACAGCGCTGCCGCGCATCTTCGCGCGCCGCGTCAACAAGATCGTGCTCACGCCGCTGCCCAGCGCCGCAGACATGGTGATCAAGGGCACGGTGTCGCTGCGCCCGGCCACCGACGCCATCGGCATCCCGCAGGAGGCCTGGAGCGAATGGGGCGAGGCCATCGCCTGCGGCGCTGCGGCGCAACTGGTCACGCACCACGACAAGCCATGGTCAAACCCGGGCTCGCAGTCGTTACTGGCGGGCGTGCTCAGGGACGGCATCAGCAGCGCATCGAACGCGGCCGGTCCCGTGCGCCGCGTGCCGTTGAGGTCGATCCCGTGCTGATCTTTGCCGACACGCGGTTCCTGGGCGCGGCCACGGCGCCCAACCCGAAGAAGCTGGCTCCGGGCCTGGGCGTCAGCGCCTCCAACATCGACCTGAGCCAGGGCGACCTGCGCGGCCGCCGCGCAGCCAGCACGGTGCACACGCTGGTGGGCTATGGCGCCACGCAACAGCAGGCGCTGTACCGCATGGGCCGCGAGACGGCCAGCGACACGGCCTACTGGCTGGCGTTCGTCAACGACGTTGATTTCGCCCGCTCGCTGCTGGCCAGCGACCCGCTGGAGCGCACCTACGGCACGGGCGGGGACTTCCCGCGACCGAGCTACACCGACAACACGTTCCTGGGCAGCACGCCGTATCCGACCGGCGGCTACTGGCTGGGCATCCCGGCGCCCGGCACCGGCATGACCGCAACCGTGGCCGTCGAAGGCACGGGCAACAACGAGACGCGGGCCTACGTGCTGACCGAGGTGCGCTACAACGACGACGAGAGCGCGCCCAGCCAGGCCACGTCGATCATCTGCAAGGGCGGCAGCACGGTCACGCTGGCGAGCTTCCCCGCGGCGCCATCGGCGGCCATCGGCGTGGTGGCGCGCAGGCTCTACGTGAGCACCGGCGGCGACTACCGGCTGGTCGGCCAGTTCGCCATCACGGACACGAGCTACCTGGACGGCGGGAATCGTTCGTCGGTGCTGCAGACCGGCGGCGACAGCAGCAAGCCGGCATGGGTCGAACCCTACGACGGCATGATCGGCCTGATCGAGTTGTGGAACGGCATGCACGGCGGGTTCTACGAAAAGCTCTACGGCGTGTGCGTGCCCTACTACCCGCACGCATGGCCCGTGCAGTACCGGCGCCAGGTGCCTGATCGCATCGTCGGCACGGCCAAGTTCGGGCAGTCGTGGGTGCTGGCCACCACGGGCATTCCGCGCGTGGTCGAGGGCCGCGCGCCCGAGGGCATGCAGGACCGGCCCATCAACCTGAAAGAGGCCTGCGTCAGCAAGCGCAGCGTGGTCAGCGTCGAGCACGGCGTGTGCTGGGCCAGCAATCGCGGCCTGTGCTACTACGGCACCAAGGGTGCAGCCATCCTCACGCGCGACCTGATGACCGAGGCCGAGTGGCGTGCACTGGTGCCCAGCACGATCATCGGCGCCTTCTGGCAGGGCTACTACATCGGGTTCTACAACGACGGCACCAGGCGCGCGTTCATGGTCAACACCAACGCGCCCGAGCAAGGCTTCATCCTGGTGCCGCAGGGCGCCTATGCGGTGTTCTCGGATCCCTTGAGCGGGTCGCTCTACATCCTGGATTCGGGCAACGTCATCAAGAAGTGGGACGCCGGATCGGTCGCCTCGCTGACGGTCAAGAGCCGCACTTTCCGGCACCCCTATGCCTGCAACGCAGGTGCGGCGCGGATCATCGCCACGACCTACCCTGTGACGTTCAGCCTGTGGGCCGATGGCGCGCTCAAGGTCAACGCGCAGACCATCAGCAGCGACGCGCCGTTCCGCCTGCCTGGCGGCTACATGGCCGAGGAATTCACCTATCAGGTGTCGGGCGTCGGCCCCATCGAAGGCGTGTTCGGCGGCGAAGAAATGGCGGACCTGCCATGAGCCTTGACCGCAGCAAGGGCAACGAGAACATCGCCGATGTCATCTCGGTGGAGCCCAGCGCCGACATCGACCAGATCCGCGAAAAGCTCATCGACCTGATTCGCTGGCTGGGCGACCGCGAGCCGGTGGCGCCGGGCAGCATCTTCCTGAAGTTCGCCACCTTCGGCGCGCTCGTTGACCTCGGGCTGGTGACGACACAGGAACTGCTGACCAACGAAGACGACCCGGGCGACGGCGAAGATCCGACCGCGCCGGAAGAACTGTATGTCGAGTTCATGGCGCGCGACATGCGCCCGAGCGTGACCAATGGCTCATCGTCGGAGCAGGTGCTGGAAACAGGGCCGACCTACCCGAACCTGCACTACATCGAGTTCGATCCCGACACGGACACGTCCTGCGAGATTTCGACCATCCTGCCGGCCGGCTGGATTGGTGGCACGTTCCAGTTCCGCCTGTACTGGAGCCACCCGATCGGCAGTGTTGGCGCCTGGGACGTGAAGTGGGAGTTGCAGGCCAACACCTACAGCAGCGGCCAGGCCTTGGCGCGCGTGCTGGTGCCGGGCTCGGTTGTGCAGGCCGAGGGCGGTTCCGTCGACACGCTCTACATCACCAACGAGTCGGACCCGGTGGAGATCCCGGGCGCCCTGAACATGCCGGGCAACTACGTTGTCATCCGCATCTTCCGGCGCGGCACCGATGCGGCCGACACGCTGACGGTTCCGGCCCGGCTGCACGCGGTGCGCTTCAACCTGGGCAACGCGCCGGTGGACTACCCGCCGCCGCCGAGTGCCGCGGCCTTGCTGCTGCACCTGAACACCGACCTGACGGACTCGGGCACGTATGCCCGCACGTTCACCGGCATGACGCCATCTGGCACCAGGACCAAGTTCGGTTCCGGTGCGCTGACGTTCAGCGGCACGAACTACATCACGACCCCGTACTACGCGCCGCTGGCGTTCGGGTCTGGCGTCTTCAGCATCGACCTGCAGCTCTACATCCCGAGCAGCACGACGCTGGCCACGGACAACTGCATTGCCGCGGTGTGGGGTTCTGTCGGGCAACTGTCGTGGTACTTGGGTCTGAGTTCGACCGGGAGGCTGCGGTTCTTCGTCAGCACCGATGGCACGACCTTCTCCATGTACGACGCGAGCCCGGGCGCCCTGGCGCGCGACCAGTGGCAACACATTGCCGTGTGGTTGAGGCCAGATGGCACTTACTTCAACGCCGCCATCGACGGCGTGGTCTACGCCGTAGCCGGCCCGCTGGCCATTCACGACGCCGCTCAGCCGCTGACCATTGGCGCCGTGGCTTCAGGCGCTGCGGCCATGCCCAGCGGCGTGTCCATCGACGAGTTCCGCATCTGCATCGGGACCATCGACTACGACAACGCGGACTTCGTGCCTCCGACCGCTTCGTACCCGTGACATGCGAGTTTTAGGCAGTTACGTCGCTGCGTTGGTCGCGGAAGAATCAGGCGCCCCGCCACGGATCTTTGCGCCAGATCCGAACCCACGGTAGACACCGCATGGCCATCAACACCAACCCGACCTCCTACAAGGCCGGTCAGAAACTGACGGCGGATCAGTTGAAGGCGCTGCTGGCGCTGCGCGACAACGGGTCGCAGTATGGAGAAACCACGGGCGATGCCGGTGGCCAGCGCTACGACATCAACCAGTGGTCCATGCCCGGCAAGTTCGGCGCCACGGTCTCGCGCGACCCGCAGACCGGCAAGACGCTGATCTACCAACCGCGCAACGTCAGCACCTGGGGCGGCAACGACACCGCCGACGTGTGGGACGAGCAGGGCAACTACGTTGGCACCTCCAGCGGCGAAAGTGAGCTCGGCGGCTTTGCGCGCCACGTGGTCCTTCCTGCTGTGTTGGGGACGGCGGCAAGCCAGTATTCGGCCGCCGGCACGGGCGCCGATTCGGCCACAAGCGCAGCCTGGTCGAGCGGCGCGGGCCGCGGCCTGGACACCGTGTCTGCAGTGGGCGGCGGCACCGGTGGAACGGCCGGCAGCCTGAGCAGCGCCGGCACGCTGTCTGCCGAAAGCCTTGGCGCTATCGACGGGCTGTCGAGCCTGGGCTCCAACATCAGCAACATCGGCACCGACCAGATCATCGCCGGCGCCGATGCTGGCGCATCGGCCTCTGGCGGCAGCCTTGCGTCCGTCGACAAGTCGGCGCTCTACAGCGATGCCGCTTACACCGGAGGCAATTCCGCCAACGCCATGACCGGCGCGCAGACCTCGGTCTACGACAAGATCCTGGCGGCCACGGGCAGCACGGAACTGGCGACCACGATGTCTGCGAACCCCGCGGTCGCATCGGCCATCTCTGGCGGCGCCGACGTGATGGAAACCATCTCGAACGCCAACGGTTTCGGCAACCTGGCCAAGGTGGTTGGCACCGGCACGGCTGCCGTGCTGGGCGGCGACGCCTTGAGCAACCCCGTCGACACCGACCGCTTCAACCAGTTGTTCGACAACCTGCTGGCAGAGCAGGGCAAGGCCAGTGCGCGCAGCGAAGACCAGTGGCAGAGCTACCTCAACACCTGGAAGCCCATCGAGCAGAAGTTTGCCGACACCGCCCTGAACTATGACACCGCGCAGCGCCGCGAGACCGCAGCCGACAACGCGGTCAGCGGCGTGACGACGCAGTTTGACCGCAACCGCCAGGACGCATCGCGCCAGTTGATGGCGTCCGGCGTTGACCCGTCGACCATCGCGGCGCTCGACACGGCCAGCCGCATCGACCAGGCCAAGGCCGAGGCCGGCGCCGCGAACAACGCGCGCACCGATGTCGAAAAGACGGGCTTGAACCTGCTGGCCGGCGCGACGAACCTGGGCCGCCAGGTGGTGAACACCTCGGGCCAGCAGTCGCAGATCGCCACCGGAACCACCCAGGCTGCCAACTCGGTGTTGAACACCCAGGGCGGGCTTGAGAACGTGAACACGCAGAACCGCAACCAGATGATCGGCAATCTGTTCAGTGGCGCCATGTGGTACCTCGGCAACAACTCGAGGAAGGGGGGCTGATCATGGCTGGACTCTGGATCATGAACGGCATCCGCGCGTACCAAGAAGGCACGCAGTTCGCCCAGCAGCAAGAGCAGGCCGCCAAGCAGCGCCAGATGCAGGCCGACATCGAAGAGGCCAACAAGGCGGGCATGGCCGTGATCGCGCAGAGCCAGCAGGAGTGGCAGGCGATGGGTGCGCCTGGGCAGTACCGACCCAACAGCGAGACGATGTTCCGGGCGGCCGAGGCCCGCGGCTCTGCGCTGGCCAAGAAGGGCCACTTCGACGCCTTCATGGAGAACGAGGCGCGCATCGCGCCGATGCGGCTGCGTGCGCGCGGCGAGGCCCTGCAGCGCTACGAGGCCGATGGCGACTTCGACCGCCTGGCGCGCTCGGTCTACCCGACGCTGTTCGACGGCATGACCATCAAGGGCAGCCGCGTGGTGGGCGGCAACGACGACAGCCAGGGCCCTCCGGAAGCGCCGAAGTACGAGTTCGAGTTGTCCAACGGCCAGAAGGCGACACTGGATCCGACCAAGTTCATCGGCACGCTCAAGGCGTCGATGGTCGATCCTACCGAGACCGCCAAGCGCGAGGCGCTGCTGAACTTCGAGCGTGAGAAGCAGAACATCCACACGGCCGGTCGGCTGAAAGAGATCGACGCTCAGGGCAAGAACGCGAAGGAGGTGGCGCAGATCGGCGCCGACTCGCGCGAGAACGTGGCCGGCATCAACGCCGATGCGCGCGTCGAGGCGGCCGACATCCGCGGGCGCTGGTCCGAGAAGACGGCCACCATTCGCGGCCAGTTCCAGAAGCTGGCTGCGGATGCGCGCGGCGGCGGCGCTGGCGGCGGGCGCACCAGCGAAACCCTGCAGCGCTTCAAGGCTTTGGAGATGGCTTCACGCTCGTCGATGGAGAGCATCCGCAAGGAAATGATCGCCAAGGAGGCGCTGCTGAAGGACGCCGGCAGCAGGGATCGCCCGCGCATCGAAGCGGCCGTTGCTGAACTGAAGACGCAGCTCACCGACGCGCGCAACGCGCACGCGGAGATCGCAGCATCTCTGCTGCAGGCTCCGGCACCGGGTGGCGGTCTTTCCGAAGCGACGCCTGGGGCCGCGCCGGAAGCCGCGCCAGCGAGTGCGCCGGGATTGTCTGCGGCATCGCCCTCCGAGCTCGCCTTGCGCGCACAGGTCGCGCTGACGCCCGAGGAACAAGCACGCAGCGATCAGATCGAGCGCAATCCCCAGTACCGCGTCGAACTGAAGGCAGAGATCGACAAGCTACGCAAGGACAAGGCCGAAGGCTGGCAGGACCGAGTTGCGATCCTTGAGGCCGAGCAGCGCCGACTGGATGAAGGTGGTGGGCTTGCTGACGTGAAGCCTGCACCGAAGAAGGCCGGCGCGGCGCCGAAGCCTGCTGCCGCCGCATCAACGCCTGCCGCGGCCAACGACGAAAAGTTCACCAAGGGCAAGGTCTACAAGGACGCCAAGGGCAACCGTGCGCGCTACCTGGGCGGTGGCAAGTGGGGCCCGGCCTGATGGCCTTCGACCCGACGACGGCCAGCGAAGAGACGGAAGGGTTCGACCCTTCCACGGCCGCGCCTGACGCTGCGCCGCGCCGCGGCGGCACCGCATCCGAAATGCGGGCACCGCTGGCCTTTCGCGGGCCTCCCGACCTGGATGCGCAGGCCAAGCAGCCGCTGCCGGAAGGCGTGACGCCCAGCGCAGCCGGCGGCGGCCGCGGCTTCGTGAATCCGATGAAGGCAGGCGTGCAGCGCGCCGACTCGTCCTACGCTTCGCGCGACGAGGCCATCAACGATGCCGTCGACCGCATCGAATCCGGCGCCAACCCGGCGCAGGTGTTCGACGCCTTCGGCCGCATGGGCATCAGCCAGCAGGACATCCAGGCGCGCGGTCAGGAGTTGGGTGGGCGCATGTTCGCGCCGATCCAAGCGCAGCCCGTGGCCAGCCGGCGCCTGTCTGGAAACCCGAACACGGTTGACGCCGTGGCGCCGGTCGAACCGAACGTGGTTCAGGACGCCGGCAACGCCGTACGGCGCGGCGCCGAGCAGTTCAAGCAGTCGGTCGATGCCGGGCGTTTCATGGCTGGCGGCATCGACGCCTCGCAGATGGCCGAGCAGGTGCGCATCGGTCAGCGCCGCATGGGCGCGCTGGCGCCGTCGTCGGAGTTGCAGGGCGGCCTGGACCGGCTGCAGGAAGCGAACAAGACCGGCGAGTGGGGCCCGGTGCTGTCGGCCATCGCGCAGCCGCAGAACTGGCCGGCGCTGGCGTCGCTGGTGGTGGAGTCTGGCGTGGCCACCGGACCGGCGATGGTGGCCGGTGCGCTGGCCACCGCGCTGTCCGGCGGCGCCGGCGGCATGCCGGTCACGGCCGCCACCAGCTTCGCGCAGGAGTACGCCGCGGCGCTGGGCGACGAGTTGGAAAAGCGCGGCGTCGATGCCAGCGACCCGGTGAAGGTGGCCCTGGCGCTGCAAAACCCGGACGTGCGCGCAGCCATCGACGAGCGCGGGCGCATCCGCGGCGCTGCCGTGGGCGCTTTCGACGCCATCAGCATGGGCGCGGCCGGCGCCATCGGCCGCACGATGCGGCGCATGCAGCAGGCCGGAACGCTCACGCGCGGGCGCACCATCGGCGGCGCTGCAGCCGGCGCGGCGGCCGAAACCGGCGGCGGCATGGCCGGCGAGGCGCTGGCCCAGGCCGGGGTCGGCGAGTCCAAGAAGCTCGACGTGGCGATCGAAGGCCTGGCCGAAGCGCCGGGCGGCGTGGTCGACGTGGCTGCGAGTTTTCTGCGGCCGCAGTCGGCCATGCCGCCAGTGCAGGCCAAGACCGAGGCCCTGCGCCGCTTCGATGAACTGGCCGCGGCCCACGGCATCAACGGCGCATCGGTGCAGCGCGCCAAGGCGGCCACGGCCGACATGCCAGCCGACGAGGTGCCCGGCTTCCTGGCCCGTCTGACCGATGCGCTGGGCAAGCGCGGCCTGGTGGCCAAGCCCATCGACGCACAGAGCCTGCAGGGCCTGTCCGCAGCCCTGGGCGACAAGCCGCAGGACGGCAAGGCGGCCCAGGCGGTCGACAACATCGAATCCATCCTGAGGCGCAATGGGGCGCTGCCGGATGCCGCGACGGGTCGGACACCCGCTACCACCGGAGACGCCAATGGCCAAGCCGAAGAAGAAGCCCAAGGGCTGCTGAACGCGACGCCGGGCGCTGATGTCACGACGGCGCCCGGCGCGCAAGACTTCACCGGGCTTGACGAAGCTGCCCACCAGGCGGCCACCAGCCCGCACAACGATCGACCAGAGCCGACCGACGCGCAGAAGGAGGCCGGCAACTACGCCAAGGGCCACATCCGCATCAGCGGCATGGACGTGAGCATCGAGAACCCCAAGGGTTCCATCCGCCGCGCCAAGGCCGACGCATCGGATCCATGGGAAGTGACGATGCCGGCGCACTACGGCTACGTGCGCGGAACGGTTGGGTCGGACGGGGACCACGCCGACATCTTCATCGGCGACAAGGGCGACAACGGACGCTTCTGGATCATCAACCAGAACCACCCGGGCGGCGCGAAGTTCGATGAGCACAAGGTCATCACCGGCGTGGACAGCGAGGCCGAGGCCGTTGCGCTCTACAAGCAGTCCTTCGCCGACAACTTCGGCGAGCGGGTATTCGGCTCGGTCAGCGCCGAGCTCGACGCGCCGGGCATCAAGGCCGTGCTGCCGCGCCTGGGCAACGGAAAGCCGGTGCCGGCCGTTGGCGCAGCACAGGAGACCGCCAATGACAACCAGCCTGACGTGGCAGTTCCTGCCGGACAAGTGGCTGGCGCCAGTGCTGGACGGAGCGATCAGTCTGGCGGAAGCGGCCGAGCTGTGGGATCTGATGCTGCTGCACCCGGGCGAGTGGATCAGCCCGCCGCGGCATCTGCGCGAGGCGGTGAGCCGCCTGTCGCTGTGGCAGCGGGAGGCCAGCCCGACGCGGCACTGACACCGCGCATCCTGGGCAGCTACGGCCGCACGCCGGGCGGCGCCACACAGATCGACCTGCGCCCCAACAGCGACGGCACGCTCACACCCTACACCGGCAAGTACCCGATGGCCGACTTCGAGTCGGGCGACCCAATCCGGCTGCCGGCCAACACCACCGACGCCCAGGCTGCTGAAGCCATCCGCAAGGCGGGGGCCGTCACTAAGAAGGACAAGTTCTTCGGCGTCAAGCCGGACGAGTCAAGCGCCGCCCCGGCTGCGAGCAGTGAGAGCAGCAAGGGGTCCAGGGGTGGAGCCGGAAGCACTGCCGAGCCTGGGGCGGCGACCCAACGAACCCGCGAGGAACTGGCGGCCGAAGCCGAGCAGCGCGTCGCGGGCCTGAAGGCCTTGCTGAAGTGCCTGATGTCATGACCGGCATCGAACAGCTTGCCGAGTCGATCGAAGCCAGCCTGGCCGACATGGCCGAAGCGCTGGGCACGGTGGCCGGCATTGAGTCGGGTCTGGCCGATCTGATCGAGATCCTGAAAGACCGCAAGGGCCTGGACATCACGCCCCTGGTGGGCGTGCTCAAGGGCATGAACCCAACGATCCACATCAACGTGCCGCCTGCGCCAGCGCCGGTGCTGCACTTTCTGCCGGCGCCCAACAAGGCCGCCTGGCAGATCACCCGACCCGGTGGCTACAACCAGCCGGATGTCGTCATCGCAACCATCAAGAGGGTGGAGTGATGCGCGCCTACCTGAACGGGCCGCCCAAGATGGGCAATCACGGCTTGTGGAAGGCCTGTGAACTGCTGGGCATTGCGACCAGCGGCGTGCAGCACACGCCCTGGTCCGATGCTGAGCTGCCCGCCGAGGTCGGCCTGTTCATCCGGCGCGACCCCCGCAACGCTCTCATCTCCTGGGTGCGTTGGCGGGGCATGCCGGTGACGCAGGGCACCGTGATCGGGGCCATGGCCGAGTACCTGCCGATGCTGGCGCAGTACGAGGGCTGGCTGACCGACCCGCGCGTGCTGGTGGTGAGCTTCGAGGCGCTGATCGCCGATGACGCGCAGATGCGCGCCATCGCGGCCCATGTCGGCGTGCCCTACCTCGACGACGCCTGGCCCGCTCTGCCGGGCCACACGCTTACCTGGACTGGTCGCTATTCGGACCACCGCGAGGTGTGGACGCGAGCGATCGACAAGGCCTGGGCCGAGGCCGGCGGGCCGGGCCTGCTGGCGCGCTGGGGCTACTGATGGAATTGACGGAACTGCTTGTGCGCCTGATCGACCGCAGCGCTGCGGGGGATGACTCAAAGCGCGGTGATGTGATCGCGATCCATCCCGGCGGCCATGAGTGGTCCGAGGCCGAGCGGACCAATCCCGACTGGATCATCATCAAGGTGGTCAGTCTGCTGGGCACCGACGCCGCGGTGATGCTGACACCAAAGCTCAGCAAGATCCTGAGCGCGACCGGCGACCCCTTCTTGCTGCGCCGCCGTGAATGGGCGCTGGACCTTGATGCCGCGCCGGCGCCGAAGCGGTTTGCCTGGCCACGCACGGCGCAGTCGGTGACGATGATCCGGGCCACGCTCGTGTCGATCCTGCGGCAGAAGGGCTGACCGATGCCGACGACCGTCACCAAGACCATCGGCAGCACCGGCGACTACACCTCGCTCCAGGCGTGGGAGGATGCCGCACCGGCCAACCTTGTGACCGCTGACCAGATCTGGCGCGGCGAGTGCCTGAAGGAAACCTTCAGCAGTTCCACGACGCTGCTGACCATCTCGGGCTCAACGTCCGACGCGACGCGGTACAAGGAACTGACCACCGCCACCGGCGCGTCTTTCCGCGACGACGCGAATGCGCAGACCAATGCGCTGGCCTACAACGCCAGCCTGGGCGCGGCCATCGACCTGACCGGCAACTACACGACCGCGGTGGTTGCGTCGGAGAACTACTGCCGCGTCTCCAACCTCATGATCCGCGGCGCGGCCGTGGACACCTCGATCCCCATCAGTTCGGGGCTGCTGGCCACCATCGAGAACTGCATCCTCGACAACCGATCAACGGGCGGCTCGTCGACGGGAACCTCGTGCTCTGTGGTCGGCCCGATGAACAACGTGGTTTCGATTCGGCGCAAGGCCACGGTGCCGCACTTCATTGCGCCCAGCGGATCGCTCAACACGACCTGGAAGAACTGCACCGTCGTCACCCTGAGTGACTTCGGTGTCTCCACGCAGGCCATCCGCGCACCCTACGGTACGCTGAACCTGATCAATGTGGCGGTGTTCAACTGCAGCGACCCGGCCAGCGGCGGCGCGACGATCAACAAGACCAACTGCTACACCGACGCGACCGCAAGCGGCTGGACAACGGTCGCGTTCGACACCAGCACCGGCTCGGGCTTTCAGGGCATCTCGGCCGCCACGGTCGATCTGCGCATCAAGTCCACCTCCGCGCTCAAGGACAACGGCTCGGCCTCCGGCGCCGCCACCGACATCGTCGGCACTGCCAGGCCCCAGGGTTCCGCGTATGACGTTGGCGCCTGGGAATACAAGACCGCAGCCGCAAGCGCAGCCAGCGCGCTCATCCGGTCCGCGCTCATCAACAGCTCAACCATCAGAGGCAGGCTCGTCCTATGCTGAACCTCGGCAAAGTCAGGCCCGGATCCACGATCCGCGTCCCCTTCGGCAGCTATGCCGCGGCCACCGGCGCATCGAGCGCCACCACCAACCTGGCCGCGGCTGACGTCCAGATCTACAAGGACGGCGGCACCACGCAGCGCGCCAGCGCCAGCGGCATCACGGTCACCGCCGACTTCGATGGCCTCACGGGCATCAACTTCGTGTCGATCGACCTGGCCGACAACACCACGGCGGACTTCTACGCGGCTGGGTCCGAGTACGTGGTGGTGATCGCCGATGTCACCATCGACACGCAGACGGTGCGCTTCCCCATCGCCCGTTTCGTGATCGGCATGGACAACGCGGTGCTGGACACGACCATCGCCACGCTGGCCAGCCAGACCAGCTTCACGCTGGCCACCGGCTCGGCGGACAACAACGCCTATGTGGGCTGCGTGGCCTACATCCACAACGCCGCCAGCGGTGTGCAGTGCGCGATGGGCGTGGTCTCGGCCTACACCGGATCGACCAAGACCGTGACCCTGGCGGTCGACCCGGGCATTTTCACGATGGCGGCGAAGGACAACATCAGCCTCTTGCCGCGGGTGAATGTGCACGCTTTCGGCGGGACCGCGGTGACCGGCCGCGACATCGGCGCCAGCGTGCTGCTGAGCGCTGGCACCGGCGCTGGGCAGCTTGATTTCACGACGGGGGTGGTCAAGGCCAACACGACCCAGCTTGCCGGCCAGACCGTGACTGCGGGTGCCGGCGTGACCTTCCCGAGCAGCATTGCCAGCCCAACGAACATCACCGCCGGCACGATCACCACGGTCACCAACCTGACCAACGCACCGACAAACGGCGACTTCACGGCCACGATGAAGACCAGCATCGGCACCGCGGTGGCCGCTTCGGCTGTGGCATCGGTGACGGGCAACGTTGGAGGCAATGTGGTGGGGTCGGTGGGGAGCGTCGCCACGGGCGGCATCACCCGCGCAAGCTTCTCCGCCGATTCAGGGCATCAGTCCATCCGCAGCAACACGGCACAGGCTGGCGCCTCCGGCACGATCACCCTTGACGCCTCTGCTTCGGCGACGGATGACTTCTACAACAACGCCAACATCCTGATCACTGGCGGCACCGGGGCTGGTCAACTGCGCCACATCAGCGACTACGTGGGCTCGACCAAGGTGGCGACGATCAAGCCCGCGTGGACCACGACGCCGGACAACACCAGCACATTCGCCGTGCTGCCGGCCGGCTCTCCGTTTGACCATGTCACCGCGGACCACCTGGTAAGCGGCAGCACCGGCAGCAGCTTGAATGCCGCCGGCTCTGCCGGTGATCCGTGGTCCACTTCCTTGCCAGGCGCCTACGGTGCAGGCACTGCTGGCAAGATCGTCGGCGACAACCTCAACGCCACCGTCAGCAGCCGCCTTGCGTCGGCCAGCTACACCGCGCCGCTGGATGCCGCCGGCACCCGGACCGCCATCGGCCTGGCCAGCGCCAACCTGGACACGCAACTCGACGCGCTGCCCACCAACTCCGAACTGGCAACGGCACTGGCCGCCGCGGACGATGCCGTGCTGTCGGCGATCGGTGCTCTGTCCATCCCGACCGCCACCGAGAACGCCGACGCCCTGCTGGCGCGCGACATCGGCAGCGGCAGCGGCGCCGGCACGCTCAACGAACGCACGGTGCGCGCGGCGCTGCGGTTCATCCGCAACAAGTGGTCCATCAGCGGCACGACCCTGACGGTCACCAAGGAGGATGACACCACCACCGCCTGGTCGGCCACGGTCAGCACCAGCGCTGGAGCTGATCCCGTCGTGGGCAATGACCCGGCCTGACCATGAGCGCAGGCCCCCGAGGCCTGCTGGCCTTCTGGATGGGTGGCGCTGCGGCGCCGCCTTCCAGCCCGGCCGGCGCAGGCCTGCGAAGCCAGCTCGCCCCGTGGATCGGCGGCGCGTCGGCGCCTGCGGCCGGCGCACCGACGGCCGGCACGCGTGGCCTGCTGGA
>ERZ724527.363-NODE-363-length-23125-cov-6.316255_pt1 | contig 23125 bp, 19 predicted proteins | sample MGYA00376060_ERZ724527 | MGnify/ENA primary metagenome ERZ724527 (study PRJEB28724, sample SAMN07190886) | activated sludge metagenome | isolation source: activated sludge of sewage treatment plant in Hong Hong | place: USA: Christiansburg, Virginia | collected...
ATACGCGCCTGTTTGCGTGCAGCGGATTCTTCAATGCGCATTTTTGGCAGGCCGGTATCGATGGCTTTTGCCATGCCGCCCTTGCTTTCCACTTCCTCAATTAATGCCCAGGCCTTGTCGGCAATTTCCTGCGTCAGCGTTTCCATCATGTACGAGCCACCCCATGGGTCAACCACGTTGGTGATGCCGGTTTCTTCCTGGATCACGAGTTGGGTGTTGCGCGCGATCCGTGAGGAGAATTCAGTGGGCAGGGCAATCGCTTCATCAAATGCGTTGGTGTGCAGCGATTGTGTGCCGCCGAAAACGGCAGCCATCGCTTCGATGGTGGTGCGCACCACGTTGTTATACGGATCCTGTTCGGTGAGTGACCAGCCGGAAGTCTGGCAGTGTGTGCGCAGCATTTTCGAGCGCACATCTTTGGGGTTGAATTCGCTGACGATGCGTGTCCACAGCAAACGTGCGGCGCGCAACTTGGCAATTTCCATGTAGAAATTCATGCCAATACCGAAGAAGAAACTCAAACGGCCAGCAAAATCATCGATGTCGAGGCCGGCTGCCAATGCGGTGCGGATGTATTCCTTGCCATCGGCCAGTGTGTAGGCGAGTTCGAGTGCTGCATCAGCACCCGCTTCCTGGATGTGGTAGCCGGAAATGGAAATTGTGTTGAACTTTGGCAGGTTTTTTGAACAGTAGGCGATGATGTCGCCGATAATTTTCATTGAAGGAATCGGTGGATAAATATAAGTGTTACGCACCATGAATTCTTTCAGGATGTCATTCTGGATGGTGCCCGACAGTTGATCCTGTGTCACACCTTGTTCTTCAGCAGCCACAATGTAACCGGCGAGCACAGGCAGTACTGCACCGTTCATGGTCATCGACACGGAGACCTTGTCGAGTGGAATACTGTCGAACAGGATTTTCATGTCTTCGACAGAATCAATCGCCACGCCAGCCTTGCCCACATCGCCTGTTACACGCGGATGATCCGAGTCGTAACCACGGTGTGTCGCGAGATCAAATGCAACGGAAACGCCCTGGCCGCCCGCAGCGAGCGCTTTGCGATAAAACGCATTGGAGGCTTCGGCGGTGGAGAAGCCTGCGTACTGGCGGATGGTCCACGGCCGGCCGGCGTACATGGTGGCTTGTGGGCCGCGCACAAATGGCTCGAAACCTGGCAGGGTATTGGCATTGGGCAGGTTGGCAGTGTCCGCTGCGGTATACAGCGGCTTCAGCGTAATGCCTTCTGGCGTAGCGGTATTCAGGCTATCCAGCGGCTTGCCTTTCAATTGTTTCTCAACGGCAGCTTGCCAGTCGGCGATTGTCTTGTTGCTCATGGTGTCAGTCTCTTGGAAGGCAAATCAGTGGTGGTCATCAGCGGGCTGGTTAATCTCGATCAGCACGCCGTCGCAGCATTTGGGGTGGATAAAAATAACCTGGCAACCGTGCGCGCCGGGCGTGGGTGCATCTGACAAGAATTGATAGCCTTTGCCTTGCAGCATCGCTACATCTTCCAGAATATTGTCTGAGCGGAAACAGATGTGGTGGATCCCGCCCTTGCCGTTTTTCTCAAGGTACTTGGCAATCGGGCCTTCGCCGTTGAGCGGGTGTACCAGCTCGATCTGCGTGCCATCAATCGGGAAGAACGCAGTCGTGGTTTTGGCGGCGGGCACGTCGTCTGTGCCATTGAACGTGAGGCCGAAATCCTCCAGAAAACGCTTGATGGCTTTTTCAAGGTCAGGCACGGCAATAGCGATATGGTCGAGATGGGTAATCATCGGCGTCTCAATGAAAGATGGAAAGGCCACAAGGGAGGCAGGCATTTTAGCGGTCTGGGACGGCTAATGCACCCGCTTGCAGCTGCTATCATGCCACCCATGACTGAATCTCCCCCTGAATCCCTGCTGCTATCTCCACCGCCAGCGGCCAAAACGCCCGTCCAGCTGGTGACCGTGGACGAAAACCGCGATGGCCAGCGTATCGACAATTTCCTGCTCAGCCAGCTGAAGGGTGTGCCCCGCACGCTCATTTACCGCATCTTGCGCAAAGGGGAAGTGCGGGTGAACAAGGGGCGGGCGAAGCCGGAGCAGAAGTTGAATCTGGGCGATGTGGTGCGAATCCCGCCGCTGCATCTGCCAGAAGCTGACGCACCACCGAAAGCCGGCAACAACCTGCTGGCCGATCTGGAAGCGCGCATCCTGTACGAAGACAAACAACTGCTGGTGATCAACAAACCGGCAGGGCTGGCTGTGCACGGTGGCAGCGGTATCCGTCTGGGGTTAATTGAAGCGCTGCGGCAAATGCGCCCGCAGGAAAAAATGCTGGAGCTGGTGCATCGGCTGGATCGTGACACATCCGGCTGCATCCTTATCGCCAAAAAACGTTCAACACTGACTGCATTACATGATGATTTGCGTGAAGGGCGTGTCGACAAGCGCTATCTCGCATTGGTGCATGGTCGTTGGCCTGCACGAATTAAAGATGTGAAAGTGCCGCTGCTGAAAAATGAACTGGCGAGTATGGTGCGGGTGAGTGATAACGGTAAACCGTCTCACACCGGTTTCACGATCAAGCAATTATTTGATGGGTACACGTTGCTGGAAGCGAAGCCTTACACAGGCCGTACGCACCAGATCCGTGTGCATGCAAAACATGCGGGCCACTCCCTGGTAGGCGATGACAAATACACCGAGCGTGAAAAAAATGATGCGTCAGCGAAACGCGGCTTCAAGCGTTTGTGTTTGCACGCGGCTTGCCTGACGTTCACGTTGCCAGCCAGTGGCGAAAAAATGCGTTGTGAAGCACCGCTACCAGATGACATTGCTGTGCCGATGAATGCCTTATGCAAAGGGTAGCGGTTATCGGTGGCGGCCCCGCCGGTTTAATGGCGGCAGACGTGTTGTCGCAAGCCGGTATTGCTGTCGAAATTTATGATGCGATGCCATCACTGGGGCGCAAGTTTTTGCTGGCGGGCATCGGTGGCATGAATATCACCCACGCGGAAGATTTTGATCATTTTGTAACGCGATATGGTGACAGGTCAGCCGATCTCATGTCGTTGCTGCAGCAATTTGGTGCTGGCCAGTTGCGTGAATGGATTCATGCGCTGGGCGTAGAAACCTTTGTAGGAACATCAGGCCGGGTGTTTCCACGCGAGATGAAAGCAGCACCGTTATTGCGAAAGTGGTTGCACAGGCTGCGTGAGGCGGGTGTAAAAATCCATACACGTCATCGCTGGTTAGGTTGGAAAGACGACCAATTGTTGTTTGGTACAACAGGCTGTGAAAAGACTGTAAAAACTGATGCTGTGGTGCTGGCATTGGGTGGCGCCAGCTGGCCGGTGCTGGGTTCAGATGGTGCATGGTTCCAGCTATTAAAAGAAAAGAATGTTTCACTCGCGCCGTTGTGTCCGTCGAACTGTGGTTTTGACGTGCAGTGGAGCCATTTTTTTGCTGGAAAATTTGCAGGTTCTCCGCTGAAACATGTTGCTGTGAATGGCAGGGTAGGCGAATGTGTTGTCACTGGAACAGGTATCGAAGGCAGTCTTGTCTATGCTATGTCAGCCGGTCTGCGCGATTCGATTGCACAAGAAGGCAGTGCGGTATTGCTGCTGGATCTTGCTCCTGATACCAGTGAAGCAGATTTGCACAAAGCGCTGGATAAGCCGCGTGGAAAACGCAGTGCGGGTGAACATTTGCGTCGCTGTACTGGCATTGATGGTGTGAAATCGGCTTTGCTGCGGGAGTATTTCACTCTGGATGTTTTCAATAACATGGCACAACTGGCGGCGGCGATCAAAGCTGTGCCAGTGACATTGGTTGCCACGAGACCTGTTGAGGAAGCGATCAGCACAGCAGGCGGCGTGCAATTTGAATCGCTGGATAACAACCTGATGTTGCGTGAATTGCCCGGTGTGTTTTGTGCGGGTGAAATGCTGGATTGGGAAGCGCCAACCGGCGGTTATTTACTCACGGCCTGTTTGTCTACCGGGCGTGCTGCAGGGCAGGGCGTATTGGCCTGGTTCGAAGGAAAAGCGTGACATGCTGCTGATTTTCGACTGGGATGGCACGCTGATCGATTCCACGGCCAAGATTGTGCGTTGCATGCAGCAGGCGGCTGAACAGGCAGGTGTTGAGGTGCTGGATTCGCCCGCCATTTGCCAGATTATCGGATTGGGTTTGCCCGAGGCCATTGCAGCATTGTATCCAGACAGCAATGCGCAACAGCGTGAAAAAGTGCGCGAGCAATATGTGCATTTTTTTATCTCGGTGGACCAGACCCCGTCACCCTTTTTTCCGGGGGTTGAAGAAACATTGGCGCTGTTGCGCGGGGATGGGTATGCGCTGGCTGTGGCAACAGGCAAGAGCCGGCGTGGTCTGGATCGTGTGCTGGAGCAGCACAATATGCAGGATTTTTTTCATGCTACCCGCTGTGCCGATGAAACACGTTCCAAACCACATCCACAAATGTTGCACGAGCTGCTCACACATTTCAGGTGTGATCCGGTTGATGCCTTGATGGTCGGTGACACCCATTTCGATATGGCCATGGCGCAGCAAGCTGGCATGGCCAGCATTGCCGTGAGCTATGGCGCACACCGGGTTGACCAGCTGTTACCGTACGGGCCGGTTGCCTGCCTTGACCATTTTGGCGAGTTGCCGGCTGCTATCGCTGCAGTCAAGTCTTTTATTGTTACCGGATAGCTGTTTTCAGGATTTGTCCATTCGTCACTGGCAGCCGAAACAGATAGAATTGTCAGCCTTGCAAGCGCGGTGGTATCGGGGGCTTTTTGGAACAGGCAGTCAAGCAACGTTTGGTAGGCGCGGTAGTGCTGACGGCACTGGCCGTTATCACCTTGCCGATGATTTTTGATACTGAGCGCCCGCAAGGTGTGCAGGTGGAAGAAGTGATGCCGCCCGCACCGGAGTTTCCTGCGGTGGCGACGCCTGAACCCCAGCCGGTAGCATTGCCCCCGGACCGTCCAGCCGGTGATCCTGTGCCGGTAGCCGAGATGTACCAGATGGCCGGTGACCCGCCCGCTGATACGGCAGATAAAACGGCTGAGCCTGTTGTAGCTGCAGTTGCCCCGACTGCTCAACCGGCTGCTTCACAAGCCTTGCCTGCTCCCCCACCGCCATTGCCTGCTGCGCCGGGCGGCAAACTGGATACAACCGGTATGCCAGAATCCTGGGTAGTTCAGGTGGCCGCTATGTCTGACAGGAAAAAAGCAGATGCCCTGATGGCGGATCTGAAACTGAAAGGTTATCCGGCATTTTTCCATATATCGCATGACGCAAAAGGCGACACGATCCGTATTTTTGTCGGGCCCAAGCTGGACAAGAAGCAGGCGATAAGCATGAAACAGAAGCTGGATCGCGAGATGGGTTTGCAGACGATGGTCAAGCCATTTAGCCCCAGATAAATTTCACCTGACATATCGGGCCGGTATCTGAATGATGAATGAATGGGTAACGCAATCCGGATTCAACGGGGCTGACTGGGCCATCGTTGCGGTGGTGGTGTTATCTGCATTGATCAGTCTTGCGCGAGGATTTGTCCGGGAAGCATTGTCACTGCTGGTATGGTTTGTTGCTTTTGTAGTGGCCTTTTTTTTCAGCGACCGGTTGGCACCTTTGCTGGGAAATCTGGTGGAATTGCCATCGCTGCGTTATCTGGCTGCGTTTGCCATTTTGTTCGTATGTACCCTGATTGTTGGCAGTGTTGTCAATTTCCTGATCGTCCAGTTGGTCCGGATTACCGGGCTATCAGCCATAGATCGCCTGCTAGGGGTGATGTTTGGTATTTGCAGGGGGGTATTGATAGCGCTGCTGATACTGATTTTCTTGCCAAAAATTATTCCTGTCGAGCAGGATCCCTGGTGGCAGCAGTCGCGCCTGATTCCGCGTGTGCTGGTACTGGAAAACTGGTCGCGTGAGACGGCGTCGGCCGTCACCGGTTGGGGAAAACAGCAGCTTGAAAGAAAAGGCGAGTTTGTAGAGAAAGTCCAGCAGCAACGGCAACCGCATCAGTGATGCTGTGAATGATCGATGGCATTTTGAATATTTGAGGTAAGGCATTATGTGTGGAATCGTCGGAATGGTGGGAACAAGTGATGTCAGCGTGTCCCTCTATGATGCGTTGACGATGTTGCAACACCGTGGCCAGGATGCCGCTGGTATCGCTACATGCCATCAGGGGCGGGTATTCCAGCAAAAGGGGAATGGTCTGGTGCGCGATGTGTTTCATGATGAACACATGCAACACCTGATCGGCAACATGGGCATCGGCCATGTGCGGTATCCCACTGCGGGCAGTTCCAGTGTTGCCCTCGCGCAGCCGTTCTACGTGAATTCTCCTTACGGTATTTCACTCGGCCATAACGGCAACCTCACCAATGCTGCCGAATTGATGGATGAATTGTTCCGCACAGGTTTGCGGCATATCAATACGGAATCGGATTCCGAAGTCCTGCTGAATGTACTGGCTTTTGAACTGCAGGAACGTGGGAAACTGAAACCAGAAGCAGAAGATATTTTTTCAGCAGTAGAAGCTGTCAATCGACGTTGTCGCGGTGGCTTTGCCGTCACCGCGATGATTGCCGATTACGGAATCGTCGGTTTCCGTGATCCACTGGGCATCAGGCCACTGGTATACGGTAGTCGTGAAACGGAATCAGGTACTGAATACATGATCGCTTCGGAAAGCGTAGCACTGGATGTGCTGGGATTTACACTGATCCGTGATGTAGCACCAGGTGAGGCTATATACATCCAGCGCGATGGTACGGTGCATACCAAGTTGTGTGCTGAACATACAAAACTGCAACCCTGTATATTCGAGTATGTCTATTTTGCGCGCCCTGATTCCATTATGGATGGTATTTCAGTCTACAAGGCACGCCTTCGCATGGGGGAGAAACTGGCTGAAAAAATACAGCGCCTTCGTCCTGATCATGACATTGATGTTGTCATTCCCGTGCCGGATACCAGCCGTGTGGCAGGCCAGATTCTTGCGCATAACCTGGGCGTAAAATTTCGCGAAGGGCTGATGAAGAACCGTTATATCGGCCGCACCTTTATCATGCCCGGGCAGAAGCAGCGTAAAAAATCCGTGCGCCAGAAACTCAATGCCATCGATCTGGAGTTCCGTGGCAAGAATGTGTTGCTGGTCGATGATTCTATTGTGCGAGGTACCACATGCGAGCAGATCGTGCAGATGGCGCGTGATGCCGGTGCCAATAAAGTTTATTTTGCTTCGGCAGCGCCTGCTGTGAAATATCCGAATGTCTATGGCATAGACATGCCGACAGCCACAGAGTTGATTGCACATGGGCGCACTGAGGATGAAATTTGTGCAGCCATCGGTGCAGACTGGCTTGTGTATCAGGATCTCGAAGATCTGATCGAAAGTACGGGCGAGTACGCGCATATCGATAATTTCGAGTGTTCAGTATTTACCGGTGAATACATTTCGGGCGATGTTGATCAGGCCTATCTCGATCATCTGGATGCGCGACGCAATGATGCCGCCAAAAGCCATGATAACGGAGATGTTAATGGCAGTGTCGTCGGGATTCACAATGCCCGATAGCGTGCCGGGGCAGTATTGCTGATGTGGTCGCCGTCTTTCAGGCGAGCACTTTTTTATCTGCCGCTCTGCTTCCTGGGGGGCGAAGCACTACTTCATTTATTGCAAGTCGTAGCCGGGCGTATTGACTACCCTTATGAGCTGGAGTGGATGGAAGGCGGGATGCTGCACCAGGTGTTGCGCGTCTTGCATGGCGAGCCGTTGTATGGTCAGCCTTCACTCGATTTTATTCCTGCGCTTTACATGCCCCTTTATTATTATCTGTCTGCGTTGTCCGCCTGGATTTTCGGGGAAAATCTTTCTGCACTGCGTCTGGTGTCGGTCATTGCTTCATTAATAACCCACATGTTTGTTTTTCTCATTGCCAGAAAAATTACAGCTTCAATGTGGATTTCTGCGTTGGCTGTGTTGTTCTATGCATTGATGTTTCGCCATACCGGTTTCTGGTTTGATGTGGCTAGAGTCGATAGTTTGTGGACAATGCTGCTCTCGGCTGCGCTGTACTGCTTGCTGTGTTACAAGGATCAGTCTGATAAAAAATATTTACTATTACTCGTGATTTTAGGTGTGCTGGCATTTTTAGCCAAGCAGGCCACGCTTTTCATCTTGCCGTTTGTGGCTATCAGTATGTGGTGCTGGTTTGGTGGAATGTTTTTATTGCGGTTTGCGATGCTCTGTTTGCCAATTGCTGTCTTACTGTTTGTTGTGTGTCTATGGTTATTCGGGCAGCAATTCTTTTTTTATACCATGCAAATGGCTGGTAGTCATGGTGTGACTTTGTTCGGTGTCCGGCGATTTTTTGAGATCGTTCTTTTTTCTGTGCCGTCATTCTGGTTGGCAAGCGCGTATTTCTGTGTGGTTATCGGCAAAAACACAAGGGATAAAATGGGCTGGATCGTGCTGGTGGCAGGCTTTGTGTTTTTGTCTGGTCTTTCGCGGGCTTATGCGGGTGCTTTCTACAATGTGTTGATGCCACTATATTTTTGTCTGTCGATTACAGCAGCTATTGGTTTTGGTTGGCTGGTTGAGCGCAGCCGGCAATCACGGATCGCCACGGCTGTAGCCTTGCTGCTGCTGGCAGGGTTGTTACTGGATTTTCTGCGTTACCGGTTTGATCCGGCGACCCAGATACCTACAGCGGACAGTCGGGCTTCTACAGATGAGCTGTTGCAGCGGATAGCGGCGGTTAATGGCAATGTATGCGTATCGTCACACGGTTATCTGGCCTGGATGGCCGGTAAAGGTTTTTGTGCGCACAACACGCAAGTGACAGATCTGGTGACAGGCAGTGATCCCTTGCTGGCGAAAGTGTTGCTTGATGATGCCAGGCAAAAGATTCTGGGTGGCTATTACAGCGTCATTGTCCTGGACCGTGAAAAGGAGCTGTTTGACCTCGGCCTGCAATTCACTGAAATTCCCTATACAGTAACGCCAATACAGTTAACTGGCGGACAGATACGATTCCCGGTAAATGGTTACAGCCCGAAACTCTGGTTGGAGTTGAAAGAGGAGAAAAGGTATGCACGATGAAAACGAATGGGGTTTTGCCACGCAGGCTATCCGGGCTGGTTTTGAACGTTCAGCCCATGGCGAACATAGCGAGCCCCTGTACCTGACATCCAGTTATGTTTTTGATTCGGCGGAGCAGGCTGCTGCGCGTTTTGCGGGTAGTGACATTGGCAATGTGTATTCGCGTTATACCAACCCGACGGTTGCTGTGTTTGAACAACGGCTCGCTGCACTGGAAGGTGCGGAAATGGCTGTAGCAACCTCATCAGGCATGGCGGCCATTCTTTCCACGTGCATGGCACTGCTGAAAAGTGGTGATCATGTAGTTTGTTCCCGCAGTGTTTTTGGTACTACAACAGTGTTGTTTGCGCGCTACATGCAAAAGTTTGGCGTTGAAGTGACTTTTGTATCGTTATCCGATCTTTCTGCATGGCAGGCGGCGCTTAAAGCCAATACGCGCTTGCTGTTTCTGGAAACGCCATCCAATCCACTGAATGAACTGGTGGATATACGTGCGGTGGCCGATATTGCCCATGGAGCCAATGCACTGCTGGTAGTGGATAACTGTTTCTGCACGCCAGCCTTGCAAGTGCCGTTGTCGCTCGGTGCGGATATTGTTGTGCATTCTGCCACCAAGTACATTGATGGACAGGGTCGTTGTCTTGGGGGTGCAGTTGCTGGAAAAAAACAATGGATGGACGAAGTGTTGGCATTTTTGCGCACTGCCGGGCCAACGCTCAGTGCCTTTAATGCATGGGTCTTGCTGAAAGGACTAGAGACACTGGGGTTGCGTATGCGCGCACATTGCGACAATGCATTGGCGCTTGCGCAGTGGCTGGTGCAGCAGAAAGGCATCGAAAAAGTGTTTTATTGCGGATTACCTGCACACCCGCAGCACGAACTGGCAAAAAAGCAGCAGTGTGGATTTGGCGGTGTGCTGTCATTTGCTGTTCAGGGCGACAGGGCTGCAGCATGGCGTTTCATCAACGCCACGCGCATGGTGTCGCTCACCGCGAATCTGGGCGATACAAAAACCACTATCGTGCATCCTGCCAGCACCACCCATGGTCGTTTGTCGCCGGAAGAACGTGAACAGGCTGGTATCACCGAAAACCTGATTCGTGTGTCTGTTGGCCTGGAAGACATGGCAGATATTCTTGCAGATATGCAGCGCGGGCTTTCTGCGTTGTAATACATTCCGGGAGGCGCGAGGTAAATCATGCAGCAAGAATCTGACAAGCTTCTGGATGCCATCGTCAATGCTGTGGGTCAGGTATTGCTGGGAAAGGATGACAAGATTCGCCTGGCGTTGGCGTGTATGTTGGCAAAAGGGCACTTGTTGATCGAAGACTTGCCCGGCATGGGGAAAACTACTTTCGCACATGCGCTGGCGGCTGTTCTGGGTTTCAGTTATAGGCGCGTGCAGTTCACCAGCGATATGTTGCCAGCCGATATTCTCGGTGCCAATATTTTTGATCCGGAAAAGCGCACGTTTACGCTTCATCGTGGCCCGGTATTCACGCAGTTGCTGTTGGCAGACGAAATCAACCGGAGCTCGCCAAAAACCCAGAGCGCATTACTCGAGGCAATGGAGGAGCATCAGGTATCCATTGATGGACAAAGTGCATCATTGCCAGAGCCGTTTTTTGTGATTGCGACCCAGAATCCTATGCACCAGTCGGGAACTTATCCCTTGCCTGAATCGCAACTGGATCGTTTCCTTATGCAAATTACATTGGGGTTTCCGGATCGCACGATTGAGCGCCAGTTATTTGAGGGCAGGAATCCACGTGCGGCGTTGCAACAGGCCGTTGCATTGGTCACGCTGGAACAGTGGTTTGCGTTACAAGCGCGTGTGGGTGATGTCCAGGTATCGGGCAGTGTGCTGGATTATGTGCAGAGGTTGGTGGATCAGACGCGTTACTCCGGTGATTTCCAGTGGGGGTTGTCGCCCCGTGCGGCATTGGGATTGATGCAGGCAGCGCGTGCATGGGCTTTGTTGCAACGCAGGCAGTTTGTGGTGCCGGAAGATATCCAGGCAGTGTTCGGGCCTGTCGCATCGCATCGTCTGCGTTACCAGATGCGCAGTGGCCAACAGGCCGATCCGGCGCGGCTTGTGCTCGATAAAGTCGACGTTCTGGGTTGATATGTCGCGCCTGCTGGCTGCACTCAAGGACAGTTGGCAGCATCGCTACCAGCGTTGGCTGGATCGCCGTATCCCTCCCTGTCAGTCGTTACAGCTCAACCAGCGCAACCTGTTTATTTTCCTTTCCCGCCATGGCGTGTATTTTTTATTCCTGATTTTACTGGTGTGGATCGGCGCTACCAATTTCCAGAACAATCTTGCATTTGCCCTGAGTTTTTTTCTGCTGGCAGTGTTGTTCGTTGCCATTCACCTGACATTTGCAAATGCCAGTGGTTTGCGAATACGTTTTATTGATGTGGCGCCGGTATTTGCCGGGGATATTGCGCAGGCCCGCTTTGAATTATTTTCAACTGCATTGCACCAGCAGCTGGTATTCGGTTGGCCGCTACAGGGTGCAGTGTTTGCCACTGTGCAGCCTGCAAAGCCGGAGGTGTTGTTGTTGCCCATGCAGACAAACCAGCGCGGGATTCTTCGTCCCGGACGTTTCCGCATGCAAACCGTTTACCCGCTAGGCCTTGTGCGCTGCTGGAGTTGGCTCGACCTTGATGTGGAGCTTCTGGTTTATCCAAAGCCTGAAGAGGCGGATTTCCGTGAATGTAGCAGTGGGGATGGTGATGAAGATGGTGCTGCTGCCGTTAGTGGCGGGGATGAGTACTTTTCACTGAAACCGTATACGGAAGGAGAATCGCAATCACGTATTGCATGGAAGCAATATGCGGCTGGCCGTGGGCTTTTTGTACGCGAGTACACCGATATGCGTGGCGGTGAGGTGATTCTGGATTTGTCGGTGATGCAGGATGCTGATCTTGAAAAGAAGTTGTCGAAACTGTGTTATTGCGCGCTGCAGTTGAACAAGCAGGGCAGGGCGTATGGGTTGCAATTGCCAGGGATTAGTCTGATAGAAGCTGCCAGTGGCGATCAGCAACTGCATGCTGTGTTGACTGCTTTGGCGCGGTATCAGCGATGAGGTGCAGGTGATGCAGGCGCAACTTTCACGCACTGCTTTACTGTATTTTTTTGCAGCCTTCAGTGCGTGTATCTTGTTGCTGGCCATTTTCTTGCCGTGGTGGATTTTGCCAGTAGCCGGTTTTTGTCTCGCATGGCGTTTTCTGGTGTTCAATGGCCGTTTGTCATTTCCATCGGCCTGGGTAAAGTCTTCACTGGTTTTACTTTCTGGTATTGCCCTGTTTCAGCAATACGGTTTCAGTGTATCGCTGGATGTTTTCGTGATGCTATTGTTGATGGGTTTTTCACTGAAATTACTGGAGCTATACCATCAGGAAGATGCGCAGTTTTTGCTCTACCTGTCTTTTTTTGTGCTCATGACAGTTTTTCTTTTTGAGCAGACGCCTGGTTATATGATTCTTGTTTTCGTTGTTGTTTTTCTGGTATTGGCTGCAATGGTGGCTATCCAGAGCGCGGACAGTGAATTGCAGGAGCACCGTGAGCAACCATTGCGCAAAGCTGGCCTGGTTTTTGTGCTGGCGTTGCCGGTTATGCTGTTTATGTTTGTTGTTATGCCTCGTCTGCCACCGTTATGGACAATGCCATTGCAGAAGCAGCAGCAAGGCAAGACGGGCATGAACGACAGCATGAGCCCGGGTGATATTGCGTCATTGGCGCGTTCTTCCGAGCTGGTGTTTCGGGCCAGCTTTCCGGATGGTGTGCCTGATCGCCGTGAGCTTTACTGGTACGGCATGGTGCTGGATTATTTTGATGGCCAGCGCTGGACGGATTCCTGCAACGATTGCCGTGAGCAGTGGGCGCGCACCGATCGATTGACTGGCCAACGCAGTGAAGGGCTGGCGTATCAGGTGATACTGGAGCCGCATGGGAATAAATGGCTATACGCACTCATGCCATCAAGCATCTGGAATCCAGCTATCTGGATGGATAGTAATAATATATTCAGGTTCGAGCGTGATGTTAGCCAGCGTGAAATTTATGAAGCGCGTTATCTGAAACAGGCTTTATCAAAGCCGTCTGTTTTGCAAGACAGCGGAAGATACCTGGCGCTGCCAGTTAAGGGAAACACCCGGTCTCGTGCATTGGCACAAGATTGGAAAACTGCTAGTCCGGATACGAAGGCAATCGTACAAAAGGCACTCGCATTTTATCGCGAATCCTTTTCCTATACCTTGCAGCCGCCTTTGCTGGGCGATCAGCGTATTGATGATTTCCTATTCAATACCCGTAGCGGGTTTTGCGAACATTTTGCCAGCAGCTTTGTGTTTCTGATGCGCGCTGCCGGCGTCCCTGCGCGTGTGGTTGTCGGGTATATGGGAGGCGAGATACATGAGCCAGACCGATATGTAGTGGTCCGCCAATATGATGCACATGCATGGGCTGAAGTATGGCTTGCGGATATGGGATGGGTGCGTGTAGATCCCACGGCAGCAGTAGCCCCTGAGCGGGTTGACCTTGGGTTTGCTGATGCATTTTCAGGTAATGCTGATTTTGTGTTTGATGCAGGACTGGCAGCATTCAAACAATTCCCGTTACTGAATTCATTGCGATTGCAGCTGGATCGGATTGATTATCTGTGGGCGCGCTGGGTGCTGGGTTATGAAGGTGATCAGCAACAGGCGCTGTTAAAAGCATTGGGATTGTTTTCCCCTTGGCGTATCGCGGCTTGGGGTGGCGGTGGTGTGACGCTGGTTTTTGTCTTGCTGTGTCTATATTTGTATTGGCGTGAATGGAACTCTTTGCATGAGCCATTAGCTACGCGATGTTATCGTCAACTGTGCCATGCCTATGCGAGCTATGGTGTGGAAAGGCTGCCTGCAGAGACGCCATTGCAGTATGCCAATAGAATCATGGCTAAGGGTCTGCGCGGTGCTGACGTGTTTTATGAATTGTCACGGCAGTATTACCACTGGTGTTATTCCGATACTGGCAAGCTGCCAGATTTTCCGTCGCCAGATTTCTTGCACCAAGCGCGTGTGCTGCGTTGGCAATTGCTATTGCATGGCGTTATGGGGCGCTCTCGCGATAAGTACTGAGTTGGTATTGTTGCAACAGTCGGGCTTCCTGTAATGCCTGCGCACTGTCTTTGCGTGGATTTATAACGCCGATCTGTGTTTTTTCACGGGTATTATCCATGTTGTTGAGTGCGGCACTGCCCCGCTGCAAGCGATTGTGCAGCTTCTGGAAGTCGCGAATGCTGTACGTCTCGCTGGCTAGCAAGCTGACTAACAGAATTACGCCCAGGATCCTTAACTGCGGTTTTTTGTATTCCTGTATTCTCAAGATTAATAGTATTGCCGCAGCTACCCAGAATGGCAGTGTCAGTGTGCTGTAGCGGCTGGCCAGCATTTGCTCATCACCCAAACCGGATCGGGATAATGAAACCAGCAGTGCACTTCCTGCGGAGAAAAGAAACATCGCTATCGCAAGGTGCTTCTGTTTTGACGTTAACGTTTCACCTTGGATGTCGGGTAAATTTTTTGCGGCAATGTACATGGCGATGATGGTTGTACCTGTGAATCCCGTGCTGATCGCTGCGGCCATATGAAAGCGCCCCACCAGATTGCCCAGCACGGCTAATGTATTTTTTGTGTGATGCAGTAATTCTGTTGGAATCATCGCGTCCAGTACAAGGGATGGATATTGAGGCGCGCTGATGAAATTGGCGTAGCTGAACAAAGACGCACCTGTAATCAAGCACCACGGGATAAGCAGCGTGCGCTGGCGTTGCCACAACAGCGGCATGGCAGCAATCCAGAATGGCAAACTGCCGGCAAAACTGCATGTTGCTGCAACGCCGCATGCTGTCGCTATAACGAGCGATAACAGCGTGTGGCGAATGTAGAGCAACGCGCAAAAGCCACTGAGGATAAACAGCAGCGCTAACGGAATCTGTAATTGCCATCCCCACAGCCAGTTCTCTGCCTGGCTCAAACTGAAAACCAGCAGCGAGACCGCACATTTTTCTGGCATCGACAATGCGCGGTTGAGCAACGTGCCAGCCATTTTCTGTAATAGACACCAGTTGAGCAGCATGCAGAGGAAACTGAACAGCACTTCGGCGAGCGTGTTCCAGTGTGTGAGTATTGCCAGGCCAAGCATTACCATTTTGGGTAGCAGGAGAATGTGGCCATTGTGTGGCTGCAGTAAATCCTGCCATTGCAGGGTGCCTTGATAGTGGGCATGCAGGAGCGGTAACAGATCCCACTGGTCGTAGTAGGGCGCGTCAATATGCAGTGTCAGCACCAGTGACAGTGTCAGCAGTGGAGGCAGCCAGTGCCAAGGCAGGGAAGACGGTAATGTATGCACGCGGGTATCACATATTTTTTTGTATCTTGCGCGATTCATAGCGTCCAGGCAATCCGTGTTACCTGAGCATGCCTGTGGCAATGGGTCGCAGCAAAATATGGACCTGCATCATAGCTATTCCTTTCGCTTGCCTGATAATGGGAAGGGCGATGAAAGATCTGTGGAGTGTGTGGTGGCCAGTCTGTATTTGATAGTGCCTGTGGCGTTGTTATTTTGTGCGCTGGCGGTGGCTGCCTGGTTGTGGGCGAGCCGGTCTGGCCAGTTTGATGATCTTGACCGTGAGGCCAGGCGCATCCTGCACGATGATCCTTTATCTCCACCCGCACCTGGCACACTGGACGCATCCCGAGTGGACAAGGATGCCAATCCATGACGGCTGACTTACTCCTGTTGATTCCTGCGGCGTTGTTATTGGGTCTTGCAGGCAGTGGCCACTGCCTTGGCATGTGTGGGGGCATTGCCTGCGCACTGGGTCTGCAACAACACCCACGTCCTGTAATGGCACTGGCTTTCTATCATGTCGGACGCATCACCACCTACTCCTGTCTGGCTTTGTTGTTTGGCGGGGCGCTGCAGCACACCTTGCACCATTATCCATTGCTGGCCCCCTGGTTGCGTACAGCTGCAGGGGCGTTGCTGATCCTGATGGCGCTGCATGTGGCGCAGATATGGAGCGGTATTTTGCGGCTTGAGGCATTCGGTACGCGTTGGTGGCAGCCTATACAGCGGCTGGTAAAGCCGTTATTGCCAGCCAGACAGCTCTGGCAAGTATTCATGCTGGGCATGTTGTGGGGATGGTTGCCCTGCGCGCTGGTGTATAGCACCCTGGCATGGGCTGCGGCGCAAGCAAACGGTATGCAGGCGGCGATTCTGATGGCCAGCTTCGGGTTGGGTACAACCCCTGCACTGATGGCTGGCGGGGTATTTGCCAGCCAGTTACAGCGGCTCGCACAATTGAGGGCGTGGCGGTACACATTGGCGGCAGCGTTGATGCTATTCGGACTGTGGACAATTTTCAGCGTGTGGCAACACGCTGGGCATCATCATGCGATGCATTGATGAGCAATTGCTTGCCCAAACAAAAAAACCCGCTATACAGCGGGTTTTTTAATGCCAGTGGAGCGGGTCACATATCTGTTTGTTCCACGGTAGATTTTGTTTTGGAGCTGAAGCCAAATGACGCATCTTTGGTGACAGTCGGTACGCAGGTATCGGTCTTGTCTACCTTGCAATAGCTGGCCATTGCTCGGCCTACAATCGTCATGTCAGTGGTAGCGCCTTTAATGGTGTCACCATTCAGGCTCAAAGTGGTAGCGCCTTTAAGGGTGTCACCATTCAGGCTCAACTTGATGAGACCTGTTTTCATGAAGATAGTTGGATAAATCGGCTCGATAGAAGTTACCTTGGTGCCAAACAGAACAGGCATGAAACCTTGCAGATTCATGATTGCAGCCTTTGCAGGATCAAATAATGCGCCCCATGTGCCATCTGAGTTCTGTCCTTTGGTGGGGTCGCCATCAATGGCGTAATAAATTACTTTGCTACCCGGTGGGCGATACCAGATGCCACTAAGCAGGAACAGATCTGTGTCTTCGCCTTCGTTAGTGGCAAATATCCGGCCTGTCATCGTATGGTCTGCATTTAACGTCAAATCCTGGCTGACAAGCGGTCCTCCAATTTTTGCTGTACCGCCACCTTGAAGAGAAACCGTGAGTAGGGTGCTGCCATCAATAGAGTTGATCTGATAGGACTCTGCCATTGCCGTTACTGCTAATGATGCAAGCATCGCGCCGGCCAGTATTTTTTTGAAAGTGATTTTCATGTATATCCTCACAGTCTGTGTTTTTGAATTATTGCGTAGAGAACAAACGCGCAGGGATTATAGCACCTGGTTGCAGGATTCGATGGAAAATTTGTGTGATGAAGCCAGCATAATTCATACTGCCAATCCAGAAGGATTGGTGGGCACGAGAAGACTCGAACTTCCGACCCCCACCATGTCAAGGTGGTGCTCTAACCAACTGAGCTACGTGCCCTCAAAGAGGATCTGCCCGTTGCAGGCAGGGGCGGCAATGTACCAGCGCCCCCAGTGCTTGTAAAGCACACGAATCCGCCGGTTACAGGCGTCTGGAAACCACAAGCTTTGACGCAGGTCATCAGCTCCTTTGGCATGCTTGGCTAGTATTTGCACCAGTTTCAGGATTGGCGGCAGACATGGCAAGTACCGTTACCAGCTCAGGATTTATAACCAGCGTGCTGCATGAGTGTGCGCTGCTGCAGAAGTATGACGTCAGTGGCCCGCGCTATACGAGTTACCCCACGGCAGCCCAGTTCGCCAGTGGTTTCGATGGCAGTGACTTCCTTAACGCGGTGTATACCGGTGTTGAGGTCATTGCGCCGCTCTCTTTGTACATCCACTTGCCGTTCTGTGAAAATATTTGCTATTACTGCGCCTGCAACAAGGTGGTAACGCGTGACCGCAGTGTTGTGCGCCAGTATCTGGATCATTTGCACCATGAGATGGCGTTGTTGCGTTTGCAGCTCAAACTGAGCCATCGCCCGGTTACCCAGTTGCACTGGGGTGGAGGCACGCCCACTTTTCTTGATGCTGCCGAAATGACAGAGTTGATGCACCTGACGGCGCAACATTTCAATCTGTCCCGCGACAATTCCCGTGACTATGCTATTGAAATTGATCCGCGCACCGTGGATCGGGAGAAGATCGATTTATTACGTGGCCTCGGTTTCAACCGTATCAGCCTGGGTATCCAGGATTTTGATCCCGGTGTGCAACAGGCGATCAATCGCATCCAGACAGTTGAAATGGTCAGTGCTTTGGTGGATTACATCCGCGAACGCTCATTCCACTCGCTCAATTTTGACCTGATTTATGGCTTGCCCAGACAAGACGAAACCACGCTGGCAAAAACCCTGGATGTGGTGATCGGTTTGTCACCGGACCGTATCAGCTACTACAACTACGCGCATTTGCCGGAGCGTTTTTTGCCCCAACGTGCCATCGATCGCCTGACATTGCCGACGGCAGAGCAGAAAATCCGCATGTTGTCGCTGATTACAGAAAAGTTGGTGGCTGCAGGATATGTGTATATCGGCATGGATCATTTTGTGAAGCCGGATGACAGTCTGGCAGTGGCGCAGCGGGAAGGGCATCTGGCACGCAACTTCCAGGGCTATACCATCGCCAAGGCACAAGACCTGATCGGGCTCGGTGTCTCTTCCATCAGCAGTTTTGATCGCGTCTATGCGCAGAATACGACAGATCTTGATGCTTACTATAAGGCGCTGGATGAAAACCACTTGCCCGTAGCTAAAGGCGTGGTACTCACGGATGAGGATGTCTTGCGGCGTGAGATTATCCAGGAGTTGCTGTGCCAGCGGCATCTGGATATCGCTTCGCTCCAGCGCAAGTACAACATCGACTTCATGACACACTTCAGTGAGGCTATCGCCGCATTACGGGGCATGGAGGCTGATGGGTTATTGGTGATTGCGCCAGAGGCCATTCTTGTAAATGAGAATGGTTACCCGTTCTTGCGCAATATCTGTATGGCATTTGATGAATATGTGAAGGGGCATTTGCAGAGCCAGACGGTTCGGTATTCAAAAACCCTTTAGGGAAGCCTGTGCATCCGTTAAGATTACCGCGTCTTCAGGCCGAGAGAATCTCCATGAGTTGTGCAGAACCCAAACGCTGTCACCATAACCAGCTGGTCAACTGCGGTGACTGCCGTCTTGGCCCGTTGTGTTTGCCCATTGCGCTGAATACTGCCGAGATTGACCAGCTGGACGATATCGTCAAGCGTGGACGCCCGTTGGGTAAGGGAGAACACCTGTTCAGACAGGCAGAAGCTTTTGGTGCGGTGTATGCTGTGCGTTCGGGCAGTTTCAAGGCGTATTCCACATCGGACGATGGCACTGAACAAGTGACCGGTTTTTACTTGCCCGGTGAAATTCTGGGCATGGACGGCATCAGCAGTCTGAAACATTGCAGTTCGGCTGTGGCGCTGGAAACTTCAACGGTGTGTGAAATCCCGTTTGGTCGACTGGAAGAACTGAGTAGTCAGCTGCCTTCACTGCAACGACGTTTTTTCCAGATCATGGGCAACGAGATTACCAAAGACCAGCAAATGCTGACCCTGCTAGGCAAAAACTCGGCAGAAGAGCGGGTAGCGTCGCTGTTGCTCAGCATCTCTTCCCGCAACCATCACCGCAATTTATCTCCCACACGTTTTCGCCTGAGTATGTCACGTGCAGAAATCGGCAACTACATGGGATTGACCGTGGAGACGGTCAGCCGTGTATTCAGTCGCCTGCAAAAACAGGAAGTGATTGGCGTGGATAATCGCGAAGTGGAAATTCTCGACATGGCCAGGCTGAAATCGGTTGCCAACGTCACCTGATTATTGCTCCCGCCTTACTTCCTATTGACCAGAATCAAGGCTGGATTCCTCTGGATCGGTTTGACTACGCTTGTACAAAAAGCGGTTGTCAAATACCCCAGAGGATTCACGCATGAGTTCAGCACCAGCAACATCTGCCCCTAGCAAGCCTTCAATGGACCTGTCATACAAGCAGCAGCCGGATGCGCAGAATCTTGATCATATCCCCGGCGAGTATGGCATGCCTGTGCTCGGTAAAACATTTGAAATCCTGACCGACATGCAGAAGATGGTGATGGATCACTCTGTGCGTTTTGGTGAAGTCTCACGCATCAATCTCGGCGGGCAGCGGGGCTTGCTCGTGATGGGGCCGGAAAACCTCAAGCAGATATACCTTGATCCGGAGCGCAATTTCTCAACTGAAATGGGTTATGCCGAACGCTTGGGGCGTTTCTACAAAGGCGGTTTGCTGTTGCGGGATTTTGACGAGCATCGCGCCCAGCGCCGTATATTCCAGTCTGCGTTCAAAAACCAGGCGATGAAAGGGTACGTGGATGTAATGAATCCACAATTCAAGAAGTTTATTGCCGAAATCAATCCTGTAGGATTTCACTTTTTCCCGTTTATAAAAGAATCCCTGTTGAAAGCCGTGGCCAAGGTATTCATTGACCTGGACGATATCAGCGCCGATGCGGACAAGCTGAATGCAGCATTCCTGGATATTAATGACGCGCTGACTGCGATTGTGCGCAAGGATATCGGCTTGCCATGGCTCAAGTACCACAAGGGCATGCAAGGACTCAAGGTCATACATGACTTCGTCAAAAAATTGATTATTGAAAAGCGCGCAGGCAATGGCTCGGATATGTTGTCTTTCATGTGCAAGGAAACCACAGAGAGCGGCAATCTCTTCTCTGAAGAGGACATTGTTCAGCATGTCAGCTTCCTGTTGTTTGGTGCGCATGACACAACCACCAGCGCGTTGACGCATATTATTTATCGCTTGGCTGTGCACCCTGAGTGGCAGGAAAAACTGCGGGCTGAGTGTCAAGCGCTTGGTAAAGAGCAGCTGGATTATGAAGATATCGACAAAATGACGCAGATGGACAATGTGTTCCATGAGGTGTTGCGTTTGCATCCGTCAGTGCAGTTGATGACGCGTCGTACCGTGCGTGCGTGTGAGATTGGTGGTTATCGTGTGCCAGCCAATACCATGATCTACATCCCGACTTTCTTTAACCACAAACTGGAAAAATACTGGAAGCATCCAGAAAAATTTGATCCGGATCGTTTCAGCCCGGAGCGTGCCGAGCAGAAAGGCCATGCTTTCCTGTATGTGCCTTTTGGCGGTGGTCCGCACAAGTGTATTGGCATGCACTTTGCCAATATGCAAGCCAAGTTGTTCCTTCATCAGTTTCTGCTGAAGTACCGTTTCCGCACCCCGGAAAATTACTATCCAAAAATGATGTATGTGCCATTGCCGAAGCCAATCGACGATTTGCCGTTGTTTATCGAGAGAATATAACCAGCACTAACAAAAACCCCGGCTTTGCCGGGTTTTTTGTTTTGGACAGACTGTGGTTCAATGGGGCACGACATAGTCCGATGGTTTGCAATATGCGTATCCGCAACAGTATCTCTTTGTATTTCTCTGGTTTGGTAGTGGCGGTGTTGTGGGCGGTTTTACAGCCTGCACACGCTGACACAGGGTTCCGGGCCTGGATACAAAACTTTCGAGGCGAGGCCATCAGTCAGGGAGTTACTGGCAGTGTTTATGATGATGCATTCCGTGGAGTGACGGAGCCTGATCTGCTGGTGCTGGAAAAAGCCAATTACCAGCCAGAGTTCAAGGCTGAGGTGTGGGAGTATCTGGATAGCCGTGTGCAGGAGCGCGCTATCACTAACGGGCAGGTAATGTTGCAGCAGTATGCAAAAGAGCTCGCCAGTATTGAAAAGTCCAGCGGTGTCGATCGCCATGTGTTATTGGCGATCTGGTCAATGGAGTCTAACTACGGCGCAGTTCTACAGGATAAAACCAAACTGCATTACATTCCCCGTGCATTGGCGACCCTGGCTTACGCTGACCCGAAGCGTGCAAAATTTGCCAGAACGCAATTGATTGCAGCACTGAAAATCCTGCAGCGCGGGGATGTGGAACAAGCTGAACTTCTCGGCTCATGGGCAGGTGCAATGGGTCACACGCAATTTATCCCGACCAGTTACATTGCGTATGCAGTGGATTTTGATGGTGACGGGAAAAGTGACATCTGGCATTCGGTGCCTGATGCGCTGGCGACTGCAGCGCAATTGCTGAAGAAGAATGGTTGGCGATCTGGTGAGAGCTGGGGATATGAGATATTGCCATCCAACAAAGGTAGCGGCGAAGAGCTGCTCGCATTGCAGGCTGATAAAGGCCCTGTATTTGCGTTACAAAAAAACTTTTTTGTTGTTAAACGTTACAACAATGCCGATAAATATGCGCTGGCTGTTCTGTTATTGTCAGACAGGATTGCAGGGAAACCTGCTCCAATAAAAGACTGGACGCGTCCTTACACCCCGCTAGACATGACAGAAAAAGAAGAGCTGCAACGATTGCTGGCTGCGCACGGTTTTTATAGTGGTGTAGTGGATGGGTTGATCGGGGGAGAATCACGAGAGGCAATCAAGCGTTTTCAGGCCAGCAAAAATGTAGAGCAGACCGGATACGCTTCAAAAGAAGTGTTGCAGCAATTGCGGGGTAAAAATTAAATCAGCCCAATGCTTTCCACAGATTGTAGGTGCTGAGTGACGTGATCAGCAGCCCAACGATCACCAGTAACACGCGCGCCTGCAAGTGGCGGCACAGCCAGGCAGCAAAGGGGGCTGCGAACAGCCCGCCAATCACCAGTCCAGCGATCACTTGCCAATGAGTAAATCCTACCAGGATGGCAAATGTCACGCCGCTGGCGATGGCGAGGAAAAATTCCGCCGCATTGACCGAGCCGATGGTCGTGCGTGGATCCATGCCGCTGCCTAACAGGGAGGTAGTGACCACAGGCCCCCAGCCGCCACCGCCGACCGCATCCACAAATCCGCCAGTCAGTGCGAGCGCTGGTACATGCTTGGGCGCTTCTGTCCGGTGCGCTTTCACATGACGCCATGCCTTGCTGAGGATGTAGATGCCCATGATCAGCAGGTAGGCTGAAATCCATGGTTTTATTGCCTTGCC